>CDZH01071226.1_pt1 | contig 18263 bp, 17 predicted proteins | sample 557721 | NCBI WGS metagenome assembly CDZH01 (sample SAMEA3182062, study PRJEB8094) | gut metagenome | biome: human; feature: gut; material: Stool; isolation source: human stools | place: Canada | collected 2013-01-14
TCCGATTGCGCAGGCGTCCTGATTTTGGACTGATAACTTCTAAATGGAACAAACAAATCGAAAGTAGAGGAGAGATGAATACACCATGAATTTAAAAAAAGTTCATCATATTGCCATTATTGGAAGCAACTATCAGCGATCAAAGCACTTTTATGTGGATCTGTTAGGCTTTTCTATCGTTCGGGAAAACTACAGACCGGAACGGGATGATTACAAAATCGATCTTCAACTCGATGGGATGGAGCTGGAACTCTTTATCATTAAAAATTGCCTGAAACGCCCCAGTTATCCAGAGGCTTACGGCCTCCGGCATCTTGCCTTTGCTGCAGACTCGGTGGATGATACCGTAAGAGAATTGAACAAAAGGGGCGTTATCACGGAGCCAATCAGACTTGATGCTTACACAGGCAAAAAAATGACTTTCTTTTATGACCCTGACGATCTTCCCTTGGAAATTCACGAATAAAGTATTGCGGCGTTTTGAACGGCAATTTTGTAAATTCCAGTTTGCCGAACTGAACATAAAAACCGAATACTGAAAATCAGGCCGTTGACTGGTCGCAATGAGCGAAAAGTTGGCGGCCTTTTCTATCTCCAAAATCAAAAGAGGTCACGCTATAAATCAAATATCCTCCATAACACCCAAGATAAATGGATGTCATGGAGGATGCTTTTCTATGAACGTCATATTTGGCGCTTTTGTCGCCGCGGTTATAAAGTTGTGGTAGTAAGCGCTCAATACCCCCCGCCTAGCATCTCCTGCACATCCATGAGATAATATCCCAAACCTTGAAAAACTCACAGTGAGTTTTTCAAGAAACGAAATGGGGACGGTGTCAAATGGGAGAAGTATTAGCGGTGCGGGATGCATATCGGGCACAGGAATGGGCAATGCTCATACAAGAATGCAGTGCCAGCGGATTGACAAAGCGGGAATTCTGCCAACAGCGTGGACTTTCTGAGAAAAGCTTACCTGGTGTCACTCTGACCGCCGCCGCATACTGCAAGCATTTCTCCAGTAATAAAACGGCTACGCGAAGAAGCCAGGAACAGTGCCGCCTCTACAGCATCTTCTACCGTACATAGTCTTTTCAGCAAATACCGATTTCCGGCCTCTAATCGGGCCGCCGCCGGATCCTTTGAGTCCTCGAATCGCTGCCGAGTCATCGAAGTATCCATCAGACCCGGCATGATCCCATTGACCCGAATACCGGGAGCCAGCTCCAGAGCCATACACCGAGTCAGCATTTCTACCGCTGCCTTGGACGGACAGTAGGCGATTCGATCCGCCTTTGCCCATCTTCCCAGTTCCGATCCCACATTCACAATAACCCCTTCCCGGGATTGCTCCAGCAAGGGCAAGACCTGTCGTGTCAGTTCATAGAGGCCGAAAACATTCACCTCAAACTGCTGCCGCAATGTCTGCGTCTTGGTAGTTTTCAAGCTGCCTACTGCCGTAACACCGGCACAATTCACCAGAATATCCACTTTTGTTAACGTTTGAACCAGTGCCTGCACTTGCTCTTCCTTTGTAATATCGCAGCAAACATAGCGGAAGGCGTGTTCAGCGACAGTATTCCTGCGACCTATACCAACAACCTGCGCCCCTTCCTGCACAAATCGGAAGGCAATAGCCCGGCCGAGGCCGGAAGACGCGCCGGTGATCAGTGCCGTTTTTCCACACAACTCCATTTGTTTCTTCTCCTTTAACGCACCACCAGGTCCCGCACAGGCTGCCGATCTCCCACCGGAGCCAAATGCAAATCTTGGGAATGATCCACTATAGCGGTGCATGCTAAGACAGTTCTCCCATTAGCTCGTACCGCACAGCGCTTACAAATTCCATGGCCACAAGCGCTATGCTGAAAGAAAGTCAGTGTAGGGTCCATATTCTCTGAAATAAAACAAAGAAGGTCCAGAATCGTCATTCCCTGTACTATTTCATTTTCTATTCGGAAAACTGATTCGTAGGCTCCTTTTTTCTCCGGATCAAAGCGCCTAATCGTTACCTTCATATCAGCCCCTCCTATCGTCTGTAGTGAAGATCCGCATTCAAAAGGTAGGATTCTACCGTCTGTCCCGGGGTATTTAGGACCTCTCCAAATTCTTCGGCAGGCTCCGCTTCCATCCTGAGTTTTCCTTCCTCTAAATGGAATGTATAGTGCTGGTGCTGATTTACATTATCCATCTTCGGATAATCACCCCGAATGTGTACGCCGCGGCTTTCCTTTCGCTCTTGAGCAGCCTGGGCAGCACATCTACAGCAAAGTAGCAGATTTTCGCAGGATATTGCCTGGAGCCACTCCATGTTATACGCCCTGCCCTGGGTATGTACTGCACAAAGACTATCCAACTGCAACTGCAAACGATCCAGTGTTTGGCGAGTTTTCAGAAGGCTTTGCTCCGTCCGTAAAATGCCCATTCCTTCACTGCAGGCCTGCTGAACCTGGCGGATCAGCATCCGGGAGGATATTCCACCGGAACGGAAAAAGCGAAGATGATGAGAAAGCCGAGCTTGAAGCTGCTCCATATCTATAGGGCAGCAGTCCCGTCGATGACTGAATGCGGCGGCACTTTTTCCTGCCTGACGTCCCTGGACCAGCATTTCAAGCAGCCCATCTCCTGCCCGACAGGCTCCAAAGCAGCCGGTAGTTACCTCTCCTGCGGCAAAAAGGCCAGTCACACCGGTCTGCATCTGATCATCCACTCGAATCCCTCCCAGGGAGTATTCGTAGCCGATGGTAACCTCTAAAGGCTGCCCCTCCATTATTGCCGCTTCCACGCAGGATAGAGGCTGTCCGTTATAGTAGCCCTGGCGATTCCATTTTTGAAACCGTTGAGAAAATTGCTCCAAAGCTGTCTTCCTCTGTTCCAAGGTGTTCTCAGAATAATCCAGATACAACCCATCTCTGTCCGTTAGCTTTCCCTGTGCCTTAGCCTGGGCAAATATCCAAGAATTCACCAACTTACTGATTTTCTTCCCTCGAAACCGGTCCAGCAATTCTTTTCCGATATCTAGCGGCTTTTTATCCCGATCCAGCAGTCGGCAGTTCAATCCGGGAAGATTAAACTCAAATACAAAGGGATATATCGACCCCTTCATTTCCGGCGGTTCCAACGCTGTAGGCATTCCCAGTATAAACTCCATATCCGACAATCTTGCCCCCGCCCGCAATGCAATCGCCTGGCCATCGCCTGTCATATCGGAAGCGGTATTGTTTACCGCAAAGGGCTGATATCCTCCTGTCGCCAAAACCACAGACTTCGACCGCACCAGAATAAGCTGACCAGAATATAGCTCCAGCACCAGTGCACCGGATACCCGACCATCTGTAGTCAGCACATCCAGCACAATACTGTCATCCATCCGCCGAATGCCAGGGTGATCCTTGAGTCCCTGGGCAATTGCTTTGGAAAAGCTCCATCCGGAGCCAATCCATGTCCCGCCAGTCAGGAAATCATAGTGCTGTTCCGCCTTCTGCGCCCATTGAAGAAAGATTGCCATTGCATCAGGGCCTTGTCGTACATACTGCTCTGTCAACTCTCTGCGGCACAGGCCAATTCCCTCTTTCAGAAGGCAATCAAGCAAATCCTCCTGAGTAAATCTTAGATCTGCCTCCGACATACCCAGAATACTCCGGGCCGAGGCACCATCAATACCGAATCCGCCTCCCGCCATGATTATGTTTCCGCTGTGGCCGGACCGCCCCTTACTTACCAGCAGCACCCTGCCGCCACCCTTGGATGCTTCAACCGCTGCCATTACCGCCGCACCAGACCCTCCTGCTACCAGGATGTCGGTTTCGATCATTCGATCGATGTACATTCCCCGACACTTTGGACGCAATGGTGCTTCATAGGGTGGAAGCTCATCAAAATCCCAGTCCACATAGCGTAACACCAAATTTCCCGCTTCTTTTCCAAACTGCCGTGTGTATGTCTTCCATGCCCGTCTCATTGCCCGGACACCACTCAGCCCGAAGGACCGCTCCATAGACCGATAAAGAGCTTGATACAAATGCCCAACATGATATTCCCAGGGCATGATTGCCTGATCACCCAGCAGAAATTTCCAGGCCATCAGCGTTTCGTAAGTCTCCTGGGTACAGCAAGCGTCTTGAAACACCAAATCACAGGTCCCCGCACCGAACATTCTGCTGGAAACCAGCTCCCCCCCACCAGCCGAAAAGCCCTCGAGAAGCGCGGCATCCACATGACCGCAGTAGTACTTCCCATACTCCTGCAACCCGGCAGACTGCCAATCTGTGAACCAGGGGCAGCGTTTATATCGCATACAAAATGTACCATTTTCGCAGCTATCTTCTCGCTCTACCTGCCCAGGGAAGCAAGCCCATTCGCTGTAGAGCTCATAACTCAGCCCATTCTGAGGAATCCCATCCCGCTGAGCTCGCATTGCCATACGTCGCCCTCGCTGAAGCCCATAGAGATGCACAGCCTCAACAATAGCATCTTCTCCTTTTGCACCGAAGGTCTGGATAGCCTCCCTTGCCACATAAGTAAACAGCATTGCATGATGAGACGCCGATGAAGTAATGATTTCCATAGTATATTCGTCCCTCTCTACAGTTTTTGCATTTCCTCATCGTATTTTCGAAGGAATTCTAGAATTACATCTTGTTTTTTCTCATCGATTTTGGAAAAATAAGAACTGAGATTATGCCACATATCAGCATGATACTCCTTGTGACCTTCATATGCCCGCACCCCGAGCTCAGTTAAATGCAGGTAAATCTCCTTCTGAGTAGGATAGTACTTATATCGACATAGCAGTCCCATACTTTCCAGCTTGCTGACCATTTTGGACACCGCTCCCCGGGTAATTCCCTGTTTTACGGACAAGTCCGTCTGGTTTGTCGTAGAGCTGGTCGCAATGTATTCTACCGCATGGATCTCATTCGGATACAAACTAACACCCTCACAGTATTCATAGGGACGCTTTCCCATTTCTAAATAACGATTAAAAAGCTTGACCATGTAATGCTCAGCCTCATCGTAACGGTTTTTTTTCATAGCGTCCCCTCCAAAAAGAATGACCCCGGAACTGTGTCCGGGGTCCTGGATCATCTCAAGTACAAAGCCAATTTCGCTGTTGGTCCGGAGAAAGTCGAGGCGGAAACAGTCGGTTGATACAGCTTATTTTCCAAGCATAATATCTATGATGGTATGGTCGGTTTGTATCATACCATTATGGCACATTGCCATCAGATTGTCAATGCTCTCCATGCCGTCAGATCCAATGATTCCGCTTTCTCTTCCGGGAGCATTGCCGTTAAAGGCCATTCGCACTGCCAGGCAGGCTGCCTGAAGACTGGAGTAGATTTTCAGTGCGCAACTGGTCTTTGCACCATCGCAGACAATACCAGACAAATTGCCAACCATGGTCCGCAGAAGCAGATTCATCTCAGCCAGGCCGCCACCCATCTGGTGGATCATACCACAGCCAGATCCCATGGCTGCCGTGAACGCACCGCATAAAGCGCTGAGGCGGTCTTTTTTTGCCGTGATCATAAGTCCGACCAGTTCACTGATACAGAGGGCTTCTATTAAGGTCTCCTCGGAAGTGCCTAGATAGTTGTGCAACACCAGCTGCGGTACTGTACATGTAATTCCCTGGTTTCCAGAGCCAGAATTGATCACCACAGCCTTCGGACATCCCGACATTCGGGCATCAGACGCCGCAGCCGCATAGGCACATGCCATGGTCATAGCATCGCTGAGACTCTCAGGAGGATATGGTATGTCCTGCAATGCAGCTCTGGCAGTACATAGGCCGTAATTGTTGTCAATAGAGTACTCTGCCAGCGCCAGGTTGGTATTGGCACTGTCAAGTACAAATCTCACGCTCTCTTTGTCAACTGCTCGGGCAAATTCCAAAATGCTGGCGAGAGTCAGGCTTCCTGCATCTTCCACGTCATCATAAGATTCCTGGCGATTCCCCATCTCTTCATGGAGCAACACCTGCCCATCCCTACTGCAATCTGTAAAGTGGTCATGCTCCAGTGCTATAGTACTGCTGGCGGTATGACCACCCCCCTCCATGTCCACACGAACATAAACAGGCGGCACATGCTCTTCCATTTTGACTTCTGTGATTTTTGTAAGTGCTTTGGCTTTTTTCCTTTGTTCCGTGGAAACGGTAGACAGAATACTCAGATCCTTGGTAGGATTGTCACTGCACACCCCCAAAAGCACAGCTACCATCAGTCCACGGTCTTCACAGTTGGGAATGCCGACACCCATTGTATTCTTCAGCATATCCCGACTCGCATGGATGATAATTTTCTCCGGAGGGCAGCCCAGCAGCTCTGCACTGCGATTACCTGCCAGAGCTGAGGCTGCAGGCTCTGTACAGCCCATAGCCACAACCATTTCTTTCTTTAACAATCGAACCGTTTTTTCGATGTTCACGTAACTACTCCTTTCTCAGGTCATGCTTTCGTAGACCGCACCGTCAAGAGCTTTCTTGAAAGATTCCTGAACTTTTTTTATGAGATCTGGGTCACAGGCCAACCGGTAGCCGGTACACGCCATTACCTTTGCGGCGTACAGCATTCCCTTCTGACCAATACTCATACCGGCGCAGGCGGTAACACCCCAGGTGTGGTTCGGCGTCCCCTTGGGATAACAGGCCGCAAATAACATACAGGTTGGAACAATATAGCTCACATCGCTCAAATCCGACGATCCAAGAATCGGAATGGTTTTCCCCCCAGGAACGGAATATCCTTCATCCAGAGGATTTTCCCATACATCTGAACCGAAATAAGCACGCAGACTCCGCCGGTCTACCCCCAGATTTTGCAACAAATTCCGTGAGAACTTTTTCTCCTCCTCAGTCCAGGAAATAGAAGGAACCTCTTCCGCCATTACATCGTTCATGATTTTTACCAGTGCGGGAACGATTCTTGTCTCGTTGCAGCCAGTCAGAACTTTTTTCTCAAAGGTCGTTTCCGTCATCAGTGCGGCGCCCTGTGCGATTTTATCCATTCGCGCTGCCATCTTACGCACATCCTGAGTAGAACTTCCCCGAATAAACTGCCAAACAGCCGCTGTTTCCGGAACAATATTCGGCTTTTGCCCACCATCCAAAATGACGTAATGCAGTTGTCCCCCGGTAGGCACATGCTCGCGAAGATAGTTGACACCTACGTCCATCAGTTCCACAGCATCCAGTGCACTGCGTCCCTCCTGAGGTGCCATTGCCGCATGACTTGCCTTCCCTTTGAAATGATATTCCATGGAAAGCATTGCCTGGTAGGATTCCTCACTCGGCCGATTGTGGTCTCCCGGGTGCCAAGAAATCGCAACATCCAGTTGATCAAATACATGGGCCTTGGCCATGATGATTTTGCCTTCCATAATTTCCTCTGACGGACAGCCAAAGAGGAACACCGTACCGGAACGACCTTCCTCCTCCAGCGACTTCTTCAACGCTATCGCCGCAGCCGTAGCGGCAGTACCCAGAAGATTGTGGCCACAGCCCTGCCCAGCTTCCTGTGGAAGGGGACATCTCTCAGGAACTGTCTCCTGGCTCAACCCGGGAAGAGCATCATATTCTGCCAGAAAGCCGATATAGGGTCTTCCGCGCCCCCAGCAAGCCGTAAAAGCCGTTTCCAATCCTGCCACATTGGTCTGTAGTTCAAATCCCTCCTCTCGCAGTGTTTTCTGCAGCACTTGGCAAGCATAGTATTCTTTTCTGGAAAGCTCCGGGTGCTCCCATAGGTCCCGGCTCAATGCGCACATCCGTTCCCCATTTTCAGAGAACCAGGCATTCATTTTTTCCGTCATGGAAATGCCTCCCTCATTCCTGCCACATAGCTTTTAGCAGTTCCGTGCGTCTGCAAGAAGGCGTTACCCAGTAGTCCAGGACCATACCAGCATGCATCAGCTCTACCATTTCCTTACCGTAATGCTCTTCCAAACGAATATCCGCTTTCTCATAAATCCGTTTTGCCGTATCGCTGCCGGCTTTTTCCACCAGCACTTCATGCATCGTTTTGTAGATATGGCCCATATGATAGGCCCAGGTCTTCAGCCGATCCGTGCCGACCTTTTGGGTGATTGTCGCGTTTTCAGCCTTATGGACCGGTGTCATATCCGCACCATTCCACTTGAAATAACAGAACGCATCTCCTCCGGTCTGGGTCGTACCGGTACCCAACTCCAGTTTGGCATTGAAGCCATGCACCAATTCCCGGTCTACAAATTGGCAGTAGTATTTTCCGACCTCCAGCATTCCCTGCTCCGCCCATTCTTGGCACCAGGGGCATTTCTTCACATTCCATATGACGCTGGGAGACTCCTGCGGAATGTCAATTTCCATTTCTCCAGGCGCCGGCGCCCACTCACCGTAGGCTAAGTAAGTCTGCATTGTTCGTTCATCACCAAACATCTCTGCTGTCTGTCCCATGCGGCTACCACGTTGCAGGCCATAGACTTGAATGGCCTTCTCCAGGACCGCAACAGCGTCCGGCACGGAGGCGAGAATTTCCTGAGCAATAACACCGTAAACAAAAGCGTGATCTCTGGCTGTATACTTCATGATTTTTCTTCTCCTTTAGATTCCCAGGTATGCCCTCTTGATGCTGTCATCCTGAAGTAGTATTTCGCTACGATTCTCATTGACGATTCGACCATTTTCCAGGACATAAACGTAGGACGCCGTTTCCAGCGCAAGATTTGCGTTCTGCTCGACCAGGAAAATCGTTTTTCCCATTTTATTGATTTTGACAATAAACTCAAAAATAGATTCCACCACAATTGGTGCAATACCCAGGCTGGGCTCGTCCAAGAGCACCACATCCGGTTCCATCATCAGTCCTCGGGCAATGGCCAGCATCTGCTGCTCACCACCGGACAGTGTGCCTCCTTGTTGGTTTCGCCGCTCCGCCAGCACAGGGAAGAGTTCGTAATTCTGGGCAATCAATTCATCGATTTTTTCTTTCTGCTTTCCCAGGGTATATGCACCGATTCGGAGATTTTCCTCGATGGTCAGTTCCGCAAAAATATGCCTTCCTTCCGGAACGTGGGCAATCTTTTTTCGAACGATCAAATGAGACTTTACATTGGTAATATCTTCGCCCCGAAAGAAGATTTTACCTTGTTTTACAGAAACTCCTCCGGTAAGCGCATTTAACAGTGTAGTTTTGCCGGCACCGTTGGCACCGATCAGTGCCACAATAGCGCCTTCCTCCACCTGTAGAGAAACTCCCTGCAGAGCCGCTACCGCACCGTAGCTTACATTCACATCCTCGAAACGAATGATTTCATTACCCATACTTACCTCCGATAGGACTTTCCCAGATAGGCCTCGATAACGGATTGATCGTTGCGGACCTCTGAAGCCGTTCCCTCTGCGATTTTTGCGCCGTGGTTTAGCACCGTAATGGTATCAGCCACAGACATGACCATCTTCACATCATGCTCGATGAGCAGAATGGTCAAACCTTCGCTGTTGATTTTCTTAATGAATTGTTTAAGCTCCTCTGTCTCGGTGGGATTCATGCCCGCCGCCGGCTCATCCAGCATCAGCAGTTTCGGGGATGTCGCCATAGCACGGACCAACTCCAGTTTCCGCTGATCTCCATAGGGAAGATTGCCGCAACGCAGATGCCGTTTTTCATATAGGCCCACCCGCTTCAGCAGCGCCATACACTCTTCGTACAACTTTTTTTCTTCCCGGCGCTCAGAAGGAACACCTAGCATATCTTGAAAAATATTGCTTTTAACATTCATATGGTATCCGCACATGACATTCTCTTCCACTGTCATGGAGCCAAACAAACGAATATTCTGGAATGTCCGCCCCACACCGTGACGAGCCACCTGGTAGGGAGGCATTTGGGTAATATCGGTTCCCTCAAAGGTGATTTTCCCCTCGGAGGCATGGTGAATGCCGGAAACAGCATTAAAAAATGTTGATTTTCCCGCACCGTTGGGACCAATGATCGCATGAATCTCTCCAGGTTTAATATGCAGGGATACGTTGTCCACTGCTGTCAGTCCGCCAAAACGGACATATACATTTTCAGCATACAGCATGACTTACTCCTCCTTTCCTGACTCAAAGCGAGCACAGATTCGGTCGATCAGCCTGATTTTTCTCCAGTTGAGGCCCACTAATCCCTTTGGCGCAAACATCACAGAAATGACCAGCGCCGCGCCAAACAAGAGCTGACGGTAGTTATCCAGGAAGCGGATCGCTTCTGGAAGCACCTGCAGCAGAACAGCGCCCAGAATGGGGCCGGAAATAGTGCCCATACCGCCGATAGCAACCATGGCAACAATATTAATAGAAACATTGATGGAGAAATTGGATGCGTTGATATACTGAACAAAGGAAGCATACAGACTGCCCGCCAGCCCCGCCACAAAGCAGGAGATGACCATTGCCCACATTTTATAGCGGAACACATTAATGCCCAGGCTTGCCGCAGCGTTTGCATCGTCTCTTATTGTCATCCAAGTACGACCGGTGTTGGAATGTACCAGGCGGTATACCATCAGAATCACCAAAACGACCAGAATCAATACCATATAATAGAACTCTACTCGGTTCATAGAGCGTCCAAACCATTCCGGGGCAGGAATGCCGGTGATACCAAGAGCGCCATTGGTAAAATCCGCATTTTGGATCACAATACGGACTACCTCACTCAGCCCCATGGTCGTAAATGTCAAAAATAGGTCGCTCAGCCGCAGTGTCGCGATACCTACTAGCACCCCCGCCAAGGCTGCAACAAATCCGCCGGCCAGGAAACACACAATAAACGGCAGGCCAGCCTTAGTAGCAAGCAATGCCGAGGTATAAGCACCCAGACAGTAAAATGCCGCATGACCCATGGAGAAAATTCCGCAGTAACCAATAAGAATATTCAAGCTGACCGCCAGCAGCACAAAAATTCCGCAGTACACACCAATTTGAAGAGTGTAGCCGTTAGCCATCAAAGGAAACAGGACCAGTATCAGCAGTAGGAGCGCTAGGGCGATCTGTTTGGGCTTCGCCAGGTTTTTTTGCGTTTTCAACATGATCCATCCCTCCTTAAACCTTGGTGATCTTCTTTTTGCCCAGAAGACCATTGGGCTTCACCAATAAGAACACGATCATTACTGCAAAGCTGATCACATCCCGATAACCGGTAGAGAACGCCTGAACGCCAAAGCTCTCAATGATTCCCATGAGGTAGCCGCCCAGAATTGCACCAGGCATAGATTGAAGGCCACCAAATACGGCGGCGGAAAAGGCTTTGATACCAGGCGTCCATCCCATATAGGCGGATACAGAGCGGTAATAAATACATCCGGCAACACCAGCAATGGCGGCGCAAGCTCCAGACAGAGAAAACGCAATAGAAATCGTTTTATCCACATTGATGCCCATAAGACCCGCAGTAGCATTGTCCATGGATACGGTCCGAATTGCCAGACCAATCCGGGTTTTGTAAATCAGCAGCTGCAAAGACACCAGCAGAATCACCACTGTCAGCATAAGTATCAGTTGAAGATAGCTGATGGTCACTCCTACAAAGCTGAAAGCAGCCTGTCCAAACATTGCCGGCATACCTTTGGTGCCCTTACCGAATAGCAGGGCTGCTAGTTCGTTGATAAGTTGAGAGAAACCGATGGTGCAGATCAGGGAAGATATTCTGCTGATACCACGAATGGATTTAAACGCCAGCTTTTCCAGCAAAAAAGCTGCCGCAAATCCAATGGCAAATCCGGCAAGCAGTGCCAGGAAAAAATCCTCCATTATGTAATTGCATACCAGCCAGCCACCTACAGCGCCCATCATGTAAATGGAACCTGTAGAAAAGTTGACCATATTCATTACGCCGTACACCAGTGCGTATGAGATGGCAAGCAGCGCGTACAAACCTCCTTGGGTAATGCCGTTGACGAGCTGCTGAACGATCATTGTCATAACCAGGAACACCCGCTTTCTATAAGGTATGCCAGGGAACTCTACGGTGCAATGGCTTCACAAATCCGAGAATATCCCTGGTGTCATGCGCAAACAGCGACATTTTTCGCATTTTATGTATAAAGGGGGCAGGTACAGTACCGCCGTACCTGCCCCAATCAGATATCAGCGAACCACAGCGTAAGCGCCGTTTTCAACGGTCAGCTTGATGTAGCTCTTCTTGGCATCACCGTTGGCATCAAAGGTAATGCTTCCGGAAACGCCCTCGTAATCGGCAGTCTTGCTCATCTCACTGCGGACCTTCTCAGAATCCAATTCGCCGGCCCGGGTGATCGCCTCCATCAAAACATTGAAAGCATCATAGGCGCAAGCACCATAGTAGTCAGGCTGAGTGCCATACAGCTTTTCGTACTCGCTGATGAAGCCGGCAGCGGCAGGAGTGGGATCATCTGGATAGAATCCAACGTTTGTGTAAACACCCTCAACCGCATTTCCGCCAATGCTTAGGAAGTCACTGGAATAGACAGTACCGGGGTGGTAGACGGGAATATCCCAGCCCAGGTTCACACGCTGAATGTTGATGGCAGCGCCGTCATTGTAATAGCACGCGACATACAGTGCATCCGGGTTGGTGTCGCGCAACTTGGTCAGTGCTGCGGTAAAGTCAGTCTCACCGTCATTATAGGGCTCTTCAATGACGATTTCGCCGCCTAGTGCTTTAAACGCATCTGCAAATCCTTTATCCACGCTGATGCCCCAGTCACTGTTCAGATACAGGACAGCAACCTTCCGAGCACCGTTATCATACGCCCAGTTTGCCATGAACTCTCCCTGCACGTCCTGAGTACCCAAGCACTCAAAAGACCACTGAGAGCCTACTGCAAAGTTTACGGCAGAGCAGGTGGGGGAGATTTGAAGCATCTTTGCCTGATCATAGATAGGCTGAGCAGCCAGACAGCAGGCGGTGTTGAAGTCGCCTATCTGCGCAAAAATGGACTTGTTGGACACGATCTTCTGTGCGATGGTTGCAGCCTGAGCGGAGTCACCGGCAGTGTCTTCCAGTACTATTTCGATTTGCTTGCCCAAAACGCCGCCCTTTTCATTCCATTGCTTGCAAGCCAGGTTCACAGAGTTTTTAAAGCTTTCACCATACTGTGACAGATTTCCAGTCATGGGAGCCGTCAACGCAATACGTACATTTTCACTTTTGGCACCGCCGCAAGCAGCCAGGCTCAGAATCAGTACCAATACCAAAACCATAGAAATCGCTTTTTTCATTGTTGTATCTCCTTTTTCTTTGTTTATGAATAAGGCCGTTCAATTACCGTTCCCGGCCTTAATCTACCATTCACCTATCAGATCGCCGCTACAGCATCAAAGCCGCCGCGAACCGCATCCCCGATCTTGCCGATGCGTTGGGCATCCCCAACCGTATAGAAAGAGATTCCCTTTGCATACAACTCCTCCGCCAGAGTAGCTTCCGGTAAGGAGCCTACCGCAATGACCACCAAATCGCACGGAACACTCTGGGTTTCGTCCGAATCTACATTCCGCAGTGTACCAATCCCTTCAGCCACGCTATCCAGCACATGAGCAGGGAACAGTCCGACCTTCGCTTCCTTCAACTCGTGCATCAGAGCCATCCTGCTGATATTGTCCATATCCGCCGCAATCTTGCTGCGCAGTTCTGTGATTGCCACACTCTTTGCACCACCCTTTTGGATATACAATGCCGTTTCACAACCTACGCTGCCTGCACCAACAACCATGACATGCTTCCCGGCAAAGCGACTGTTCTCCAATCGAAGAGCGTCCCATGCGGTCATTCGGCAGCTTTCACTGCCAGGCACCAACATGTCCCGGCAACCGGCGCCAGTACATAGAACCACTTCGTCAAACTCCGACGCCATATCCGCCACAAATGATTTCCCCAAATGGAGCCGGACAGAACTACGCGCCAGTTCTTCCTCCAGATACTCTACATAATCCAGAATCTTTTCCTTATGAGGCGGTGTTCCCGCAAGAAGCAGCTGCCCGCCGATTCGCTTTTCGGATTCAAAAAGTTCCACCACGTGCCCCCTTCCAGCCGCAGTTACCGCAGCTGTTACACCGCCGGGGCCGCCACCTACTACAGCTATACGCTTCGGAGCCTTAGCTGGGGCCGGTACATGAAGTTCCCGCCCAGCCAGTGGATTGATGGCACAGCGCAAAGGCAAATTTTTTCCGATCCGTTCAAAGCAAGCATTACAGCCGATACACTTGGGATAGTGCCTTTCCCCAGCACGAACCTTATTGGCCCACTGGGGCTCACACAAGAGTTCCCGACCCAACGAGACAAAATCCACCTGTTCATCTGCCAATGCCTTCTCAGCTACCTCTGGCGAGTGAATCACGCCTACGCCGAATACAGGAATATGAACATGCTTCCTGATATGCTCGGGTAAATACAACTTCCATCCCTCTGTATACTGAATAGGTTCGATCATCGTATCAATGCTGCCATATACACCAGCGGAAATATCCAGCCCATCCACACCAGCTCTCTCCAAAGCCTGTGCAAAACTTGTTGCCTCATCCAACGTAATTCCACCTTCGATGAAATCATCTCCGTTGATTCTGGCTATGATAGGATATTTATTCCCGACCTTCTTTCGAATGGCTGCCACAATTTCCATCGCAAACCGCGTCCGATTTTCAAAGCTCCCACCGTATTCATCTGTACGCTTATTTGTTGCCTTGGATACAAACGACGAAATCAGATAACCATGAGCTGCGTGAAGACTGACTGCGTCATAGCCGCACAACTGTGCACGAAGAGCCGCATCCGCAAACTGATCCACAATTTCGTGAATCTCCTTAACGGTCAGTTCATGGGGAATAATGCCCGTATTCGGATTCAAAATTGCAGAAGGACCAACCGGTGTCACACCATCCAGGCATCCTTTATTGATGCCTGCGTGCCACAGCATCGCAAAGGCCTTGGAGCCACGTTCGTGAATCCTTTCCACCAATTTCGCATGTCCGGGCATGTAAATATCACTGCAAAAGCGCGTATGTCCTGGTTTTCCAACAGCCTGGGGATAGGAAATCCCCATGGCCTCAATGGTCACGGCGCCTACACCGCCCAATGCCCGTTGGGAATAAAACTCAATCATGTCATCTGTTACGCCGCCATTTTCTGTCGTCAACCGAGACCCCAACGGTGCCATTACGATTCGGTTTTTCAGATAAAGCGTCCCGATTTTTCCGGGAGAGAACAGATGCGTGTATGCGTCCATGTTTCCACATCCTTTTTGAAATAGTCGGTTTTGTTTTCCGTTAAACTAACTATATCATTTATTGCCATTATTTATAAGTCAAAATCATGTTTCTTTTAATTTTTTGTTATTTATAACATTTCCCCAACTCTGTTTTTGTGCACATTGAATTTTTTCGTTTTTTATGCATCATTTATTGGCATTCAGGCAACAAATTTTCCAAAATCATCACTCCCACTGCCCCCGGCAAAACAAAGGAACCTCTGATTTAATCTGCACTACCCTAGGGAAGCTCTGATGAAACCGGCAAGAGCTGGCAGCGAGAGATTTTGTTTCCAGGCAAGGTTTGGAAAATAGGGGAATACTGTATGTACCCGCAGGCATGCCGTACCCGTAAGCCAGCTTGTGCCGGCAACGGCTGCGCAATGTTTCCCATTTTTCAAACCGCAGCATGGAAGCAAAAGATCCGCTGTCCAGCCGCAGACGATTTTATGTCAGAGTTTCCCCAGAAAGAGCATATAGAAAAACCGCCGTGGTGCGTACTGATTCTGTCAGTCGCACCGTGGCGGTTTTCGTCATTTCTTACAAAAATATAAAAATTTAGGAAGGCCCATGTGCTGAACGCCATTGATGACAAGCACTACGACAAAGGCGTTCGCTATTTCAGGATGCGGTATAGAGTATTCTGTCCGCAGTCCTCGCTTCAATACCGATTGACCAATTAACACAGGGACAGGCAGAAGTGCCCGTCCCCAACGACGAAAGGAATGACGCTTATAGAAAAGAAATTATGTAATCCTATTGCGATTCCCATAGCGAAATTGCACCCATTCGAGGGTACAGAAGAATACGAAGTAATCAGCGGCCACCGCAGACTACACGCAGCCCAGTGTGCTGCGGAAAGATGAAGCGGGGGTGGACATATGGTGTTTCGAGGTGAGTGCGGATGAATGAGGTACAGTGGGACGTTCTGGATGCTTTATTGCAGATGCTTTTGGGCAAGGGCTTGATTTCAAGGACGGTTTACGACAAATCCCATGAAAAGATTCTTGGCACCTTGGACTTTCCACCTTTCTTCTGGGATAATGAGGCTGGAAAGGAGGATGTATATGGAAGTACGGAAAATTCGTGCTGAAATGCGCATGGGCAGGTCCTTTTATGACCTGCCCCTCCGGGTGACGTTTTATGCCCGGGTATCTACAGACCAGGACGAGCAGATCAACAGCCTAGAAAATCAGGTGCAGTATTACACGGAGTTGATTCAGAGCAAGCCCAACTGGAAATTCGTGCCGGGGTATGTGGATGAGGGAATTTCCGGTGGCTCCACGAAGAAGCGGGACAATTTTAACCGAATGATTCGGGATGCCAAGGCCGGAATGTTCGATTTCATCATCACCAAGGAGATTTCCCGTTTTTCCAGATCGACTCTGGACAGCATCCGATATACGCAGGAACTGCTGGATTACAATGTGGGGGTGTACTTCCAGAACGACAACATCAACACATTGGATACGGACAGTGAGTTCCGGCTGGTGATTATGGCGGGGGTTGCTCAGGATGAGATTCGGAAGCTGTCGGAGCGGCTGAAATTCGGTTTCCGGCAGGCCATCAAAAACGGCCACGTGCTGGGCAACGACAAGCTCTATGGTTACGACAAAAAGGATTGCGTGCTGACCGTCAATGAGGAGGAAGCGGAGATCATCCGTATCATCTTCGACCTTTACGGCAACCAGCGGCTTGGGACCCGCACGATTTCCAAAAGGCTGATGGAACTGGGCTATACCAGCCGGGAGGGAAACGCCTTTAACACTCTGACCATCCGGCACATTCTGGAAAATCCCAAGTACAAGGGCTGGTACTGCGGGAATAAGAGCCAGAGTGTGGATTACCGGACAAAGCGGAATATTTTGCTGGACGAAAGCGAGTGGGTGACGTACCCGGATCCCTCTATACCGGCTATCGTTCCGGAAGAACTGTGGAATCGGGCCAACGCCCTGTACAAGAGAAGGAGAGAAGAAATGAAGTCACGCAGCAGCGGCCTCAGCTTTCACAATCGCTATCCCTACAGCACAAAAATCTATTGTGAGGAACACGGAACCACCTTTCACCGACAGGTGATTCAAACAAAAAATGGGCAGCAGGAGGTATGGCAGTGCAAGGTTTACCGCAGCCACGGAAGGGCGGCCTGCTCGGCACCACAGATTCGCAGCAGTGACCTGGATTTTATCCTCAGCGACATTTTCAAGGAGTTGATTCGGGATAAGCAGAAAATTATCGATTCTCTGGTGACGGTGCTGACCAACATTCCCAAAGAAGTGGATTATGGCAAGCTCCGCTGTCAGGTGGAAAATGAGATGGATGATCTGGAGCGAAAGAAAAATCGGCTGCTGGATTTGAGCATTGCCGGTGCATTGACGGTAGAAGAATTCAAGGAGCGCAACGATGCCTTCAACGTCCAGATTCTGGAGTGCCAGGGAAAGCTGACGGCCATCCGGCAGGAGGAAGAAAACAGGACTTCCGAAGAACTGGATATCCCGGCCATCCGGCGGGCGCTGGACGAGGCGTTGCGCTTCACTGGGGAAATCGATACAGCGCTGGTGGCAACGATTCTGGATAGGGTTGTTGTTAAGAAAGAAAGCACCAAGGATGATATTCATCTCGACATTTTTCTGAAGCTGGGCAGCACCTATGAGGCCGTCTATACACCCCTCAAGCACACCGCGGGCATCACCAGTCTAAAAAATATTACGCGCAAACAGCCGATCAGGAGGACTTGATTTCCATTGGGACGATTGGGCTGATCAAGGGGATCACGACATTCGATGCCAGCAAGGGGGCGAGACTTGCTACCTATGCTGCCCGGTGCGTAGAAAATGCTATACTAACCTAACGGAAGAAACGGCCTTGCAGGTGGCGGAACGGACGCCTTTTGAGGCAAAATGGCGTCTGCTGGCGCAAGTGGAAGTCCGCTGCTATATTCTGATTTCCAATGTATCAGGTGCGGTAAAAGTAGCCCCGCTGCAAATTCTTCAATTTCCGGTGATACTGCCGCACAAGTTTCAGGA
>CDZH01048723.1_pt1 | contig 17806 bp, 12 predicted proteins | sample 557721 | NCBI WGS metagenome assembly CDZH01 (sample SAMEA3182062, study PRJEB8094) | gut metagenome | biome: human; feature: gut; material: Stool; isolation source: human stools | place: Canada | collected 2013-01-14
GTCATGGCGGGAACGGCCGTCCGCGGGATCGCCCTCCGGGCCATCGTGCCGGGAGGCGGGGCCGTTGCCGTCATTTCTGGCGGGGCGGCATCTCCGTTTTGATGTGGCGCAGGAGCCGGCGTTGCTGGGGGGACCAGAGCAGGGGCTTCAGCCTGCGCGTCCAGGGCGAGGAGAGGCGGGCGAACATGCCCACCAGGACGGCCGAGAGCACGGTGCCTTCGCGCAGGCCCACGATGCTGCCCAGCACGGCAAGGCCGAGGAGGAGCGAGGCCAGGACCAGCGAGCAGTCGAACAGGACCTTGATGTTGCCGAAATTTTTGCGGGACAGCGTCGAGATGACGATGACCAGGCCTTCACCGGGGATGACGGTGGCGTTGCTCATGATCTCCAGGCTGATGCCCGCGCCCAGCACGGCGCTGCCCACGACACACATGACGATCTGCCAGACATAGACGTCCGTGACCAGCGCACCGGTGAGGTGCATCCAGATGTCGATGAACACACTGAAGATGAGCACGGCCGGGATCTGCAAAAGCTCCGCGATGCCCAGCCTGCGCCGCAGCAGGATGCGCTGGAGCAGCAGGAAGATCAGGTTGCAGGCAAAAGTCGTGGTGCCCAGCGTGAGGCCGAAGATGGCCGCCAGCGTGTAGGGCAGGGTCGTGATGGGCGTCGTGCCGAGATTGGCGTGGGTGATCAGGGCGATGCCCAGGGCGTTGACAAAAAGCGAGACGGAAAGACAGGTATAGCGTTTGACGACATCCGACGTTTTCATGGTGGCCCCCTTGCACGCGGCATGCCCGGGCTCCATGCCTGTCCATTGGCGGCAGCAGCCTGCCGGGGAGCTGCGTATACAAGGCAGAGTAATCATTGTGGAAGAGACTGCAAGCCCCTTTCATCCGGTCGGCCGCGAGCCGTGTCGGTTGTCTCTGGGCTCCTGGTAGCGTAGAAAACAAAGAGAGTATGGCAGCGGCATGCCGCGAAAAAAAGACAGGCAGGGGCGGGCAAAAGACCTATAGGCGGGGCCCGTCCGCCGCGCACTCCTGCCTGGAACCAAGGAAGCAACGATTATGGATATTGACGGACGCAGTTTGGTCAATGCGCGCCGCCTGTTTGAAAGCGGTGATATCGACACCATGGAAGTGGGCACCACTAGGGGCTTGCAGCAGATCCATGCCTATCTTTTTGGCGGGCTGTATGATTTTGCCGGCCAGATACGAAAAGTGAATATCTCCAAAGGCAATTTCCGTTTCGCCAACTGCCTGTATCTCAAGGAGGCCCTAGCCGCCATTGAGAAGATGCCGGAGACGGACTTCGCCGCCATCATTGCCAAGTATGTAGAAATGAACATTGCCCACCCCTTTTTGGAAGGCAACGGCCGCGCCGCGCGCATCTGGTTGGACATGCTGTTGAAGAAACATCTGCGCAAGGTGGTGGACTGGAGCAAGGTGGACAAGACCGCCTACCTCCAAGCCATGGAACGCAGTCCGGTCAACGATCTGGAACTGCGCGTCCTTTTGGAGCCCAACCTTACTGCTGCCGTGGACGACCGTGACGTCATCTTTAAGGGCATCGAGCAGTCTTATTTTTATGAAGGCTACAGGAAAAATTGAGGAGGCTGCACGGAGAGGTCTATATGGAGTAAGGGCTTCAGTGGAGAGCATCATATGTTACCTCAAATAGTTATAGTATTATTTGTTCTTATCTGTATTTTAATTATAAAAATAAAAGAATTTATTGAAAACAGTAGTGATATTATTTTGATTGTTTTATGTGCTATACATTAGCTATCTGGCTAATTTTACAATATAAATTTATTTACAGTAAATATAAAAAATAAAATTAAAAATAAACACCGTGTTTTAATTAATATATTTAATGCTATCTTATTGAAGAAAACAAAAGAAGAGATTATTTACAAAAGAGTATTACGGGATAATCGCTGTATTTTAATTTATATATTTAATATTATTCTGCAGAAAAAACTGAAATAGACAAAAAACATCTATTGAAAATTTACAAAATAGAGTTAAGGGGCATATTGTAAATATTTACCTTTACTAGAAAAACATGGATATAATGCTAAAATTGATATGAATGAGGCAAAAAAATTTTAAAACAAAGAGGACTTGATTAATTTATTTATATAAACGAGGCCGAGGTGCTAGAAACCTTTTTTGTCGGCTTCGCACACCGTACCACCAGCCGAAGCGTTTCCCACGCTCAAACAGTCCGCCACAGGCAAGGCTGGGCAGCCTGTTTACGTGCCCCCCTGGAAACGGCTGTTTCGGCACGCCGGTATACACAATGGTATACATCTTTGCCGGGGAGCCATTTTTCAGGCACGAAAAAAGCCGGTAAGCTACATGCTGTAACCTACCGGCTTTGCTGCCTTAGTGGCGGAGAGGGAGGGATTTGAACCCTCGATACAGGTTTAAGCCCGTATACTCGCTTAGCAGGCGAGCTCCTTCGGCCGACTCGGACACCTCTCCGCTCGGGGAAGACATCGTCATTCCCGCGTGAGGCTGTACATTAGTCGTGAAGGGACCGCCTGTCAAGGGCAAATCCGGCAAAGGGACAAAAAAATCTCTGCCTTTGCCGGGAAGTCCCGGCGGGCAGCGTTGACCCCCGTACCGGCTTGGCGTATCCTGCTGCGTTCAATATCTTACGGAGGAACAACGCCATGAGCGAAAACAAGACCGAGACCGTGGCCGCTGCCGCGGAAAGCAACGACAATCCCAAAGCCGGTGTGGACTTCATCCGCGCCCGCATCATGGACGACAACGCGTCGGGTCGTTTCGGGGGTCAGGTGCACACGCGCTTTCCTCCGGAACCCAACGGCTACCTGCATCTGGGGCATGCCAAGTCCATCTGCCTGAACTTCGGCGTGGCGCGCGAGTTCGGCGGCATGTGCAACCTGCGCTTCGACGACACCAACCCCGTCAAGGAAGACACCGAATATGTGGATTCCATCCGCGAGGACGTGAAGTGGCTGGGCGGCGAATGGGGGGACCGTGAATTCTACGCCTCCAACTATTTCGACAAGCTTTACGAATACGCCGAGCAGCTCATCCTCAAGGGCAAGGCCTATGTGGACGACCTGAGCGCCGACGAGATCCGCGAGTACCGCGGCACCCTGACCCGCCCCGGCAAGGAAAGCCCCTGCCGCGACCGCAGCGTGGAAGAGAACCTGGACCTGTTCCGCCGCATGCGCGCCGGGGAATTCGCCGACGGCGAGCATGTGCTGCGCGCCAAGATCGACATGGCCTCGCCCAATCTGGTCATGCGCGACCCCACCCTGTACCGCATCCGCCATGCCGAGCACCATCGCACGGGCAACAAGTGGTGCATCTATCCCATGTACGACTTCACGCACTGCCTGTCCGACTCGCTGGAAGGCATCACCCACTCCATCTGCACGCTGGAGTTCGAGAACAACCGCGAGCTCTATGACTGGGTGCTGGACGCGCTGGAGGTCTACCATCCCCAGCAGATCGAATTCGCGCGCCTCAACCTCACCCACACGGTACTGTCCAAGCGCAAGCTCATCCAGCTGGTGAAGGAAGGCTACGTCAAGGGCTGGGACGACCCGCGCATGCCCACCCTGAGCGGCCTGCGCCGCCGCGGCGTGCCGCCGGAGGCCCTGCGCGAGTTCTGCAGCCGCATCGGCATCGCCCGCTCCGACTCCATGGTGGATTACGCGGTGCTGGAATTCTGCATTCGCGAATACCTCAACGCCCACACCCCGCGCGCCATGGCCGTGCTGGACCCCGTGAAGGTGGTCATCGAAAACTACCCCGAAGACCAGGTGGAAGAGTTCGAGATGCCCTGGCATCCCGAAGATGCCGCCTACGGCAGCCGCACCGTGCCCTTCTCGCGTGAGCTGTGGATCGAGCGCGACGACTTCCGCCAGGAGCCGCCCAAAAAGTACCACCGTCTGGCGCCCGGCGCGGAAGTGCGCCTGCGGTACGCCTATTTCATCACCTGCCGCGAGGCCGTGTACGACGATGCCGGCAATCTGGTGGAACTGCGCTGCACCTACGATCCCGCGAGCCGCGGCGGCCAGAGCCCCGACGGCCGCAAGGTCAAGGGCACCATCCACTGGGTCTCCGCCCGCCATGCCGTGCCCGCCACCGTGCGCCTGTACGAGCACCTGTTCTCGGCCGAGAACCCCAACGCCATGTCCGAAGGCCAGACCTTCCTGGATGCCATCAATCCCGATTCCCTGCGCGAAGTGACCGCCATGCTGGAACCGGCCCTGGCCTCTCAGGAAGTGGGCGCCAAAGTGCAGTTCGAGCGCGTGGGCTACTTCTGCAAGGACAAGGACAGCACCGGCGAGCGCCCGGTCTTCAACCGTACCGTGGGCCTGCGTGACTCCTGGGCCAGGCAGGAGAAGAAGAACGCCTAGCCCGGCGGGGGACGGCAGGGCGTCCGGCCCCGGCGGCCGTCCCCCCGGTGAGGGGAGCACGGCCGTGCCATGCGGCAGGGCTGTGGCCCGGAACGGCCGTAAAAACGGATTTGTACAAAATAAACCTTGACTTCGTGTGGGGATTTGTATATCTGAAACGTCTCAACGGGTCGTTAACTCAGTAGGTAGAGTATCTGCCTTTTAAGCAGAGAGTCGCAGGTTCGAACCCCGCACGACCCACCATGACAGATAAGCCCCTGATGCAAGCGCGTCAGGGGCTTTTTCCTGTTTTTTCCCCTGGTTCCCGGTTGCCAAAAGGCCGGGACCCTCCTAAGCATGGAGTGCGCGGGCCGCAGCGGGGGGCTGTGGACGCGGGCAGGGGAGCGCGGCGCGGGAAGTTCCCGCAGGCAATCCCCCTGATGGGAGAATGCCGTGCCGCACGAAAGACGGCCCGCACGGCATGCCGCGCCCTGCGGGGCGGGCAGCGCCATAGGACATGGCATCCCCCGGCGGACGGGACTCTTTCCTGCGGGCGGGACGCTCCGCCCGCCATCCGCCATGCGCGTTTCCCGCTGTCTGCGGACGGGCCGGAGCGGCAACGGCGTTTCGATTTCATGTACTGATGGGGCGGCCTCCGGCCGCAGGAGGGGCGTATGCCCGGGATGACAGAGATCTGTGTGTTCCTCGCCTGGATCGCAGGCGGTTTCGTGTCCGGCGTCAGCGGCATCGGTGGCGCCATGGTGGCCTTCCCCTTTCTGGTCATGCTCCTGCCGGTGCATGAGGTCATCGCCCTGACCTGCATCGTCAACATGGTCATGGACCTCTGTCTGGCCGGCCTGCATTTCCGCTTCTGCCGCGTCAGCGCCCTGTGGCCCATGCTGCTGGCCTCGGTGCCCGGCTCCTTTGCCGGGCTCTATATCCTCCAGGTCTGTTCCGGCCCCGTGCTGCAGGGCGCCGTGGGCCTGCTCCTGCTCTATTACGTCTACTGGCAGAAGACCTTCCGCGCCCGCGGCAGCATCGCCCATCCCCGGGCCCTGGGTGCCGTGGCCGGTTTCGGCTCCGGCCTGCTGGGCACGGCCATCGCCTTCGACGGTCCGCCCGTGGGCGCCTACGGCCTGTGCATGGGCTGGGAACCACGCGTGCTGCTGGGCACGCTGGGCGTCTTCTTCGTGCTGCGCGCCACCGTGACCCTGGCGCTGCAGGGCATGGCCGGTTTCTACACGCCCACGGTGCTCACCTGCGCCATGTACGGCGCGCCCGGCGTCATCCTGGGCACCTGTATCGCCTTCCCCGTGGTCAAGCACATCTCGCAGCAGGCCTTCCGCAAGGTGCTGCTCTGCGTCATCGCCGTGGCTGGTGTGGTCTGCCTGGTGCGGGCGCTGGGATAGGCGCGCCTGCGCGGGCAAGGCAGGGCTGTCGCCCCGGCTGCTCACTACTGGAGAAAGTCTTCCAGCGTTTTGCCTTGCAGTCCGTGCCGTCTGATATATTCCTCGTAGTCTTCGCCAAAGGCTTCCGGCGAGAAGAAGAGAACGTGTTCCGGTTTGAGCGGTGGGTGGCTTTCATTCAATAATGAATAGCGAGAAAAAAGATGCAATTCGTTGATGATTTTGATTTTTCTATCATCTCGAATGGCGTCGTAAAAAAGGAGTGTATATTCGCTATTTGTTAAGAGAAGGTTTAATATTGATATGTATTTAAACATATCCTTTTTATTTTTTATAAAAGCATCATGGGTATAAATAAAATATATTATCTCATAATATTCAAGCAAAAATCTTTTTGAAGCTGTCTCAAATTTTATATATACTGCATCTAGAAAGTTTTCTATTAGTTTTTTATTGCTGAGTGAGAATTTACTTATAGATTTATATATGGATGTGGTATCTATTTTATTTGTAGTTGATTTGAAATTTGTTAAAAGATGGAAAAAGCTGTTCTCAAAACGCTGGAGCTGGGCGGTGCGGTTCTGGATCTCCAGTTCACGTTTCTGGCCTTCCAGTTCGATGCGCTGGGCGCGCAGTTCCTTGCGTTGCTCCTGCAATTCCGCACGCTGCAAGAGCACGGTCACGATGACACCCACGAATGCCAATGCGGTAAAGAAACTGCCGAAAGCCGTATAGACTGACTCCTTGAGTCCCCAGATAAGCATGCAAGCAATAAAAGCGGCGGTGATTATGGCCGTCAGCCACCAGAAAAGCCGCATGGGATGTTTTTCAAAACGTCGCCACTGCCGTTTTATGATGATGCGAGACCGGCGGCACCAGCGGGATGTGCATGCATTATTCATGGCATATCCTTATCGGGGATGAAATTTGCGGAGAGCTCCGCTATTGCTAGCAGCAAACGCCGGAATTCGAAAGGCCCGTATCCCTTCGCCTCACTCCGCATTGCGGCCCGCCGTCAAAGCGGCTATCCTGCGAAAAGATGCGAAGAGCATCCTTTCCGCACTCCAGCAGTGAGGCCGCGTCATGAATCCCGTCACCCACATCCTTGCCCGCGCCGTGGTCCCCGAGCATTCCGCGCCCTTCATGCAGGCCGTTTCCGGGGGCCGGGTGCTGCTGGTGGATCACTTCGTCTTCTATGCCGCCGAAGACTGGCTCATGGCCATCGCCTACCCCTTGCGGGACGGCGGCGAGTACAGCCACCAGCGTTTCGAGGCCGCCTTGTCCGGGGCCCTGCGCGAGACCGGGGCCACGGCCTGCTTTGCCGTGGGGCCCGATCTGCCGCCGCGTCTGGCGGGCAACGTGCTGGAGCGGGACGAGTTCTACACCCTTCCGGCCGATGCGCCCGTGCCGCCGCGCCTGCGCTCGCCCGTGCGCAAGGCCCGGGAACGTCTGCGCATCGACGAGACGCGCGAGTTCGGTCCGCAGCACCGCCGCCTGTGGGCCGAGTTCATGGGCCGGGCCGTGCTGCGGGCCAACGTGCGCGAACTCTTTGCCCGCACGCCGCAGATGCTGGCCGCCGAAGGGGCCGATGTGCGCCTGCTCAACGCCTGGGACGGCGACCGTCTGGTGGCCTGTCTGGTGCTGGATTACAGCACGCCCGCCTTCGTCAGCTATATCGTGGGCGCCCGTGCGCGCAGCCATCCCGTGCCCCACGCCGGGGACGCGCTCTTTGCCGTCATGCTGGAGAAGGCCCGCGCGGCGGGCTGTGACTTCGTCCAGCTGGGCCTGGGCGTCAATGAGGGCATCACCCGCTTCAAGCGCAAGTGGGGCGGGGCGCCGCAGCTTTCCTACGTCATGGCCCAGTGGCAGGAGCGGCCGCGCGCCGACGTGCATAAGGTGGTGCTGGACGAGCTCATGCAGGCCCTGGTGGAGCGCAGCGACGAGGGCCTTTCCAAACGCCAGATACTGGACAGGCTGCCCGACCAGCGCCCCTTTGCCATGCTCTGGGAGCTGGAGAAGCAGGGCCGCCGCTCCTGGATCTGCGGCACGGCGCATTTTTTCTGCTATTCCTTTGCCGACTCGTTCCGCCGCCTGTTCCGCCAGGTGGACACCGTCATCTTTGAAGGCCCGCTGGATGCCGAGAGCCTGGCGCAGGTGGGGGCCTGCGGCAAATCTCCCGATGCCGGGGCCGTGCCGCTGGACAGCCTGATGACCGAGGCCGAGATCCGGCGGCTGGAGCGCGTGGTCTGCGGCGTGCGCGGGCCGGTGGCGCGCTTTCTGAACATGGAATGGGAGGACGCGCCGGACGTGCGGGAGCGCCTGCATGCCACCCGGCACTGGTACGCCTTCTTCTCCCTCTGGACGGCCTTCCTGGAGCGGCAGGGCTGGCGCGATTCCGTGGATCTGGAGGCCTGGCATCTGGCCCGCGACATGGGCAAGACCGTGCTGGGCATGGAGAGCATGGAAGAGCAGCTGCACTCCCTGGAAGTGGTGCCCGTGCCGCGCGTGCTGGACTTCTTCCGCCACTGCGGCCAGTGGCGCTCCTATATGAAGCGCAATATCTACCACTATCTGCGTGGCGAGCTGGAACCCATGATGGGCACCAGCACGGAATTCCCCACGCGCACGCAGCAGGTCATCGACTTCCGTGACCAGCGCTTCCGCGAACGCATGCGGCCCTTCATCGAAAAGGGCGGGGCCGCCGTCTTCGTGGGCGCGGCCCACATGCTGCGCCTGCGCCGCATGCTCACCGAGGACGGCTTCACGGTGCGGCAGGTGCGGCCCACCTGGGTCCACAGGATGCGCGCCCGCCTGCGCGGCGAGGACGATCTTTACCGCATCCCCGCTGACGGGGAGCGCTGACAGCCGGGGGCGCCCCGCCGGCCCGTGCTCCGTCGGGGGCAGGTCGTGGCCCGGGTGCTCCGCCACAAGGAGACCATCATGTTTTCACTGGGATTGCAGCATTTCACGGCCGAGGCCGTGGTCCCGGAACAGCTGCTGCACTATGTGGCGGCCGTGGCCGGTTCCCGGCCGCTGGCCTGCGCCGGTTTCCCCGCCTATCTGCTGGAAGGGCATCTGGTGCTGGTGGCCTATGACGCGGCCATGCTGGAGACCTTTGCCGGAGGGCCGGATCTGGAAGCGGCCGCCGCCGGGGTCAGGGAGGCCACGGATGCGGCCGCCCGTCTGGAGGCCGTGAGCGTGCGCCAGAGCGCCGAGGCCGCCACGCCGGAGGGCGTGCGGCTGCGTGTGGATGCCGCTGTGGATGCGGCCCTTGCCCTGCCGGAAGTGCGCCGGATCACCGTCCTGGCCCCGGTGCGGCCCGCACGGGCCCCGCAGGATGCCGTCACGGGCGTGCCGGACGCCTACTGGGATATCGACCTGCCCCTGCTGCGCGAGGACGGCTCCCTGCCGTGGCAGAAGCTGCGCAACATGGAGCGCCGCGCCCTGCGCGAGGTGGAGGTGGTGCGCGAGGCCTGGCAGCCCGACCACGCCGCGCTGGTGCAGGACTTTTTGCGCCGCAAGCCTTTCGAGCCCGGCACGGTGCATATTTTCAGCCATCTGGAAAGCTATGCTGGCTCCCATCCCGACGTGCAGCTCTGGGCCGCCCGCCACCGGGAGGACAACAGCCTCCAGGCCTTTGCCGTGGGCGATTACGCCTCCCTGACCACGGCCTTCTACATGTTCGCCTTCCGGCGGCAGGATGCCGTGCCCGGCTGCGCCGACGCCCTGCTGGCCGGGCTGGTCAGCGAGGCCGAGGCCCGCGGGCACAGACGCTTCTGCCTGGGCCTGGGCATCGATCCCGGCATCCGCTTCTTCAAGCGCAAGTGGCATGCCCGTCCGGCATTGCCCTGTCTGGAGACCGGCTGGAGCACCCGCGCCGCCACCCCGGGCGGCGGCTGGTTCGCCTGCCTGCGCCGCCTGCTGGGCGGAGAGGAGGCCGCATGAGCACGACCGATCCCCTGAGCCCCAGGGCCCTGCCCGGGCCGGGCCTGCGCCAGTGGCTGCGCGAGGCCTTCACGGGGCGGCCCACGCCCCTGCTCTGCATGCAGGTGGAGGTCTCGTCCGTCTGCACCTGCCGCTGCACCTACTGCCCGCACACCACCAAGAAGGATGTCTGGCAGTCGCGCCTCATGAGCGCCGAGACCTTCGCCGCCCTCTGGCCGCTCATGCGCCAGTGCGGCCGCGTCCATCTGCAGGGCTGGGGCGAGCCCTTCCTGCACCCCCGCTTCATGGATTTCGTCAGCGTGGCCCGGCGGGCGGGCTGTGCCGTGTCCACCACCACCTGCGGCCAGCACATGGACGAGTCCCTGGCCGCCGCCATCGTGGACAGCGGCATGGACGTGGTGGCCTTTTCCCTGGCCGGTACCGACGAGGCCAGCAACGCCAGCCGCCGGGGCATCCCCTTCAGCCGGGTCTGCGAGGCCATTCGCTGCCTGCAGGAGGTGCGCCGCACAAAGCAGGGCGTCCATCTGGAAGTGCATCTGGCCTATCTGCTCCTGCCCTCGCAGCTGGAAGCCGTGAAGCGCCTGCCCGAGCTCATGGAAGAACTGGACGTGCATTGCGCGGTGGTCAGCACCATGGATTACATCGCTTCGCCGGAGCTGGCCGTGGAGGCCTACAGCCCCGAAGAGGCGGACAAGGTGGCCGCAGCGGCCGCCGTGCTGGCCCCTGTGGCGGACCGGGTGCGCCGGAGTGGCCGGGAGCTGTGGTACGCCCTGCCTGACCCCGAGGCCGTGGGCCGTGTGCGCAACGGCTGCCGGGAAAACGTGGACCGCACCATCTATGTGGACACGCAGGGCAACCTTTCGCCCTGTGTGTACGTCAACCTGCCCACCAGCGAGGAAGACCCCAGGCGGCGCATCTTCGCCCGCGCCGAATACGGCCGCCCCGCCGGGGAGCTGGCCGGGCTGTGGCGCACCAGGGGCTTCAGGGATTTTCGCGCCGCCCTGGCCGGGCCCTGGCCCGACCTGCCCTGCGCGGGCTGTTCCAAGCGCTTCGAGAAGATCTGGTAATATTGCCGGAAACGCCGGGGATGAGGGGGAAGGGGGATCTTTCCGCGTGGCACGCCATGCGCCGTGCCCCGGAAGGTCTCCCTTCCCCCGGTCATTCACGGCCTAGAACTCATACCGTACCAGGGCCGTGCCGCTGACGCCCTGCCGCACGCCGGTGTGCCCCTGGACGCCGAAGTCCAGGCTCAGGCCGGAACCGGCCACGGGCGTGAGGGTCAGACCGGCTTCCAGCAGGCCGCTGTCTCCCTTCAGGCTGGGCGCGGGGGCTTCAAGGCCGTAGGTGGTGGCGCGGGCCTTGCCGTTGAACTCGTGTTCCCAGGCCGCCCCGGCATAGCCGGTCACCTGACGGCTGAAGTCGTAGCCCAGCCGCGCCCCCAGGCGCAGGCGTTGCGAATCCACGCCGTCGAACGACCAGGGGTCGTCGACGATGTGGGTGGACTGGCCGTCGGTATGGGTCCAGAAGTACTTGCCGTAGACATCCAGGCGCAGGTCTTCGGTCATGTCCCACACATAGCCGAGCCCGGCGTGCAGGCCGTAGTAGGGCGTGGAAAGGTCGTACTCGGCCTTCCGGCCGCTGACGGCATCATGCAGGTCGTCGCTCTGCCACTGGCTGCTGAGGCGGCCATAACGGAAGGAGCCTTCCAGATACAGGCCCTTGAGCAGGTCTTCCTTCAGGTCCAGGCGGGCCAGCAGGCCGCCGCCGTAGTAGCTGCTCCGGCCATCGCCGTCCACGGACGGTTCGCCGGAAAAGCTGTTGCGGGTGTTCATGCGGGCGAAGCCCGCTTCAAAGAAGACGCCCGCCAGGATGTCCATCATGGACGTCTCCACCCGCTTGGCAAAACCGGTCATGAAGGCCACGCCGCTCAGGTCCACATGCGAGCCGGTCTGATAGCGCGAGCGCGTGCCGGTGACCGCGGCGAAAGGCGCGATGCCCCAGGCCGGGGCGTCGCCCCCGGTGGCGGTGGCGGCGCGGGCCTGATCCATGCCCTTCCCGGCCACCAGGTCGGCGCCGATGTTGCCCAGGGCCACACCGGCCAGCACGCCTTCCAGCGGGGCCTTGGCCTGGGGAGCCAGCCGGGCCCCCGCATCGCCGGACGGCCCGCCCTCCCGGCCTCGGGGCTGCACGCTATCGGTCACGGTGGCCAGCAGCGAGGTGTCCGTGGTCTTCAGGTCGAAGTCATAGGTCACGAACACGCCCTGCTGCCCGCTGAGGCGCTGCTGGGTCATGCCCTCGGCCTTCAGGCCGTGTTCGTTGGCCAGCAGGGTGACGCTGTCGCCCGTGCGGAGCAGTGGTTTGCCCCCGGCCACGGCCACGCCCACGGAACTGTGGCTGATGTCCGTGCCCCCGGCATCCGTGAGGGTCAGGACGGTCGTGCCGGCAGGGGTCTTTTCCGGCAGGATGAAGCGGTAATTGGCAAAGTTGCCCACGTTGACGGCCTTCAGGCCCGAGGTGCGGACTTCCAGCGTATTGCCGGTGCGCACGTCCCCGCTGCCGCCTGCCGTGCCGCCGCCGTACAGCGTGGTGCCGCCCAGATCGGGAGCCCCTTCGAGGATGACGGTATTGCCGGTGGCATTGCCCGCGCCTGTCCAGACGAAGCCGCCGTAGACCTCGCTGCCGGGCGTGCCGCCGCTGATGAGGACCGTGTTGCCGCGGGCATCGCCCTGGTCGGTATAGCCGCCGTACAGGCCCTCGCCGGCGCCGATGCTGCCGCCGCTGAACAGCACGGTATTGCCGATGGCCGCGCCGGTCCCGTTTTCCACGCAGCCGCCCATGACGCTGCCGCGCAGCGTACCGCCCGTGATGCTGACGGTGTTGTTACCGGCGCTGCCCGACGTGCTGTAGCCGCCGTAAACGGAGCCCGACTGCTCCTGGGTGCCGATGGTGCCGCCCGTGACCCGGACCGTGTTGCCGCGGGATTCCCCGCTGCCGCTGTCGCCGCCCAGGATGTTCTTGTGGACCGTACCGCCGCTCACCGTCACCTCATTGCCGGCGGCATCGCCCTTGGCGCTGTAGGCGCCGGTCAGGAACTGCACGTCGGCCGTCCCGCCGAAACTGATCTTGCTGCCTTCCGTGTTCCGGGTGCTGTTGTCGGCGATGAAGCTGCCGAAGGCATTACCGGCGATGGTGCCGCCGTCGATGACCAGCTCGTTGGCGGAGGCGCCGCCGCGATCGCTGTACCCGGCATAGACATGTTTGCCCACCTCGCCGCCATGCATCTCTATTTTGTTGCCGGAGGCGAGGCCGCGAAGGGAATCCCCGCCGGTCAGGAATTCCCTGACCGTGCCGCCGTTCATAACGAGCGTGTTCCCGCGGGCGTCCGCCCCGCCGCTCCAGCCTGCGGTCAGCTTGTCCACGGCGCTGGTGTTGCCCGAAAATTCCACACGGTTGTCCGCGGCATCCCCGTGCCCGGTCTGGACATGGCCGCCGTAGGCTTCCGCTCCCAGCTCGCCGCCGGTGACGGTCAGGGTATTGCCCAGGGCGTTGCCTTCACGGCTGAAACCGGCACTGACGAAATGATAGGCGTCAGTGCGGCGGATGCCGCCGCTGATGGTGAGGCTGTTGCCCGTGCTGTCGCCGTTCTTCGTATACCCGGCAGACACCTCGGTGTGGGAGCCCTCGATGTGGCCGTCACGGATCTCCAGCACGTTTTTGTGCACGTCCCCGGCCTGGCTGTAGCCCGCGTAGACACGGCCACCGGCCCAGGTTCCGCCGATACGCCCGTTCTCCACAGTCACGGTGTTGCCGGATGCCCGGCCGTTCTCCGTGAAACCGCCATAGATGTTGGCGGCCCGGGATGTTCCGTCCCGCATCTCGACCCTGTTGCCGGTCACATCGCCCCTGCCGTCGGCATGGCCGCCGTAGAACGAGCTGGCGTCCAGGTCCCCGGCCCGGTTGGAGATGATGACGTGCCCCCCGTCCGCCGTGTACGGACCGGAAGCGCCATCCGTGGTGCCGGTATAGTGGCTGCTTTCAGGATGTCCGGGGCGGCCCTCCTTGCCGCCGCTGTCGGCCGGCGAAACGGCGGGAGCCAGCAGCACGGCCCCCAGCAGCAGCCCTGCCAGCGCGTTTCGCAGGCGGCATTTGCCCAGGATCAGGCGGTAGCGGCGCAGCAGCATGCCCAGGGCACCTTGGGTCTCTTTCATGGTTCCTCCTTTTTTGAGCCGCCTCCCCGCTGCGCTCCAGGATGCCATTCCTCGTAGGAAATGAATTTCATTTTTATTTAGAAGACACGGCAATCCTGTCAACAAAATTATGCATATAATTTCATAAAATACAGTGGATTGCCTGCGAAAGACAGGCACCCCCCCGAGGGGGCGCCGGCATTTTTTCCGCGCCGGACGCCCTTTTCCCCGTTCCACGGACGGATGCTGTCGACACGAAAGGCAGGCGGGAGGGACATAGTTGGGGGAGGCGGCTTGCAGGACGGGAGGCAAGGCGGGGCAGGACGCCCGCTGCCCGCCAGCAGGCGTTGTTTTGCCCGGTGCTGCCTGCCGCTGCGTGCCCGTTCCTACAGCGGGCGATCCAGCACGCGCAGGGAGATGGCCTCGGCCACATGGGCGGGAGCGATGGCGTCCTTGCCGTCCAGGTCCGCGATGGTGCGGGCCAGGCGCAGCACCCGGGTGTAGGCACGGGCGGAAAGGCCCAGGGCGCGCACGGCCTGTTCCATGAGTGCGTGCCCGGCGGCATCAAGGGCGCAGTGCCGTTCCAGCAAAAAGCCGCCCAGGCCGGCATTGCAGCGGCAGGCTGTCCCGGCATAGCGGGCCTTTTGGCGCTCACGGGCCGCCAGGACGCGTTTTCGGATGGTGGACGAGTCTTCGGCAGGGCTGCCCCCGCGCAGGTCCTCATAGGGCACGGCAGGCACCTCCACATGGACGTCGATGCGGTCCAGCAGCGGGCCGGACAGCCGGTTGCGGTAGCGGTGCAGAGTGTCGGGGCGGCAGGTGCATTCGTGGTCGGGGTCCCCGTAGTAGCCGCAGGGGCAGGGATTCATGGCGGCCACCAGCATGCAGGCGGCCGGATAGGTGAGGCTCTGCCCGGCACGGGCGATGGTCACGCTGCCGTCCTCCAGGGGCTGGCGCAGCACTTCCAGGGCATTCTTGCGAAATTCGGGCAGTTCATCGAGGAAGAGCACCCCGCGGTGGGCCAGGCTCACTTCGCCGGGGCGGGGATGCAGGCCGCCGCCCACCAGCGCGGCTTCCGAGACCGTATGGTGCGGCGCCCGGAAAGGCCGCACACGCACCAGCCCCTGGCCGGGGGCCAGCTTGCCCGCCACGCTGTAGACCTTGGTGACTTCCAGGGCCTCTTCAAAGTCCAGGGGCGGCAGGATGGTGGGCAGGCGCTGGGCCAGCATGGCCCTGTTTCTGCATATTAATATATTGGAATAACACATCTTTTTAAATCAAAAATGTGCCAAATGTGCCCAATTTGGCCTAATCCCCTCCCCAACTATGTGCCCACGGGCACATCTCGCCGCCTCCCCGCCTTCTCTCTTTCCTTCCTTCCTTCACTTCTCCCTCTCCCAGACCATTGCCCCAAAATCAATCTAGTCCCATAGGAGGAATATTTATGGCTGATTGGTATACCCAGTATCAGGAGTTCAAAAACAATACAGGCTGGCGTCCAACAAGGTTATCCGAAAAAGAGGAGGCAGAATTCCAGCGTTTTTTGACAGGAAGCCGGTGGTTCAAACAAATCAAACAACGAATCAAGGATGAAGAAGGGATCAATGTCGATGACACTATCCTTTTTTCTGAGCTTGCTGGCCCTGGGGCAGACTACGATTACCGAGGTGCATGGAAATCTGGCTTGTCCGCCAGTGATTACCAGTACGATGAGGCAATGCACTGGCCGTCCTCAACCGAAGACGGGCGTATGCTGAAAGCCCCGTCGCATGAGACTGCATGGATGGAATTTTTCATGCGGGAAACCGGCATAGACCCGAACGAGCTAGGGCTGAGCAATGCCGAAGAAGCGAAAGCGTATACGGAGCGCCTCAAGGATTACAAGGCATTCAAGGGAAAATAAACAGAAGCCCCCCGGAAGATGGGGGGCTTTTTCATTGCCCCAGCCCCCTGCCGCGTGGTAGCCTGCCGCCATGAAGCGCCTGTCTTGCGCCCTGCTCCTGATATGTCTTGCCCTGCCCGTGGTGGCCGATGGTCGCCCAGAGAGGTCACGCGCCCAAGTACGGGCCTTCCTGCGGCAGCAGGGACTTGAGCGGACGCCGGAAGGCTATGAAGTTGACCACATCGTGCCGCTGTGTGCCGGGGGAAAGGACGCTCCGGAGAACATGCAGCTTTTAACCAGGGAGCAGCACCGCGAGAAGACGAAAAAGGATTTGCGGTTGTGCCGGAAAATTAAGAAAAGGGAGATAAAATAATGAAAAGTTATTTTTTGCTGACTGTTCTCTGTTTGACTATGCTTATTTCAGCCTGTGCTTCTGTAAAAAGGAATTACATTCCAGACACGGAAAAACATGACTTTCCACAGTTAAACACGCAAACAACAGTATACATCGGTGAAGAAATGTTGATACAAGGGACAGAACTCAAAGGGAAGGTTCTTAATGTCAAATATCCCATTGATGGAACGTGCTATGACATAAATGCCGGAAAATATCCAATAGTTGGAATAGATGATAAAAAATACTATTTTTCACTCCAAGATGGTGTCGCAAAAGCAGCTCTTTGTGATCCGGCAGAAGGTCTCTATGTAACAAAAAATAACGCCAAACAAATTTGTGTCGTAACAATATATGGTGGAACAGCGTGCTATGATGCAATTTTTGACATCAATGATTACCATGTCGTCTCGCCAGACCACATACAGCGCACACTGATATTCTCAGGGAAAAAAGGAAATACTGTTGAATTTTTGTATGCCGAAAAATCAGGCCTGCAAACTCTTATGACACATAATGTTTCTTACGATTTGTCAAACACTCCAATCATTGGATATAGGGGAGCGAGAATACAAATAATTTCATGCACAAATGAAAGTATTACCTACAAGGTTTTGAACAATTTCCCAGATAGACAGTAGTTCCCGGCACTTGTCCCGCCCACTTACACCGAGAAAGCATGGCTATATACTGAATGTAATAGGGCGGCAGGTAGTGAGGCGCCCGCCTCTCCAAACAAGCCCTCTGCCAGTGTGCTTATGCGCCGTTTTTACCGCCGCCGGAAGTTCCCACTTTCGGCGGCAAACTCCTTTAACGCCACAGGCGAAGTATGAGAACAACCAGAAAGCCGGCTACAATCTGTGGCTAGAACATCCAGCAGGAATTGCTCCATAAGCATCACTTCCCGGGGGAGGGCGGATTCTGCTCTCGACGTCTTGTGGTCAAAGACGGACGCCTTTTTAATTCATAATTTCCTTGACATTCCCCGCATTTTATGGCGTCCTCTCCGCATGGAGCCTCAGAAACTCCGTAGCGACGGTCGCCATTCCGCTTGTCAATGGCTTTTTTCGTGCCAGAAGTATGGTATTATTGCCATATTCAATATTGGCCGGGAGTAGGTAAGCAGTAATGCCCCTGCCGCACGCTACGCGGTTCTGAGCTCCCGGCCTTTTTTGCGTCCTGCCAACGCCAATCAGAAACCGTAGCGAGGTTCATCATGACACAGGCTTTGATTTTCAACGAAATCACCCTGTCCCCTGTCACCTATCAAAATAGCCTTTGGATTCGGGCTACCGAACTCGCCCGCGCTTTGGGATATTCCGATACTCGGAAGATTACCCACCTGTATGAGCGCAATGCTGACGAGTTCACACCGGAGATGACGCAAGTCATTGAAATAGCCGACGTGCCCGAAATGGGCACCTTGGAAAACCTCAGGCGCAAGGCCCGCATCTTCTCCCTTCGCGGCTGCCACCTCGTGGCCATGTTCGCCCGCACGCCGGTGGCCAAGGCCTTCCGCCGCTGGGTGCTGGACGTGCTGGACAAGCTCGACGCCGAACAGCACGCCGCCCCTTCCTCCCCCACCCCCGACGACTTCACCGGCACCCT
>CDZH01069945.1_pt1 | contig 17631 bp, 27 predicted proteins | sample 557721 | NCBI WGS metagenome assembly CDZH01 (sample SAMEA3182062, study PRJEB8094) | gut metagenome | biome: human; feature: gut; material: Stool; isolation source: human stools | place: Canada | collected 2013-01-14
CTCTGTCGCTGCTGCGCCGCCCCTGAGCCGGATGGCCCGTGCCGCCGTGCCGTACCGGCTTGGCGGCCGCCTGCCGTCGTCCCCCTGCGGCAGGCCGTGTGCGGCCCCTCCCGCTGCCTGCGGCGCGGCATGCGGGCGCGGGGCAGGCCCCCGTCCCCCGTTCCGGGCCCGGACGCCACCGCTTCCCGAGACGGGCCGGGAACGTGCCCGCCCTGGGCAGGCTTGCCGTTTGGCCCCGAAATGCGTAGATTGTGCGCCATGAGAGGGGCGGCACGGCCCCGGCGGCCCGTGCAGACTCTTTACTTCAACCGCGCACGCTCCCGGGTGCGCGTTCGCAAGGGAAGGCAGTTTTGAGCGAATCCATCGATGATCTCACAGTGGAATATGAGGAGAACGGCCAGGTCATCCTCAAGGAACTGGGCAAGATCGTCCTGAGCAAGGGCGCCTGGACCACGATTCTCTTCCGCTATCAGGAGTGGAAGCCGCAGACCTCGTCCTACGGCCCCGACAAATATGTGATCCGCCGCTACAAGAAGGTGGGCGGCGAATACCGGCAGCAGAGCAAGTTCACCATCTCCAGTGCCGATCAGGCCCGCAAGATCGTGGATGCCCTGCAGACCTGGATCGGAGAGGCCGGGCAGGAAAAGTAGCCGGGACAGTCTGTGCCTTCCACAAGGTGCTGTTTGAGGAAAAAAGGGCGCTGCGCATGCAGCGCCCTTTTTGTGTCCGGGGGATGGAAAAGGACCGCCGCGAAGGGCGGTCCTTGAAGGGACGGGATGCGGGGGAGCAGTCCCGTCCGCGCGGGGGCGGGAAGAAAGCGCGGCAGCAGGCTGCCGGTCAGGAAATCATGGCGCAAGTATAGGATATCGTCCGCGCAAGGCAATGCCCCGGGCCCGGACTGTACAGTTTGATACATGGCGGCGCCCTTCCCGCAGGAGCGTCCTGCGGCCGGATTGTGGCGCGTCAAAAAAAGCAACATTTTTGTAGAAATTTATAATATAGTGGTATTATTTATTCTTTTATCATATTTCCCCCGCATGTTTTCTTTGAGTGCTCAAAGAAACAACGTTTTTGCAGTAGTTCCGGCCATGCCTGCCGTGCCTGCCTGCGCGGGGCCCGGCAGACGATGCCTCTGCGGCCTTTGCGGAAAAAAACGGAAAGTATAATTATACCATATTGATATAATATATTTTTATTTCATGGGCCATAAGGTTTGGGGCCGGATGTGCCGGCTGTCCGGTGCCGGTGCGCAGCGATGGTCTCCCCTTGTCCGGGGGCCCTGTGCCGCAAGGCTGCGGCGCAGGGCGCCATATTTCCACATTTTTGTAACTTCAGGGGGGCTGCGCGGCCATCCGTCTGTTCCCTTTCAGGGATCAGTATCAAAAAAACATGTATTATCAATATGTTTTCGATGCATGTCCGCTGTGGAACGATATTTGCTTCATAGCCGGCAAGACATCCCCGAATCCTGGACGGGATGCTTGAAGTGAGGAGAAAGCATTATGAGAAGACGGGAATTCTTGAGACAGGCTGGCATCTGTGCGGCGACCGCGATGGCGACAGCGGGAGCGGCGAAGACGAGCTCCGCTGCGGAGCCCATCCGCTGGCGCATGCAGACATACGCCGGCGCGGCCCTGGCCGAGCATGTGATCAAGCCCCAGATCGATGCCTTCAACAAGGCCGCCAATGGCGAGATGGTCATCGAGCTGTACACCTCGGACCAGCTCGTGCCCACCAGCGAGCTGTTCCGCGCTGTCCAGCGGGGGACCATCGATGCCGCCCAGTGCGACGAGGATTCCATGTCGTCCCCCGCGGACGTGGCCATCTTCGGCGCCTACTTCCCCTTCGCCACGCGCTATTCCCTGGATGTTCCGGCCCTGTTCGAGCACTGGGGCCTCAATAAGATCTGGCAGGAGGCCTACGCCGAGATCAAGGGCGTCACCTGGCTGGGGGCCGGTTCCTGGGACCCCTGCAACTTTGCCACCACCACGCCCGTCCGCTCCCTCGCCGACCTCAAGGGCAAGCGGGTGTTCTCCTTCCCCACCGGGGGCCGCTTCATGAGCAGGTTCGGTGTGATCCCCGTCTCCCTGCCGTGGGAGGACATCCAGGTGGCCCTGCAGACGGGTGAGCTGGACGGCGTGTGCTGGTCAGGGATCACGGAGGACTATACCGCCGGCTGGGCCGACGTCTGCAAGTATTACCTGACCAACAACATCAATGGCGGCTGGATCGGCAGCTATTTTGCCAACAGCGAAAAGTGGAACGCGCTCCCCGAGCATCTGAAGGTCCTTTTCCGCCTGACCTGCGACAGTTCGCATTATTATCGGCAGCACTGGTACTGGTGGGGCGAGGCGCACTACCGTGTCACCGGCGGCAAGATGCAGCTGACGTCCATCCCGGATGCCGAGTGGAAGCAGGTGGAGACCGAGGCGCACAAGTTCTGGGACGAGGTGGCGGCCCGCAGCCCGCGCTGCGCCAGGGTCGTGGAGATCCTCAAGCAGTACAATGCCGAGATGGAAAAGGCCGGCCGTCCTTACCGTTACTGATCCTTGTCCTGATCCTTACCGGCACCCCCTGCCCCGCGGGGCAGGGGGAAGGGGGAAAATCATGTTCGCGTATATGAAGCTGTATGTGCGCTATGTGGATGCGCTCAACCGTCTGGTCGGGCGCTGCGTGATGTATCTGGTCTTCGCCATCATGGCCATCCTGCTGTTCTCCTCCCTGTCCCGCACGCTTTTCGACAGGCCCGTGCTGTGGGGCGTGGAGATGGCCCAGTTCGTCACGACGGCCTATTATCTGCTGGGCGGCGGCTTTGCCCTGCTGATGCATTCCCATGCCCGCATGGACCTGTTTTACGGCCGTCTGGGCGCCAGGGGACGCGCGGCCATGGATGCCGTGACCGTCATCTGCCTGCTCACCTTCCTGGCGTTCCTGCTTTATGGCGGGATCTCCAGCACCGTATATTCCATCGAATTCAACCAGCACAACAATACGGCCTGGGGGCCCGCCGTGGCTCCGGTCAAGTGCTTCATGGTGCTGGGCATCGTGCTGACGCTCCTGCAGGCCGTTTCCGAATTTTTCAAGGACATCGCCCGGGTCTTCGGTGTCGTCATCGGACTGGACATCCCCGAGCTGCTGCTGGTTGACGGCAAGGACACGGAAACCCGGGATCCGGCGGTGCATCCCCAGCCCGCCCTGACCTCCACGGAGGTGAGCCACGCATGACCTTCACCTTTTCCTATGAGACAGTGGCCCTCATCATGTTCGCGTCCATGGGGCTGCTCATGCTCACCGGACAGCGGGTCTTTGGCGCCATCGGTTTCGTGGGGGCCGTGGCGGGGGCCTTCCTTTGGGGGACGGGCGGCACGGAGATGGCCTTCAATGCCAGCATGTCCCTGATGAACTGGTTCCCCATGATAACCCTGCCCCTGTTCATCTTTATGGGCTATATCCTGTCGGAATCGGGCATCGCCAACGACCTTTACCGGATGTTCCATGTCTGGATGGGGCCCCTGCCCGGCGGGCTGGCCATCGGTACCGTGGTCCTGATGGTGGCCATCTCGGCCATGAACGGCCTGAGCGTGGCCGGTATGGCCATCGGCGCCACCATCGCCCTGCCCGAGATGCTCCGGCGCGGTTACGACAAGCGCATGGTCTCGGGGGTGATCCAGGCCGGCAGCTCGCTGGGGCTCATGATGCCGCCCAGCGTCGTGCTGGTGCTGTACGGCATGATCGCGCGGCAACCGGTCAACAAGCTGTGGCTGGCCGGTGTGGGGCCGGCCCTGCTGTTCGCGGTGCTCATCATCGCCTACATCGTCATCCGCTGCCGGCTCAATCCCTCCATGGGGCCGGCCCTGCCGGCAGAAGAGCGGGCCATGCCGCGGGCCGAGAAGTTCCGTCTGCTGCTGGCCGGGCTGCTGCCCCTGGCCATCATCTTTTCCGTGACGGGCTTTTTCCTGCTGGGGGTGACCAGCCTGGTGGAAAGCTCGGCGGTGGGGGCGCTTGCCGCCATGATAGCCGCTGCCCTCAAGCACAGGCTGACGGCCAGGGTCCTGCGCGTCTCCCTGCTGCAGACGCTGAGCGTGACCTGCATGTTCATGTGGATCATGGTGGCGGCCCTGTGCTTCAGTTCTGTCTTTGACGGTCTGGGGGCTGTCCACGCCATCCGCCGCCTTTTTCTGGAGGACTGGGGCCTCAGTCCCTGGGGGGTGCTCATCGTCATGCAGCTCTCGTATCTGCTCATGGGGATGTTCCTGGACGATACGGCCATGCTGGTCATCGTGGCGCCGCTCTATATCCCGCTGGTCAAGTCCCTGGGCTTTGACCCGATATGGTACGGTGTGCTGTACACCATCACCTGCCAGATAGCCTACATGACGCCGCCGTTCGGCTATAACCTGTTCCTGATGAAGGCCATGGCCCCGAAGGAGATCACGCTTGCGGACATCTACAGCTCCATCATCCCCTTTGTGGGCATCATGCTCGTCGGGCTGGTGCTGGTCATGCTGTTCCCCGGGATCGCCATGTATCTTCCCGACAGGTTCCTGTAACCTTCAAGCCCATGGAAAGACGTTGTGAACGAACGTTCCTTGCGCGAACTGCTGGCCAAGGCGTCCCCCCTGCGCTCGGGGGACGTGCTGGCCGGCATCGCGGCCGAGAATGAGGAAGAGCGCATCCGGGCCCAGATGGCCCTGGCCGATGTGCCCCTGAAGCGCTTCCTGTCGGAATGCGTGGTGCCGTACGAGACGGACGAGATCACCCGGCTCATCCTGGACAGCCATGACGCGCGGGCCTTTGCGCCGGTCAGCTCCTTCACGGTGGGCCAGCTGCGTGACTGGCTGCTGACCCCTGCCGCGGATACGGCGGCCCTGACGGCCCTGGCGCCGGGCCTGACCCCGGAGATGGTGGCCGCGGCCAGCAAGCTCATGCGCATCCAGGATCTGGTGCTGGTGGCCTCCAAGTGCGGCGTGGTGACGCGCTTCCGCGATACCATCGGCCTGCCGGGGCGTTTTTCCTCGCGCCTGCAGCCCAACCATCCCACCGATGACACGCGCGGCGTGCTGGCCTCCATCATCGACGGCCTGCAATACGGTTCCGGCGACGCGGTCATCGGCATCAACCCGGCATCGGACAGCCTGCCCGCCATCGGGTGCCTGCTCCATCTGCTGGACGATGTCATCGCCCGTTACGGCATCCCCACCCAGAGCTGCGTGCTGACCCACGTCACCAATACCCTGGAGATGATCCGGCGCGGCGTGCCCGTGGACCTCTGTTTCCAGTCCATCGCCGGCACGGAAAAGGCCAATGCCAGTTTCGGCATCTCCCTGTCCCTGCTGGACGAGGCCTGGGACGCCACCCTTTCCCTGAAGCGCGGCACGGTGGGAGACAATGTCATGTATTTCGAGACCGGTCAGGGCAGCGCGCTTTCCGCCGGGGCCCACTTCGGCGTGGACCAGCAGACCCTGGAATGCCGCGCCTATGCCGTGGCCCGGCGTTACCGCCCCCTGCTGGTCAATACGGTGGTGGGCTTCATCGGGCCGGAATACCTGTTCAACGGCAGGCAGATCATCCGCGCCGGTCTGGAGGACCATTGCTGCGGCAAGCTGCTGGGCCTGCCCATGGGCGAGGATGTCTGCTACACCAACCACGCCGAGGCCGACCAGGACGACATGGACATGCTCCTGACCCTGCTGGGCGTGGCGGGCTGCAATTTCGTCATGGGCATCCCCGGCGCCGACGACATCATGCTGGGCTACCAGTCCACGTCCTTCCACGATGTGGCCTGGCTGCGCCGGGTGCTGGGCAAGCGGCCCGCACCGGAATTCGAGGAATGGCTGGAGCGCATGGGCATCCTGTCCGACGCGGGCGAGCTGCTGCCGCCCGGCGGGCGCCGGGGCATGGCCGCGCTGGGCCGGGAACTGGAGGAGGGCCGTCATGGCAACTAGGCAGGATGCGCTCGCGGGCGCCGCGCCCGCCATCGTGACGCCGGATCCCTGGGAAGAGCTGCGCCGCTTCACCGATGCGCGCATCGGTCTGGGGCATTGCGGGGTGAGCCTGCCCGTGAAACGCTGGCTGGAATTCCGCCTGGCCCATGCCCGCGCCCGGGATGCCGTCATGACGCCGCTGGATGAGGAGCGGGTGCGCGCCGGTCTGGCCGCCCACGGTCTGGAGTGCCTGTCCCTGGGCAGCGCCGTGGCGGACAGGAACGAATACCTGACCCGGCCGGACAAGGGGCGCCGCCTTTCCGTGGCCTCGCGGCAGCTGCTGGATGCCTGGACGGACGCGCATCCCGGCAGCGCGCCGGACGTGAGCGTGGTCATCTGTGACGGTCTGTCCGCGCGGGCCGTGCACGAGAACGCCGTGCCCTTCGCATCCCGTTTTCTGGAAGAAGCGGCCGCTGCCGGGCTCAGTGCCGCGCCGGTGGCTCTGGTGAAATTCGGCCGCGTGGCTGTGGGCGACGATGTGGCGGCCCTGCTCAACGCACGGCTGGTGGTCGTGCTGGTGGGCGAACGCCCCGGCCTCAGCTCGCCCGACTCGCTGGGCGTCTATATGACCTACGCGCCCACGCCCGGCCTGACCGACGAGGCCCGCAACTGCATCTCCAACGTGCGTGCCGCGGGCCTGCCCGTGGAGGAGGCCGTGCGCAAGCTCTGCTATCTGGTGGAGAACGCCCTTGCCCGCCGCCTGTCCGGCGTGGCGCTCAAGGACGACGTGCCGCCCGGCTATCTGCCGTTCGCCGGGATGCGGGCATTGGGATAGGCCCGAAGACAGGGAGGTTCCGGCAGGACGCCGGGATGCCCTTTGCAAAATGAAAAGGCAGGTTTCCATGAAGGGAACCTGCCTTTCAAATATTGGTGGGCCCACCAGGACTCGAACCTGGGACCTGCCGGTTATGAGCCGGAAGAGGCTATTGTTTACCTGTGTTGTCTGGTGTAGCTCTACATTGCTAGAGTTGAGATTCCGAAGGGTTACTATTGTCCTCAGATGCATAGGATTGCGCGTCAGAGGCACAAAATGGTCACCAAGCATTCCGTTCGGGCACCAAATGGTCACCAGATGGCAGAAAGAAAGAGCACACGCTACCCTGGGGTATACACCTACGAATCGAGCCTGAGACGCCATAACGGACGTCCGGATATCGCCTTCTGTATAGATTATCGCGACAGCGAAGGGAAGCGCCAGAGAAAGACCATTGGCTGGGCCAGTAGCGGGATGACAGCCGCTAAAGCCCATCAGATCCGTATCCAGATCATCAGTGGAAAGGAGCAAGCGCCCTGGCAGCAGGAGAGCGTCCAACGCGACCCCACATGGGGATCTGCCTGGGAACGCTACTACCATGACTGGATGCTGGCCCAGAATAAGAACGCACGCAGCGATCTGGCCCTCATCCGTGGTCACCTGCAAATCTTCACCACGCTCAGGCTCTCTGAAATCACTCCGTATCGGATTGATCGCCTGATGGCGGATATGCACGCCCAGGGGCTTGCCGCACAGAGCATCTCGCTGGCTGTAGGACTGATCCGCCGCGTGATGCGACGCATGAGGATATGGGGACTGTACGATGGCCCAGATCCCTTCGTCAGCATCAAGATGCCCAGGCCAAACAATCGCCGCATGCGCTATCTCGAGCCGGAGGAAGCCCGCATGCTGCTGCAGGAGCTGCAGCGCCGCAGCGAGCAGACATGGATGATGGCGTTGATCTCTTTGCATTGTGGACTCCGGTTTGGCGAAATAGCCGCTCTGACATATGGGGATGTAAATTTCGCGGACGGAACTCTCTACATCCGGGAAAGCAAAAACGGCCGTGCCAGACACGCCGTTATGACGGATGAAGTCAGGATGGCCTTGCATAACCTACCTCTGCGCCCCTCTACAGAACTGCTTTTCCCTTCTCGCTCCGGGGGACGCAAAAAATCCCCTTCGGACTGTTTTGCCCGTGCTGTCGATGCATGTGGCCTGAATGATACAGGACGCCAGATTGCCTTGCCCGACGGTACAACCGCGCCGGAACGCAAGCGGGACGCCCGGGAGAGGGTCGTTTTCCACACCCTCCGTCATACCTACGCATCGTGGTTGGCTATGGCAGGGGAGCGGGAGCTTGCCTTGGCCGATCTCCTGGGCCATAGCACGACAGCCATGACACGGCGTTACAGTCATCTCATGGAAGCTGCCCGGCGCGGAACAGCCCAAAAAATAGGCCAGATCTTTCACTCCGACAGCGATGCCACGGGGCAGGACACATGAGCCGACAGATAGGCATCCAGATCCTTGCGCAGGTATCCGACTCTACGCCCAACCTTGATAAAGCGTGGGCCACGTTCCCGGCATCGCCACGAGCGGAGGGTCGCCGGGCTCACCCCGATATAGGCGGCGGCTTCTTCCTCTGTCAGCCGCGACTTGCAGTCAGGCTGGCCTTTTTCCAAAGCCAGGCGGACACCGTCATAGACCGCCTGGGCCAGCAAGCGTTGCAACCGCCCTTCAGTCACCAGGATAAGGTCCGTATCAGCCATAGGCCCTCCCTCCTTCAGCAAACAGCGGGGCATGGGAATGCCCTCTGGGTTCCGCCGCGGATCTCTCATCGATGCCAAGGGCTGCGGCACACTCGGGGCAGTAGTGGGTGTCATCGCCCGGCACTTTCCACCCCAGACGGTACAGATCACGTCTGCGTGGCCAGTGCCGGTGGCCACGCAGACGCTTGCCGCACCCATTACATTGAATGATGGTGATACGGCTCATGGGGGAATGCTCCTAGAAGCCCTCCGGGGGAAAATCTTCCCAGCCACCGGAGGGAGGCTGATTTTGCGACTGGTATACGTCGCGCCTTTCGGGAAGCTCATGGCCGATGAAGAACTGCCTGCGCATGATTGCGGCATAGCGGGGATGCCCCTGGCAGATCACACGCCGGACGTTGTTGCGATACCAAGTGCGTCCGGAGCGATCCCGCTGATAGGTGTCCTCATAGACCCCTAGTTCAGCAGCGAACATCAGACCGTCAAAATCTTTCCACGACTGGATCTGCCGTCTTTTTTCGGCTCCTGAAGACGTATCAGAGGGGGTGACGCGCCGGGCGGACTCCAGGATGGCCCGCAGCAGGCGTCCACCGATTCGGCAGGCTTTTTGCCAGTTCGTATCCTGGCTCACATCAGTGGTCTGGCTGGACGTGGGCAGCGTGATGTTCTCCCACCAGGTCACCCCCTCATATGGGCCGCCCTGGACCTCCATCTGGCAGGCCAAAAACAGCAAGCCGGTGCTGCTTCCGACGCCGATATACGGCGTGTCCGGACAATCAGGCGTCTTGGCTTCCACCAACGTGATCTTCACCAAAGCCATGCTGCCGCCGGGAACAGGCCCGGGCAGGCGCTGTTTTTCTTCCTGACCGAGATTGATCGTCATATTTCTTCTCCTTTAATGCGTAGTAGCAGTGGCCGGCGCGGTATCTTCCTTTTGCGTCTTGACGGCCTGGGCCAGCAGCGCTGCGATGCCATTGGCCCCGTAGTTCAGGATGTCCTCGGCCGGTACCTCGCCGGCCACTGAGGACAGGATGCGTGTCATTCCACCAGGATACCGACAAATCATGACGGACAGGAAAGCAGAGCAGTCTCTGCCCAGCAGTGAGTCCAAATCGTTGGCGATCCCCTTCTTGATGCATGCTTTTTTTTCCGAATCGAGCAGTTCCGACATACCGATCTCCTATCGTGAAATGTCCAGATAGATTTCCGTCCCGAGCTCATCACAGCCGGGGAATTCGGCCATCATAGCTGTGACCAGGGTATCCGTTGTCTGGCAGACGTAGCGCCAGGCTGCCGTGCGGGCATAGAGCGGACAGGTGGCTCTAGCCCCGTCCATCAGGGCCAGAGCCGTGGTCAGCAGAGCGCCTGCCTGGAAGGCTCGCCGTTCTGCTGACAGGCTATCCGCCTTCCTGAGATAGGGACGAAGACGCCCCTCCATCTTCTGCAGGGCATACTCGACCTCGCGCCGCCGCACTATGGAATGGCTGGCAAACCTTGTAGCCACGACAGCCAACCATTTACAGATTTTGAGGTATTGCTCCGGAGCGGCATGTTCCCAGACAGGCTTCCAGGCGCGCAGGACGTGGAACAACACCGAGATGGCCACCTTGCACTTCTGGGCCTGGCGAAGCTCCGGCAGGTCCGGGATCATATCCGCTACGGCCCGCAATTTGGCCCGCTCTTCAGGTGAAAGCCTGGCCATCACTGCACCTGGGCCAGCAGGCTTTCCAGCCTGGCCACTTTAGCCCTCGCCTGGCTGGTGACATCCTCTGCCACGCCTTGGCAGGCGCAGACCTGTTCCGCCACCACCAGCACATCGGCCAGTTCCTCCATGACCTCCTGCCATGCGCCGCAGCGACCGCGCCTGAAATGGGAGATGGCCACACCGAGCTCACCGGCCTCTTCCTGCAGGAGGAGCAGGCGATCTTCGAGCCCGAAGACATCGAGGGACCGCGCAGCCAGATCCGGGGGGACGAATTGCTGTCTCATGGAGCCTCCTAATGGGCATTGCCGCTATCCCCCAGATAGGGGAACGTGCGCAGACGTTCGAGGATATCCTGCAGAGCCTCTTGCCCGGCCTCCTGCACGGTACCGTCACTCATGCATCCGGACATGTAGGTGATCTTCTGATGCTTGCCGTCATCGCGCAGCGTGACGATCAGACCAAAAACGCCGCAGGTCCTGTCATCGGCAAATTGGCTGTCCAGGAATTTCACGACACCTGTGCGGATCTCGGCTTTTCTGCCGTCAGAAAAATATCGGTGCGACATCACCACTCCTTTTTCCTCTGCTCCCAGAGGGCGTTGATCTTATGCAGGTGGATGAGATGGGCAGACAGGGTAGGCGGCAGATGCTCGATCTCCGCCTCCAGCTGTTTCATCCTGCGGATATAGCGTCTGTGCCGATACAGGAAAAAAATCTGTCTGGCTGCCCAAAGCAAAAATACCGCTCCGATGATACTCATGACGTCTATCATATGGCGGGGACCTCTTCCTTTCTCCCATTTCTGGAGGTCATCATCAGACGCAGCCAGGCAATCAAATCCTGATGGGTGCAGCGGATGCGCCGCGCCTCACCGCCGAGGCGGACCAGGTAGGTGTTGACAGCCCGAGGGGCTCTGGCATAGGGTCGTTCCATCATCGCGTAACTCCTTTGGGAGTTGGGGCCTTCGATCCGCTGCATCGGATCGGAGGCCTTTATTTTTGGCCCCCTGTTCCGCCGCGTCCTCCACGACGCGCAGTAAGGCCAGGATAGCTGTTTGGGCCTCATAGCCGCAGCGCACTATCTCGCGCCGCTCATCTTCATCTATGGTGCCATCTTCAAGGGCTCCGGCGACCCGCTGCATCAGGTCACCGAACTTCTTGACAGATGCCATGCACTGTCTCTGGACCGTATGCCCGGGATGCATCACATCGGGCATCGGAACAAAAAATCCCCCCATCGCCTCCGCCAGCAGGTGCAGCGGTGCATAGCTGTCTGTGATCTCCATCAGCGGCAGCAGCAAGTCCGCATCCAATTTGTGATTACTGCGCCGCCCCAGCTGCGCCATGAACGTCCCGTATTCCATCCCCAGGATGTGGGCCACCGCCTTTGGAGGGACGCCGTTGTGTGCTTCCTTGACCACCTGCCGTACCAGGCTGGTCACACTTGGATACCTGGTCATGATGCTACATTTTCCGCGAGAATGGCGTGACTCGCACTTTCAACACCGCTAGGCTGGTCACAGGGGAAAATGGCCTTTCTGACCTTTTTCTCGGTCACAGGAGGCAGCAACCTTTCCGGGACTCCCAGGGCCAGCAGGGCGGCATGCCGCTCTCTGGGGATGGAGTCCCGGTTCAGCAGATAGAAGGCCCCGGAGACAGAGACGCCCAGGCGCTCGGCAAAATCGCCGTAGGTCAGGTTCCGGGCATCCATCCAGTGCCGGAGCTCGTTCTTCCTGGACATTGCCATCGAAAAATCCTCCTGCTAAAAAAAGGTGAATGTCTTTGTGAAAAGATTTTGTAAACGTATTCTGTGAAACCTGTTATCGAGTTTTGGGATAATCGTCAAGCCCATTTCTCGATTTTATGAGCGAGGAATGGCATGGAATTATTCGAGCGCGTTAAAAAGTGCGCGGATCTCATGCATCTTTCGGATTCTGCTTTTGCCCGGGCCATTGGCCTGAAACAGAGCACCTGGGCTGGCTATCTCAACGTGGAGAGGCAGCATAAGCTCTGGCCGCTCCTGCCCACCATCCTGAAGGAGTTCCCGCGCATCTCGCGCCAATGGCTCTATTTTGAGGAGGGGCCGGCCGTCATCGGTTTAGGAACCCCTGCGGATCAGCCCGTGCCGCCAGCCAGGATCGTTGAGGCTGCAGAACAGATGGTCAGGGATTGTGACGGCAGTTGGGCAACGCTCCTGAAACACATCACGGGCATGGCCAGGCAGGAAAGCGCCAACGCTCCCAATCAGGCAGAGCGCATCCGGATCCTGGAATCCGAGCTGGCTGAGGAGCGCCGCCTCAACCGGCAGCTGACAGCAAAGCTCCTGATCGATGGTGTCGGGGATAAGCACGTTGCCAGCAATACCGGAAAAACAGGGGAGTCTGCCGGAAGCTGAAATTTTCCCCATAAAAAAAGCCCCCCTCCCTGGAATAGAGAGGGGGGCTTTTTTTTATGCGATAAGCCGATCAATCGCTCAATTCGACCAGGTGCCCGGCCGCGATCATGGCACGGATATGGTCCTCGACGCTGGAGACGGGCAGCTTTGTCCCATCCCACATCTCTGCACGCTTGGCATTTTCCTCCATCCAGTCGTGCAGGCTGGGTTCAGGAACCATGACCTGCTGCCACAACACATTAGCGATATCCTCGAACGTGGCGCCCTCGATCACGACGCCATCAGCAGTTCTGAATCTCATAAGTCCTCCCGGTGTCTGCAAGCAACGGGGGAGGGGATTACCTCCCCCGTTGTCGTTAGTTTCGAATGGCCAGCACCGCCGCCCGGCGCTGGTAGAATCGGCGGACATCAGGCTCTACTCCCTGCCAGAGGGTGTCTTCCTGCCCGGTAGCGGCGGCCTGCTCGAGGTGGTAGCGCTCCCCGTCGAACCGTACCGTAATACCAGCCCGCCGCAGACGGCAGATGGCGGCACGGGCCGTATGGGGCTGCCATCCCCAACGCTCCTGCATCTCACTCACACTGACCGGTCCCTGCTGGAGCAGAGAGGCCAGTTCAGCCTGCCGCCCATGTAGCTCGGGCAGGCTCTCCACGGCCCCCTCAGCCGGAGCAGGCTGGCAGCACTGGCGGACGAAGTCCTGCAGGAGCTGCACCCAATTGCAAATCTTCGTCGCGTTCACGCTGCCGGAATGCTGCCGGAATTCTATGGTCCCATGACGGCGGAAAGCCTGCAGATTGACCTTGAAGTAGCGGCTACGCTGGGCGGTCGCCAGCTGGGCCACCGTGCGGGCCGAACGGAAGGCCTCATTCTCAGCTACCTGACGGACAGAATAGCAGTAGCCGTTGGTGTTGCCCCGGCGGCTCGGCGGCATGAAGGCGTCGATTTCTTCCTCGAAGGAAGCATAGCGGCAGACGATGGTACGGATATTCTCCACAGTCATGCCATGAGCGTCGATGTGGACATGCAGGCCACAGCTGCGGTTGGCGGTCGCACCAGCGTCAGCCAGTGCATGGGCTGCGGTACGCAACGTCTCCAAACCAGCTTCCCCCTCCAGCACAGGACTGACTACCTCGAAACCGCCCAGCACGCTGGAATCATCCACCACCTTCCAGTCCAGCGTCGTCATATGCGTGTATCCGGCGTCGTAGGCAATGATGCCCACAGCGGCCAGAGCCCGGATGGCCTGTTCTTTGCTGATGCCCACGATCTCGAGCTCCACACCAAACTTTCTATCAATCATCTCGCAAACCATTGAAAGTATTAGCAAACATCGTTCGCGTAAGTGTGTGTTCGCTCTTTCCCGGGATGGTTGCAAGTTCTTTGTTGCAACTTTGTGAATTTATTTGAAAAAGTATTATATCGGTTGCAAAAGCCCCCCACTTGGTTCCAGGCGTTGGCAGATGCCCATACGGAATGAGCACGCGTGACAGATGCCAGGTCCGCAGGGGGCATCAGGATTGGACCGCCGCAGCTCCTTACTACAAACGTCCGTGGCGTAGACAGCCTCTTCATCGACCGTCAGCCAGCGCCAGCCGTGGCAACCTGCGCCGGCGCAGCGACCGCCATTGATGCCGAATGGACAGAATCTATCCCGTGCCAGGATCTCAGATATCGGTTCCATAAAATCCTCCAGGCTCTGCTGTCGCTCTTTGCAAGACGTGATGCAAGTCCTTTCTGCAGAAAAAATCCCCGCCTGAGCGGGGAAAGGGGTTCTTAGCAGGCACAGGTGAGCACCATGCCTGTGAGATAGTCAGCTCCAGCGGGGATGCCGTATGCCCGGCGCGTGGCATTGCCCACACAATAGCCCTGCCATTCGGCTACAGCCCCGGCCACAGCCTCATCCAGTGCATGGCCACTGTCCAGATAACAGCGGACGGTATCGGCAAACTGGCGTCCATAGCGGCTATCAAGACAATTCCGCACCTCGATCTCATCACAGTGCGTAGCTGCCATGATAAGGGACATGACAAGCGCCCAGGCTTCCTCCGCAGCCTCACCCATTGATCCAAAGAAACCATATAACTTATTCTGAGACTGTAGCACTGCACTACCTCTTCGTTTCATAGGGGTCCACAGGATGGAGACGGATACAGCGGCCCGGACAGTATTCACATTTAGAGCAACCCCTCGAACAATCCGTCTCGTTATTTTCCTGCCAGTAGAAACCAAAACAGCTCGTCAACTGAAAAGCAGGATGTTGGCCATCCCCTTCACGAACAGGCTTCCATGCCATGCAGTCACGCCCGATGCATTTTCCACCAAGAAAGGGACACTGTAATTTTTTTGCCTGACTCTCAACAATATACATGGATGCAACTCCTTGAAATATAAAGGCTTACACCATTCGGCGTACTTGTGTAGTCGCTCTTGTTGCAGTCAGTTGCAAGTCCTTTCTTGCTGATTTTATTCATTTTTTTTGATTTTTATACCTAGACCTGGAGCAGCGTTGACGGCCTTTTTACGCAGCCGGTAACGGCTATGCTGATACACGCGCAGCAACATCGTGGGATCGGCATGTCCCATCACCTCGGCTACGGCCTGAACATCAGCGCCATGCTCCAGAGCCTCAGTGGGCATAGCATGGCGAAGCGAATAGGGGGTGATACGACGGGCAATCCCGGCGGCCTCGCGCGCCTGATGCCACGCATGACCGATACAGCGCACCGGTTTACCATGCCAGTGGATGACCCACGGGCAATTGATCGTCGCATCCTCTCGCGCCCAGGACCGCATGAGTGGCAAGACATCATCCCGGATCGGCACTAATCGGCTGTCATCCCGAGCGCCCTTGGCGGCATTGGGCATATGCATCTCACCTGCAGAGAGGTCCACATCGACCCAACGGAGACGGAACAACTCGCTGGGACCGATGCGTGGGCCAGCAGCCATACCCAACACGATGACCCTGCGTACATGTGGAGCTGCAACCCTATACATGCGTAGAGCCTCCCCTCGAGTGGGAGGCTCGATACGTCTGGCCTTGGGACGCGGCAGACGCATCCCAGCCAACGGAGATGCCTGCAGCCTGCCGGTTTCCACGCTCCAGGAAAATACGGTGCGCAGCAGACGGGCCCGATGCGTCGCTGTGGTCAACATGACTCCCTGCTCGCGTTGGGCGGCCAGAAAATCCTGAATTTGTCTTGCCCCTACGCGTCGGGCCTGCCAGCCGCCGAACATGGCCAGCAGGGGAGTCAGATGATGACGGGTGCTGACCCGAGTCACAGGCCTGGTCAGCTGGTGAGCCAGATAGTCCTCTACCAATTGCCGCACGGTCAAGGCCATGCGGCCCTTTCGAGCTTCTGCCATAGATACCTCCTGATAGAGGTGCTATAGCAGTGCTCCCGCTCTATCCGCCACGGGGAACCAGATCTTTGTCCATGCCGTGCTTCACCCGTTCGCGCTCCTCGGCGCGCTTGGCGTTGTTGAAGCGATCAAGCGTGCCCACCAGATAGCCGGTGATGCGGCGGATGCGCTGAAAAAGGACGCCCTCACCGCGTTCCTTGGCCGATGCTTCGTGTGGTTCCATCTTGTGTGCTCCTAGAACGACAAAACGTCCGCCAGAGAGGCCGGGAAGGCTGGCGGATAGAGGGCATCCCGGATACCCCAGAGCATGGCCGCGGCGGCCTCCCGGGGAGCGAGACCGCCCGTCCCTGTCCCCATGCCGGGGATGGCCACGCTCTCCAGACCAGCATCCAGTGCACAGCGCACCGCAGCCCGTGTGGCCAGATAGGCCGGCTCTGCCGTCTCCAGGGAGCGCGGCACACGCATGGTCGGCGCGCTGATGCACCAGGGGATGGGCGAATAACCCGTCTCCACCAGCAGGGCCTGCCCCACCAAGAGCTCGCCGTTCGCCTGCTCCCTGATCATGCGCTGGAGCCGCTGCTGGAGCTGAGGGCCGAAAAAGCTCGTATAAAGGGCGTCAAGGCCGCCATCCATGAAGCCGAAACTATTGGCCGGGCTGACGACAGCAGTCACGCCAAGGGAGAGGATGTCCCCCTCCACCACACGCACTGTGGCCGCCAGCCTGGAGCCGATGCGATCTCGCCACGCCGTGGCCAGATGGGATTGCGTCGCGCAAAGGATGATCTCCATGCCGCCTCCTACGCCTCCAGCCCGGCAGGCATCACCGGCCACGGCGTTTCTTCGCCGCCGCCATCCCAGGGCGCGCCCTCCTGCGAAGGAAGATCGCGCAGGGCCTGGCGATAGAGCTGCACAGCCTCTTTGAGGGTATTATTCAGCGGGTAGTCCTGCATGAGCAGGTAATCCGTGGCGGACAGACGGCGGTCTCGCTCGGCGCGCAGGCGCTCGAAACGGGCAGCCTCGCTGTTGTATTCGGCCAGACGGGCTGCCTCGGCCTCGGCGGCAGCCTGCTCCAGACGAGCTTTTTCTTCTTTCCACAGCTCCACATACGGCGCGACCTGGCCTGCGTAGCTGTCGGCGGCCAGGGGCTCATTGTGGGGTGGCTCATCGCCGCTGCCCAGCCATTCGATGTGGCCCTGCTTCCCATCCCATTGCAGGGCGTGCATGCGCTCCGGAGCGTTGAAATCAAAGGTCAGGGCCAGACCGTCCACGATTACGAGCCTGTCCGCAGGAACAACGGTTACTCTGGGCATGTCTTTTCTCCTTATTTTTTGCCGCATTGCGGCGGGTTAAAAAATCTTTCCGGCACTGTGGGAGCTACGACGTTGAGCGTGGAGCAGATGCCAAGACATACGCACTCATACACGGATGCTCACTCTGCTGCCGGTTCGGGAAACCCAAGTGGGCAATCCTGGGGATTTATTTCTGAGAATAAAGTGACTGCACCAACTGGCGGCTCCCAGTCCCACACCCACAGCCTGTCTGGATCATCTAAGGAGGCCAATTCCCTGCCCCCGTATTATGCGCTGGCGTACATCATGCGGACCTCCTAATCTGGTGGCTGGCGCGGTCTACAGGGCTATGATTGGGTGTTTCCGGCACTGT
>CDZH01043933.1_pt1 | contig 17553 bp, 20 predicted proteins | sample 557721 | NCBI WGS metagenome assembly CDZH01 (sample SAMEA3182062, study PRJEB8094) | gut metagenome | biome: human; feature: gut; material: Stool; isolation source: human stools | place: Canada | collected 2013-01-14
AGATTCCGTATTTCCGTTTGCGGCAGCACAGCGCCGGACAGCTTAATGCTCTGCTTGTAGTAAAGCACTCTGACAGCACTCTCAAGCATTTGCGCTGTTTTACTTTCAAAGCTTTTTAATTCGCAGTTTTGTAAAATTTCCGCCAGCGCCGGATCGGTCGATTGATTACACTCAGTATAGATATTTTTAATATAATTATTATTCGTTTGGATTGACTGCCGTTTCGGCACTTCTTGATGTGTTAAAACGGCAGTTCTTGATGTGCTGTTTTGGCAGTTCTTTAACTGCGTATCCGGAATATTAAGACATGCCGATTCGTCAGTTTTAGATATGCCGTTTTCGCACATCTGCGTATCCTGCGGAATTTCGGGTTCTTTTTCGTCTGTTTCCGGGTTATCGAAAGAGCTGCCGAAGTCCCCGGCGTCGCTGTCCTCTAATTCGCATTTAAGCACAAACAGTCTGTTCGGAAAGCCGCGCCCCTGTCTTTTTTCAAGCAAAAGTCCTACGGCAATAAGCTCCTTAAACGCCGCTATCGCCTTTTTGTATGTAATGCAAAGTATATCCGCTATTTCCTCGCGCTTGTAAATTAAATAAACCTCGCCGTCCTCGTTTATCCAGTTATTCTTTTGAGACAGGCTCATACGGTCAAGCAACAGCGAATACACAAGCTTGCTTTCCGCCGAGAGCCTTTTGTAATTAGGATTGGCAAATAAGGATAACGGAAGTCTTAAAAATCTTTCGTTTACAACATCACTCAGTCTGTATGTTCTGTTCATTATATATCCCTTTCCTTTACTGTCTGGAGTTTTCTGCAATCTATCCCGTCGGATAAATCAAAGCTTTCCTTTTCGTCTTCGTCCGTATCAAGCGGCATTTCAAACTGCATTTTGTATTGCGGTACTTTTTTGTTCTTCACTTTCTCCGGCTTTTTGAGCTTCCACGCCGGTATATGCTCCGCCGCCTTGCAGTATTTTAATAATTTAAAAGACGGGTGCTCTTCGGGTGTTATTTTATTGAGCAATAACGGCTTTGCGCCGCGTACCAAAAGTATTGCCTTGTCTTTCGGCAGCCGCCGTATTTCATCGGGCAGCATAAGCGCTCTGCCCGTGCTGGTCTTATTCTGCATATACGGTTTTTGCGGAGATAAAAAGTCTAAAAAGGGTCGCATCGGCGTATTCGTGTTATTTACCCTTACGGTAATCTCGCCGCTTTGCTTTGAGAAAAATTCCGAGGTCATAACATCATTGCAGCCTAAGAATAACTGGTAATCGCAGTCGCCCACAATTTCCTGCCACTCGTTGCCGGGGTATCTGTCGGACAGCTGCGCTATACTCTGCACCACAGCCTGAATGTTTATGTTGCGTGAACGCGCCACCGAAAATATCTTTTTGCTGTCAAGCAGCGCTATATTACAAAACTCATCCATTAAGACATTTACACAGACGGGTAATCTTCTGTTGTTCTGCTGACGGGCGTAGTCGAATAGCTTTACAAACATAAGTGAGAAGAACATTGAAGATAAAAATTCCAAAGAACTGTCTTGATCGGATATAATACAGAAATACGCGCACTTTTCTCTGCCGGGCAAGGTTAAGTCTATTTCGTTATGCTTTGTAATATCGTCTACCAATTTATTCTGGAAAACATTTAATCGGTTGCCAAGCCCTATTACAATATTCCCCCAAATCTGCTTATGCGCCTGACGGAATATGCCGTAGGGCGGCAAAGCAGGGTGGTCGGGCGGTAACGCCCTGAATCGGGCGTCCAATTCCTGCACGGATGTTGTGGATAAAATCTTGTAGATCGTACCGAGACTTCGTTCTTCCGGCGGCAGCAGCTTGTCCGTTCCAGGATATGTAAGGGTCTGAACATAATGTAACAGCGCCATTAAAAGATTTTTCTCGGCTTTCTCCCAGAAGTCGCCGCGCTCGTTCTCGTTTGAGGTGTTGCGTATAATTATTTCTGCCGCGCGCTGCACAAGGGTAATATCCTGTGCCGTATCCATTACGCAGTTCCAGCCGTCAGAGGCAAACAGATCAAGCAGGTTATATGCCTTAACGGTATATCCGCGGCTGTTTAAAAAGCCCGAATACATTTCGTAAAACTCGGCTTTGGGGTCTACCATTACAAGACTCTCACCCCTGCGTGCCGCCTGCATTACAAACGGCATTACAAAGCCTCGTGACTTTCCCGTACCGGGTGCGCCGTACACCATGACATTTTTAGACATACCCGGCATATCCTTCATTGCGACATAATCCCCGTTTTCCAATTTTCCGAACAGGGTTTCGTCCACCTTTTCTATACTGCCGCTTACCAAAAATTCCGGCAGCTCTTTTTTATCCATAAAGCCCGATGTGCCGTGAGTGCCCTCAGGCAGTATCTCTATTCCTCTTTCCTTATCCTTTACGGTCTTGTAACCGCTTAAAAGATCCTTGCCTTTGCCGCTGAACAGCAGAAACATAAGTAAGCCGAACAGCACCGTTCCTATTCCTGCCGGAGTGAAAAGAGAAGATATATTTTTTGTTATACTTACGGTAAAGAGCTTTTCGCTTTCGCCGCTATAAAAATTATGTAATCCTGTTGTTACCGAATGAACCACAAAACCTGCGGCGTACAATACGATGAAAAGAATTAAAATATATCTCGGTATGCTGTCCTTATTCTTTTTGTAAAAGGCTATTGCCTTGTTCTCCAATATCTCAATAATTTTAGACAGGCGCACTTAAAAATTCTCCTTTCTCGGTTATATACGGCTTTGTTTCCTTAACATACAGCTCAGACGGCAGCCGCAGTATTTCCTCAGCGGTTTCGGTGGTTAAAGGGTGTAAAACAGCTCTTTTGCCTCTTAATATTTCCTTTACCGCGTTTACCTGCCAGTCAAGCAGAAATATATGCACCCCGTACTCCGCCGCCGTTTCCATCCGCGGTATATCCATATCTATGCCTATTAAGATTTTTTCCGCCGCGTCGTAATAATTCTTTTCGGGCGGTTTATATTTTGCCTTTAAAATGCTTTCGGCTATAATTCTACGGTGGTCGCGGACGGATATTATACGCATTTGTCTGGCACCCGCCTGTGACAAAGGAAAGAATGTAACCGGGCAATCGAGCCGACGGACGGCGCTTAATACCGGCAGCGCTCTTGAATTTGTGGTCTTGCGCGCGGAATATTCAATTATTTTTTCAAGGCTTTTATCTCCGGTAAACGCCGCGGCGCTCTTTCTGCCGCCGGTTAAAATGTTCATTGTAAAGGTATTGCGCTCGGCTTCGGGGTACAAGCCGTCGTTTTCCTCGGTTATGTAGTACACGGCGCGGGCGGTGTTTTTGGTATATAACATTCCGTTAAAGCGTGCCGTGCCTAACGGGTTTTTATTCTTTTCCCGCCTAAGTGCAAAGGACGGCAAAAAGGAAAGCGGGCTGTTTCGGTCGGGTACGGAGCTGCAAAATACATCAGTCTTTCCGCCGAAGAAGAACAGCATCAGGTTTGCGGTGTTCAATCTGCGAATAAGATAGTTTCCCATTCCGCGGCTTTTGCTGTCATAATCAAAATGCAAGCCGAGAGTATCAAGTGTATGTTTACCCGATTCCGTTATACGGACGCTCTGACCGTTACGGCTTATTCTTAACTGCCCCGCAGCTGTCAAAGCCCTTAAATTTTCTTTGTTTAAAAATGTGCTTCCGGCAGGTAGGTCTCTACACCAGGCACATAATTTCAAAAGCTCAATTTCTGCATTGGTGTATAACACAAGCGCACTACCTCCCATACCCGTGTAACATATGTCTTTTAAAAAGGTCTGATTTTATCCCGAAAATGCCCTGTTTATGCCCTGTTTTGTATTGTGCGCTTTTCTGAAAAAACGAAAGCCCGAAATTTACCGATTTTTTTAAGTTTGCGCACTATACCAATTCGTGTGAAAGCCGCATATCCGTAAATATTCCGGCTTCATCGTCAGGCAGTACAAAGATATGACAGGCGCTCTCTTTCCGCTGCTCGGTAAATAAACCGAGCGACATTTCAAAGCGGTCGTCATCCGGGAAAAGCCTGCCTTTTAAAACATTCTGTACCGCCTTAAAGCCCTTGTTGTCGTGGTCGAAAACATCGCTGCAATCCCGCGGGCAGAACTCTATTATTCCGAGATACGCTTTATTGAAAAACGGCAGCTTAATTCCGTCAAACTCGGCAGAATTTAAAAGCCTTAAAATACTGTCGGTCACATATTGAGTACCGCCTGTCACTCTGCAATGCGGCAATAAAGCATTTAGTTTAATATGTACCCACCCTTCGGGAGTTACGGATATTTCTCCGTATATCTCTTTCGCTTTTCCGGGCTTAATTTCCGCGCTTGTTTCTTCCTTACTTTTCAGTTGCCAGTAAAGCCGGCGCATTTCAATACACGCCATTTCCTGCTGTTGTAATGCTACCTCCAGCAGATTGTTAAAGCGTTCGCTTTCCGGCGGCACGCCTATTAGCGAATCCACGCAAGCCCCGCTTGCCAAAACCCGCTTTTTCATTTCTTTTAATAATTGAAAATTTGTTGACAATTTAAAAATCCTTTCTTGACTATATATCAATATTTTGATATAATATGTGTATAATAATTATGAGGTGATAAATATGCCGTCAATCAGACCAAGCTCCGATCTCAGAAACAATTACAATGAAATATCCGACTTCTGCAACCGCTACAACGAACCGGTTTTCATAACCAAAAACGGAACCGGAGATTTAGTCGTCCTTTCCAACGAAGCATATGAAAGGCTTTGCGGTCAAGCCGAGCTTCATAAATTGCTGGATGCAGGAATTGCTCAGATGAAAGCAAATAAGCATCGCCCGGCAAGCGAAGTATTTGAAAAGCTTGAAAAGGAATTTGGGTTTAATGAAGTATAATATTGTATTTGAAGAATTAGCCGAAAATGATTTAACGGATATATTCGAATATATTTGCAACAAGCTTCACGAGCCGGAAATTGCCGGACGGATATACCGTTCGCTTAAAAAGGATATACTTTCTCTTGAAACAATGCCTTTCAGATTCGCTTTGCTTGAGGAAAATCCGTATAAATCAATGGGTGTACGCTGTCTAGCAATAGAAAATTACACCGCTTTCTATATCCCCGATAAAAACACAAAAACCGTACATATCTTGCGTGTTCTATATAATCGGCGTGATTGGCAGGCAATTCTTTAATATGATGATTTTTATGGATTCTGAAAACAAAATCAGCGAAACCGAGTATTTATCATCAGATAAGCGTGTTAAGGATGAAATTATAGCCGGAAAGAAAACACCTCTGTCTGAATGTATACCGGAGTCGGAAGTTGAATTTTAATATAATTTATATTATCATAAACCAAATTATATTAAGTATAGCTTGCATTTTGCAATACAATCGCATATAATATATTCGGAGGCGATATGTATGTCAAAAACATCAAGCGTATTTGCAAGAGTTGAACCGGATATAAAGGAGCAGGCCGAGCAGGTTCTCAATGAACTCGGTATTCCTATGTCAAACGCAATCGGGCTGTTTTTAAAACAGGTTGTTTTACAGCGCGGTATTCCGTTTGAAATGAAGCTCCCCGCAAAAAAGCCGGCCGCATTAGGCGCGCTGTCCGACGCTCAGTTAAACGAGGAGTTGAACCGCGGCATTGCGGATTTTGAGAACGGAAATTACACTACCTCCGAAGATCTTTCAGATAAATTCCGAAAGGCTTACGGAATATGAAAAATTACACTGTTCTTTATTCCGATTCAGCACAAAACGATTTAACCGAAATCTTTGATTATATAGCATATACACTCAAAGAGGTACATACGGCTCAAAATCTCATACGCAAAATAATGAAAAATATTGAGTTGCTCAAAACCATGCCGGCGCGTTTTCCGGTAGATGAAAATATAAAGCTCAAAATAAAGATTCGCACCTTAAATACCGGAAAATTCATAACCTTTTACTCGGTTGACGAAAAAAGCTTATCTGTAAAGATATTAAGAATTATTTACGGCGGCAGAGATTTTGACGAATTGTTTTAATTATTTCAAAAGACTTATTCCAAGCGGGATGAGTCTTTTTTATTTTCTTTCCCCACCTGCACCAAACACATAGTCACCATACCGACCAATCCGCCGAACATTGCGCCGCATACAAAACATATAACTCCCATTTTTAATTCCTCCATTCGCATATATTATTTCCGTTATTCCGTTTTTACTCTTTTCGCAAGGCTTTCGCGATCGGTGGTTATAAGGTCAAACTCGGTGTCCGACGAACGGATCTCCACCGCTATACGGTTTCTTCCCGCGCATAAAAGCCCCTCGCCTCTGCCTGCGCGGATAACCTCCGCCGTTTCGCTTTCGGTAAGCATCAACTTTTCCTGCAATTTAACCGCCTCGGTTTCTTCAAGCTGTAAAAGCAATTTCAGTCTGCTGTTGCCGAGCAGCGCGTCGCCGAATTTACCGTCGTTCAGCGCGAAGTAATCCACAACATTCTGGGTTGCCGAAACAAATATAGCCCCGTAGCCCCTGACGGTCTTTATAAGGTTAATTACAAAATCCGCCGCCTGCTCGTTTCCGTTTTCTCCTGCTATTTTCCAAGCCTCGTCAAGTATTACCGCCTTTTTATTGACCCGCGATACAGATATTCTGTCCCGTACAAACTCGGTTGCTATAAATGTGCCGAGTGCAGTAAACTCCTTGCTTAACCGCGATGTGTCCAGCACTATAAACGGCGCTTTTAAATCTATATTCGTCTGCCCTCCAAGTCCAGAAGCCGAACCCTCGACCAAGCGTTTAAGCGCCATAGTAACTGCCTTTAATTCCGTAAACTTTTCCATAAACGGAATAAGGTCGGCAAAGCAGGGCATTTTTTTAAGTTTTCCGCTTTTATCGGTCAGACTTCTGTTATCTCTTGTTATACCGAAAGCTTTATAGCAGTTAAGTATAGCACGGTCCAAAAGATATTTTTCATCGGGCGTAATGGCGGGATACAATAAATCGAAAAAAATATGTATGCTTTGGATTTTATCCAATAATACAGAACTGTTATCTCTATCACCCTGCATTTCCGAATCAATATCCAATGTTGTTCTGCGTATCTCCATAAGGTCAATACAGTCGGAAGACCCCGCACCTATTGACACAAACCTGCCGCCTATTGCTTCGCAGGCGTTTCGGTATTCAAAGCCCTTTTCGGGAGCTATAATATATACCCTTACGCCCTGCATACGCAGTCTCATTGCAAGCAGCAGTAAAAAGAAAGTTTTGCCCGCACCCGACATTCCGAACACCGCCATATTGCCGTTGCTGTAACGGGAGGTATCATAGTGATCTATTATTACAGGCGAGCTGTTATGAAGATTAAGCCCGTAAAATATTCCCTTTTCATCGCACATTTCAAAGGACGAAAACGGGAACAGTGCCGCCGCGGACGAGGTTAAAATATTCCGTTTGGATTTATTAAAAATATCCGTATCGGTCTGTAATAACGGCAAAGAGGATAAAAAGGCTTTATCCTGCATATAGTAGGCTTTCCTTACCGAGAAACCGTTAGCCCCGCAAAGGTTTAAAATATCCTTTTCGCGCTTTTTAAGGCTTTCGGGTGAATCGGCAGTAACCGTTATTACGGTAGATAAATAATAAAAATCCTCACCCTCACGGTTTATTTGCGACTTCATATACAGCCCCGATTCCACCGCGTCGTCAAGCTGTTCAAAGTCCTGTCTTGTATCGCCCACATCTTTAAGGCGCGAACGGTTGAACATTGCCGTGTTGCCTATCTTGGGTAATATTTTATCTCTGCTTTCCTTTTTAAGAACAAATGAGATATTTATCCCGTCTCCCGCCTCAACAAACGGCGCGCCCCAGGCAAGCCCCACGGTTGTGGGGTAGCCTCCGCCCGAAATATACAGATACGAGCGGTATTCACCCTCAATACAGATATATCCGCTGTCGGTAAGGTCGGCGCTGTCGGGCGTTAAAGCCTCGGATAAATCCATATTTGAATTTTCAGTTACCGCAGAAAACGGACGAAAATAATTCCTTAAAAGGCTTATTAAAAATTCGTCCTCATTGCTATGCCTTACGGTTTCAAGTCCGCAGGCTTCAAGATACTGTCTTGCAGTTAATGCGGTTTCGCTTATCTCGGCGGCAACCTCTGCTATTTCGGAGGATTGACCTGTATACGGTAAGACAATATAAAAGCGGCGGGATAAGCCTTCGGTTTCAGCAATAAAGTTTACCAGCTGCGCGTCCTCGAATATCATTTGGCGGCAGTTTTCGTTTTTCTCGGAATTGTAGTATTCCTCCAATCTGTCGCAAAAGCGGGAAATATCCGCCGGTCGGGTTTCAACCGTAATCTGTAATTCATCGGGCGCAATTTTCAAAAACGCCGCAAAGCCGGATATGATGTTCTTCTGCTCAAGCTCGGATTTTAAGTAGAAATTCAGCGGCAGCACCTCTAATACCGTCACGAATTTACCGTTTTTAAGTGCAATTACTCCGCCGTATATTTCTTTTACGGGCACTAACCTTTCCGTGCCGTCCTCCGTATTTTTATCTCCGTTTCCGAACAGAATATTTTTAAGATTCATTTTTTACACCACCCTTGTATGTTAAAATTTTCGCCTGCCGTTTAAAGCGAATATACTGCTTTAAAAACTCCAAAAGGCTCATATCCCCGATGCCTATAAGCGCGAACCCGCCTGTAATAACGGTGACGGCGCTTACAATTCCTATGCGCCATAAAAGACCGAACGGCAATATGCGCATTAGAAGCGCTGCCAAAGGCACGCAGATAAGCACTGCCTCTACAGCATTGCGTATTTCAAAAAGTCCGAACAGCCGCCCGGCGTCGGTAAAATTCACGGGTATTACTACGGTTATTTCTTCCATTAAATTTCCTCCTATACTTATACTTGAAGATTTTTTTCGTTTGTGATATACTGAAAATGAAAGGTGGTAAACATATGAATAAGTCATATTATAAGGATATTACCGCCCTTAAAAATGCCCAAAACGGTTTTCGAGGGGTTGCCGAAGACCTCGGAATCACAAACGACGATGATATTGTCGAAATGGTTAAAGAAATTCGCAAAGAGCGAGAAAATAAACAAAAACGGAGCTGATACAAATGCCCACTATTTCAATGTTCCGCGGCATAAAAATTTATATCAATTACAACGACCATATGCCGCCGCATTTTCACGCGAAATACGGCAGTGATGAGGTGCTTGTTTCCATTAACGATATGGAAGTGCTCGCAGGCACAATGCCGAAAAAGCAGCTTCAAATGCTTTTGGGCTGGGGTGCGTTTCACCAAACAGAGCTAATGGAAAACTGGGAGCTTGCTATGAACAAGCAGGAAACCTTCCCGATAGATCCGTTAAGATAATTAAAAGGAGATTTAAGCTATGCGTACAGTAGAATATTACCTTGAAAAAGGCTTCGCTCTGCCGTATGCGGAGTATTTTGCAAACGGCAGAAAGAGCATTGTAAAGGCAACGGCAAACGATGATTTTTCGGTCACGCTCGAATTTGATAACGGCGAACGCCGCAGGCTGGATATGAAACCCACCCTTAAACAAGGCGGCGTTTTTGAAAGCTTCAATGACATAAGCAATTTCAGGCGCGTATATATAGATGACGCAAACGCCTTATGCTGGGATATTGACCCGGGTATCGACAGTGAAAAAGTCTGGACCAACAAGGTAGATATAAGCCCGGAATATTGCTATGTTGAAAGTAAACCTATTTGACCTTATTCCTCACCGCCCGGTGAGGAATTTTTTATTGTCTTCTAAGTCTTTAATCACAAGCCCTATCCACTCAATATCCGAGTCCGAAATTCCTTTAAGTCTTGAAAACTCCTCTAAATTCAGATAGCGAATAACGGCGGTAGATATTCCTGTATTATTTCCCTCCCGCTCTACGGTGTAGGTAAGCGAATCATTTACGCACCCAAGCAGAAAATCTCTTGTAATCATTTCTGTATTGTTGCCGGTCAGCGCAAGGCTTACGGCATACAGCTCGTTGTATGTAAGCGGCCGACCGACAACCCTTATCTCATTAGCAGACCCTACCTCCGAATCGCAGAGTATTTCATCCATTCGGTATATATACATATCCGTAATATCCTCGTCTGTTACCTGCTCCGGCGCTTTGCTCTGCATAACCGACGGCAGTGACGCCATTATTATTGTAGGCAGCAAAATAAGTCCTACCGCCGCGCCCAATATATACGGCCAATAACGCTTTACGGCTTCAAGTGCCGCCGCTTTCCAGCCGCCCCTCAAAAACGCCTGCAATATCTTTCTTAATGCCTGCGCATTCTGCAGGGCGGATACTAAAAAATTACTGCTCCGGCTCATTTTCTACCGCCTTTTCCGGCTTTGTCTCGGGCGGGGTATCTGTCTGTCCGAACCGTTTTCCGACAGGATTATGACTAAAGCTCTTATCCGGCTTCCACGCCGTATTTTTACCTCTTTTTTGCGTGCCGAATTTTTGGTTACCCGTGTATTTACCGCTGTATTTCTGAGCGCCGATATTATTCTTCTTTCCGCCGACAGCCGCCGTATTTCGGGCAGTATTCACCGCATTTCTGCCGCCTGCCGTGTTTTTATTATCAACCCTCGTGTCTCCTTTCTGCCCCGGTGTCTTGCTTGCCCCGAAACGGTTTGAATTTGTGCCTGTAACGGCGGTTTTCCCGAAGTCTGCCGAATTCACCGACGAACTGTTGCGTACAGAGCTGTTAAACCCTGCATGACTTGAATTATTTACACTGCCGCCGTTGAATCCCATATTCGCTCTGCTGCTGTTTTGCGCCGTGTTTCTGCTGCTTGCATTGCTGCGGTTATGCGTATTCCCTGTACTGTCAGCCTTAAATTCGGATTTTCCTTTCCCAGAAGACTTCGCGCCCTGCCTTGCCGACGAATGTGTTGCCGAGCTTAAAATACTTCGCGCCGCCATAAAGGCTGCCGCCTTGCCCATTCCGTTTCCTAACGGATCACCCGTAAAGGAGGGATTAAGCCCTATTTTCGCAAGCAGGTTATCTGCCTTACGCGCCACCCTCGCAATGCCCACTATAAGCACCGTCCAGGGCAAAATCATCACGCCGTCCGGCATTGAGGATAACGCGGAATATATAAGCTTTAAAAACAGAACATTTGAAACAAGCAGAAGTATCATTGAAACATAGGTACGCACAAAGCCCGAGCAAATATCCTTTGTGGAGCGGCTGCCGCCCATTGCAAAAGCAATCGGGCTGAAAAGCGTTAATATTGCTACAACAACATAACGTTCGCCTATTTCAAAGAATAATTTAAACAGCTGCGCCCCAATTAACACCCCGATTATTACTATTAAAAGCCAAGAGCTTGTAAGGTCGGGGAACATACTGTCGTCAGGAAAGGTTATGCTTGCCTTTTCGGGCAAACCTATAAGCTCCATTAAGGTTTTGCCGATTGAAAGCCCTATTTCGCACACCTGCTTAGACATAATAAGGATAAACCCGAAAAGAAAAGTGCGCACAAGCAGTATAGCCGGCGATTCGGTTTCAAAACCGAGTCCTGCAAACATAGCTTTAAGGCACTGAAAGGCGCAGTTGCCTATTAAAAATCCCCAGCCTATCGCGACGAACACGCCGTACAGCTTTACTATAATCGGCACATTACTTTCAAAGTACGAAAGATCCGTGTTCATAAGCCCCAACAGCGCGTCGGCGCAATAATTCATTAAATCAAGGAACAGCCCGAAAAGCCATAACACCAAATCCTTTAATATAAGGTTAATCATAGCTTACCCTCAAGGCAGTCGGTTGTAGCCTGCGAATAATGGTTGAATGTAGGCAATAAACGCGCCTATTCCGTTAATAACCGCCCACGAAGCCCAGATTCTTTTAAGCCAGGCAAGCCCCGCGTCGGATTTTTGCTGCGTGCTGCTTAATTTAATAGTTATTACCGCAATAGCCGACATAAGCGCCGCTAATACCGTAGATATTCCGGCAATATGGTTGTATACATCTCGGATTATCTTATCTCCCAAAGTAAAAATATCTTCACCTGCGGCAAAAACATTAAGCGAGAAAAGCGGAATTAAAACAGCGGCAAAGCACAGAAAACCTAAAAGCCTATTCTTCTTTTTCCCCATATCTTGCGCTCCGTTTCGGTTTAAAGTCTTCAAGCGTCCGTACAAATTCCCCGAAAAAGATTTTAAGCATTTCTTTGCGGGATGACATTAGGTTTAAATTAAGCGGCGTCCGCCACCCTATAAGCCCGTACATTAAAACGGTGAACAAAAACATTCCCGTGTAATCCTTTTCGGAATACATTTTTAAGTATGTATTCCGTATACATTCAAAGCTGTTTTCACGGAATTGAAGCTTAAATGAAAGCCGTTTTAAGAGCAGCGGCGTATAATGTTCGTTTTGCTCCGCTATACCCGAAACGGACGGGTTTCCCTTGTCGGTTAAAAGTCCGCGTTCCTGCATCATAGCGTCGGCGTTTTCCCGTTCTCCTGTATCTCCTGTTAAAAAGCGTATCTCGGATAAATTGATTAAAGATAAATCGTTATTATTCATTTATATAACCTTCCTTTTTAAATTTTTTACTTAAAAATATAATCACCGCAAGCGCTGTAAACAGCACTGCCGACGGTATTAAAAGATTTGCCGTATCTCCCGTTTTTGGGCTTTCGGGTACCGACGGCGGCTCCGGTACTTTGCTGTTTTTAATATTAAGCTTTACCGTTTCGCCGTTTTCCTTTACCGTGACATAATAATTTTCTTCGGATAAAATATATCCGTCCGGAGCTTTAAGCTCGCGGATGATCCAGTCGCCGTATGGCACATTTTCAAATAAAAACCTGCCCGCCTCGTCGGTCTCAAAAGTCTCTATTGCAGTATCTAAGGGAAACTCGGTTTCAAAAGGGTAAAACAGCCCTATGACCGCGCCCTTTAAAACTCTGCCGTTCGGATCGGTTTTAAGACCCTCAATGCTGCCCCGTATAATTTTGTTTTCAGCGGTATCGCCGCTTAAATATTGCTCACCGCTTAAAATATAATGCTCGTCGGTTTCCAGTTCCTTTATATAGCACTCGGCGTTATACGGCATATCTGCCGCAAAGCATATAAAACCGTCTTCGTCGGGTGAAACAATCTCTATTAGCCCGTCCGCCGGAACAATACTGCCGTCAAGCGCCGTAAGCTCGGTTTTTGAGAACAGCCCGAACCGTATATTAAAAATCTCGCCGTTAAAACCTATCCCGAATTTTTGATCGGTTTCAAGCTCCTTTTTCAGCTTAAATTCCTGCTTTTTGCGTTCGTTAAATATTTCTGCCGAAGTGACACCCGAAACAACGGTTATCTCGCGGGGTTCGGCGTTTAAAATATATCCCTCCGGCGCAGATATTTCCCTTAAAAGATATTTGCCGGGATATAACTCTTTGCTTACGGCTGTCCCGTCAGCGACGGTTATAATCCGATCGGCTGTTTCTCCGGCTTTTATTCTTAGCGTTCCGTCCGCGGTATAAATATCCTCTGCGGCGGTTACTTCAAATTCCGCACCCTTTAAGCCCTTTTTGCTGTAAACAGGAACATATCTGTCCTCTGAAACCTCAACGCTCGAAAACATTTCGCCCTTTTTAAGCACGGATATTTTGCCCTTTTCAGGCTTGTCCGAAAGCCTTATTACCACCTCCGGCGTATTGCCGTCAATGCTGAAAGCTATGGGAACGGAATTAAGCGTGTAGCCTTTGGGCGGAGTGACCTCGGTAAGCTCGTAATTGCCGTATGTAATTTCATCAGGCAGTGTTAAAAAACCGTTTTCATCGGTGTAATATACTTCGCTTTCTTCACCCGTTTTGGTATTTTTAAGCTTAAATCCCATAACGCCCTTTACGGTCTGCCCTGTTTCGGAATCTACCTTAATTACGGTCAGTTTAGAGCTTTTAAGTTTATTTACCGCCCTTAAAGTTACAAACTGCGTTTCATCGCATATCTCCACGGTATATTCCTTTTGCCCCGAATAGGTATACCCCTCCGGGAACTCAATTTCCGTCAGAATATATTTGCCGTAGGGCAGCCCCATATTCATCTTAGCGTTGCCGTTTTCGTCGGTCGGGTTTATAAGAAAAGAATATTCCGGGTGCTCCGCCATTGTAACCTTAAACTTAGCGCCGGCAAGCGGCTTGCCGTTTTCATCCGTTTTATGTACGGATATTGTCCCCAGCGGCTCGCCTATTTTCGGCACTACAACCTGCGTTACCACCTCCGGGTAGCTGCCCTTGCTCATTCCCTCAACGGTAGAAATTTCGGGCCCGCGCTCATTGCCGACGTGGGTTACAAAATGCTTGCCCGCATAATATCCGGCATAGAGTGCCAAATGCGCTATTTCTCCCGTAGTCTTGTGTTTGAAAATAATAAGGGAGCCGATAGGTATTTCCTCGCTCGGTGTAAAGCTGTTTGTGCCTTGTGTAAATGCAATCCGTCTGGCACCGCCCGATTTCACCCAATTTTCAACCGCGCTGTTATAGGATATGGGCGAGCGGGGATTTGCGGGCTGCGGAATTTTGGAAACATCCATTCGCGCTATATTCGGCAGATAATTGTAGTAGACATATGAAACATACGAAGCGCAGCAAAGCCCACCGTTTTTAAACTTTGTAATATCCGGCGCTTTGCCCGTTTTGTTATCCGCCGCCACGGTTTCAAGCCCTGACGGACCTGTGCCGTAGCCTATGCCCGACCGCACAGACGCCGGAGCATTGCCGCTGTAGGTTTTAAAAATACTGCCGTCCGCTTTCTGCACATCTGTTTTGTAGCCCGTGTATGTAAGCGCGTCTAAATATATATTATCAAGCATTTTGCTCGGAATATCTGCCGCGGGCGCGGCGGAAAGGGGCAATGCCGACACAAGCATTATTAAGGCAATCACCGCAATCAAAAGTTTATATATTTTGTTTCTCAAAAAAATCACCGTCCTATATAGTATTCATCGTAAACGCTGCCGGATATTTTAAGGGGCTTTGAGTTTTCCTTAGCCGTAACAGCCCCGGCTGGCGTCCACATATCTGTTTTAATAAGCTGAATAACATAATTCCCGTCGGGGTAGCTCAGCGGTATAAAGTGCTGCCTGCCGTAGCCGAAATTATCCGGAAACTCAAAAAAGCCGTTTAAAGTATTTTTAATAAGGGTTTTGCATTTCCTGTTGTTCTGAAGATAATTAAATTCGGGAAACAGCGCCGTTATATACTGCACATCGGTGTAGGAATTGTATAACGCTATATTCCTGCCCGAAACAGCCGTGAATTTCGTCGCTATGTTCGTATAAAACCCTCTGCCGGAGGATATTTTGTTATCTGCCCCGCGCGCAGGGTACAGCGCGTCCGGGCTGCCGTCAATTCCTATGCCGTAGTCCCTTTTTTCAAAGCCCGTATCTGTATATACATACTCCCACCAAGTCGCATACCCCTCTGTCTCTCCCGGCGGATACGCTTTACTGAACCCTGCGGGCGCTGCCGCCTCATACGAGGTGTCGGGCGTAGTTAAATATGTATACGGCACGGTATCGTAGCTTTTTCCGTCCGTAAATATATCCTTGCCGTCAGATACAACCGTAAGGCGTGCTGATACTTCTCCGCCTATATCCTTCGGCACTCGCCACTTGAAATAGCAAAGGTTTTTATCCTTTTTAGGAACAATAACGCTTTTTTCTTCGCTGTATATGATCTCCGACGGCGTTATTATTTCAAGCCGTGCCTTTAAATCCTTATCCGGTGTGTAATCTCTGCCCGAGGGGTTTACTATAAACCCGCTTGTTATAACATAGGTTTCCTCGCGGTAGGGCGCGTTTGCCTCTATAAGAACCGCTTCGAGCGGCTTATCTGTTTCAAGCCCTAAAAAGATATATTGGTTATTTAACCCAATTGTCCCCGAAAGCCCGGACGGGTATCTCGGAAAGCTGTGCTTGCTGCTGGGATACGGCGCAAGGTCGGTCACCGCGCCGAAAAAGGTTTTGCCCTCTGCCGGGCGGATATTCGTAATTGTATACGCCGTGCCGTACTTTATCTTTTCGTAAAAGTCCGAAACATTTTGCTTGTATAGGCTGCCGTCAAGGTAAACATCAAAGGTGCACCAGCCTTCAAGAGTAACCTCCTGCTCGCCGTCCAATACTCCGTTTACATCAAGATAAAATTTCTTTGTTGTAAAGTCCGGGCAGACGGCAATATTCTTTGTGACCTTGCCCTCAAGCGCGTCGCCGCGCCAAGACGCGCCGTTATAGTCTAAATGAGACTTCGGCTTTACATCCGTTATCTTATAGCTCGAACCCGCGTCCACCTTTTGGTAGTAGTCGGTAACATCGTTTGCAACCAATTTGCCGTTTACATATACATCACAGGTGCCGCAGTCTTTAAGGTCGTAAACCATTTCATCGTTTAAAATACCGTTTACATCAAGATAATACTGCGCTGGTTTTGAAAGGTTGCTGCCGTAAAGTATAGCCGCGCCGTAGCCGTTTTTAATAATGGATTCAAAGGTTATTCGCACCGTGGTATTAGCCGCCGCGGGTATGCCGACATACGCCGCCTTTAACCGCAGGGAATTCGGTAAATGGCGGTTGGTATAGTTTGCAATAAATCCCCAGCTGTTGCTGTTTGAGGATATATTGCCGTTGCTCGCTATCCCGAATTTCGTAGAGCCGTAAAAGGCTATTTCGGTGACCGTAAGCGAATGGTATGTGCCCTGAATTTTTACGGGGAATATTGGCTCTATAAGCACCGCCCATCGGCTGTTTTCGAGGGTGGATATGCTTATACTCCACAGCTTAGATAGCAGCTTATATACATTGCTGTCATTGCACCAGCCCTCTATCTGCGTAGTAAGTTCGGGCAAAGCAAGCCCTAAATCCTTATCCCACCAACAGCCCGAATATCCGTTACTTGTGCTGACCGAAAGCCAGCTGTAATTTCCCCGGATATATGTTTTAGGATATTTCGCGTTGGGCTTATAGTATGTAAGATAATTCTTCCTGTCCTTACTTTGCGTGGCATGTCGGTAAACATCCTTGCTGCCGTTTATGCCGTTGCCCTTATTGTCTATTACCGTAAACCTGTAACCCACGGCGCGGTTGCTGTTGTTGGCAAGCATATCCGGTATAGCATAACCGCCCTTTGAATTAGTGGTACTGCTGCCGTCGCCTGCCGCAGAGCTTGAACCGTTGAAATTAAGGGCAAAGCAAGGAACGGTAAATATTACTGAAATTATTACGGCGAACACCGCGCCTAAAAATATTTTAAATCTTCTCATAGGCTATCCTCCGCAGGTATGGCAGGTGTGTTTCGGTATAGTCTTTCCACAATTAGGGCAGGTCATATCCCCGTCAGCTAAGCTGTACCTTATGCACGTGCCATTTGTTCCGTCGCCGCGTACTTTGCCGCAATGCTCGCATTTATCCGTTACCGTTTCCTCTTTTATTTCATACGGCAGCTGTACCCACTCATTGGGTCTTATCTCATAATACCCGCCGTAGGTTTTCTCGGTGGTAAGCCCCTCTGCCGT
>CDZH01037228.1_pt1 | contig 17367 bp, 19 predicted proteins | sample 557721 | NCBI WGS metagenome assembly CDZH01 (sample SAMEA3182062, study PRJEB8094) | gut metagenome | biome: human; feature: gut; material: Stool; isolation source: human stools | place: Canada | collected 2013-01-14
CTGGACACCTACGCCCACGTCACCACCGACGCACAGCTCAAGGCGGCGCAAACCATGGGGAGCATCCTCTCCCGTGCGGTATAGACCTTTCCGCTATCCGCTCCCGTTGGGGTCAGCGTTTGGGTCAGGAAATAGCAGCGGGAGAAAACAACAACTTATGCAAACAAAAAGACCCGAAGCCTTACGGTTTCGGGTCTTTTTGGCACGCCGTGAGGGATTCGAACCCCCGGCCTTCTGGTCCGTAGCCAGACGCTCTATCCAGCTGAGCTAACGGCGCATGTCTCTCCAGACGACTTGATTATATTAGCACACATTTTTCCAAAATGCAAGAGGTATTTTTACTTTTTTTTGATTTTTTTCTGGTTGTCAAGCGGCGGCATTTGTGGTATCTTTAATAGAAAGAGAAATGTATGCCTTTGGCGGAGGGAAAAGTATGAGCACAAATTTCAAAACCTGCATGTTTGGCGGCTTTGACCGCGGAGATGTTATCAATTATATTGAAAAGTCGGCGAAAGAGGCCAAAGAGCGGATCGAAGCGCTGGAAAACGAAAACAATGAGCTGCGCAGCAATAACGAGCGCATTGAGCAGGCGCTTCGCGCTCTGCATGCGCAGGCCAAGCAGCAGCGTCAGGAGGAGCAGGGACAGGAAGCCCTGCAGCAGCAGCTGTCAGAGGCTCAGGTGCACTTGAATGAGCTGGCGGTAGAGATTGACACCCTGCGGGCGGAGAATGAAAAGCTGCGGGCGGAAGCGCAGTCGCTGCGCACGGAGAGCGTCAAGCTGCGGGAAGCTGCCGACGATTATGCGCATTTGAAAGAGCACATTGCGGATATTGAGATTAACGCGCACCGCCGTACCGAGGAATTCCGGGCCGAGGCCATTGAAAAGCTGCGGCAGAGCGTGGCGGCGCAGCGCACCTGGTGCCAGGGACAGCGGGGACAGTACACGCAGATGAACGAAAAGCTCCTGCAGGAGCTGCGGCGGGCGGAGGAAGTCATTGCGAATAATGATCTCTCCGGGTTCGACGCTATGCTGGAAAGCCTGCAAGCACTTGAGGACACGCTGCAATAATCAAATAGTCAACAAAAAGGGCGCTTTGCGGTTCCGCAAAGCGCCTTTTTTCTGTGATGGGAATATCCTTTACAGCAGCATGATACCAGCGTCCGCACAGGCTTTTTCCGTCTCTTTGTCCCACAGGCTGGCCTGTACCTCGCCGATGTGGCAGGTGCCGATCATAATCATGCACAGACGGGACTGGCCGATACCGCCGCCGATTGTCAGGGGCAGCTCGCCGTTCAGCAGCATCTTGTGGAAGGGCAGCTCGCGGCGATCGTTGCAGCCCCGGGCGTTCAGCTGATAGTCCATAGCGGCCTCGTCCACACGGATACCCATGGAGGAGATCTCGAAGGAGCTGTCCAGCACGGGGTTATACAGCAGAATATCGCCGTTCAAAGACCAGTCATCATAGTCGGGAGCGCGGCCGTCGTGGGGCTTACCGGAGCGCTTCAGGTTGTCGCCGATCTGCATCAGGAACACGGTGTGATGCTCACGGCAGATGGCATGTTCACGCTCCTTGGGGGTTAGATCGGGCCAGCGATCCTCCAGCTCCTGGGTGGTGACGAAGTAGACCTCACGCTCCAGCTTGGTATGCAGGCTGGGGAAGGCGATCTGCAAAGCCTCATTGGTCTCCACCACAGCGCCTACGATGGCGCGGACGGTCTGCTTCAGGAAGTTGACATTGCGATCCTCGCGGGAGATGACCTTTTCCCAGTCCCACTGATCCACGTAGACGGAATGGAGGTTGTCCACTTCCTCGTCACGGCGGATGGCGTTCATATCGGTGAACAGACCCTTGCCCACGTTGAATTCATAGCGCTTCAGCGCCAGACGTTTCCACTTGGCCAGAGAATGCACCACCTGACCGTTGGCGGCCACATCGGGGATATCGAAGGTAACAGGGCGTTCCACGCCGTTCAGGTTATCATTCAAACCGGAGTCCTCGCGGACAAACAGGGGAGCGGAAACGCGGCGCAGATTCAGCGCCTGCCCCAGATTGACCTGAAAGTTACTCTTGATGAACTCGATGGCGCGCTGCATCTCGTAGACAGACAGCGGCGTTTTGTAACCGGCGGGAATGAATACCTTACTCATGCCTTAGCACCTCTTTCAATAAAAATATGCATTCTATTATAATAAAGTATAGGCCTGTTGGCAAGAGAAAAATTTCCTAAATCTAATGAAAAAAATTGCCGCCTCCTTGTGGATGCGGCAATTTTTGAAAGATATTGCTTACTTATAGGACTCGATCATGGCCTTGAAGGCGGGCAGGCTGCGGCGGATCATGTCGTTGGACACGCAGTAGCTCAGGCGGAAGAAGCCGGGGCAGCCGAAGCCGTCAGCGGGCACCACCAGCAGGTTGTGGCCCAGCTTGGCCTTCTCGGAGAAGGCGTTGGCGTCGCCGTTGGGAGCCTTGACGAACAGGTAGAAAGCGCCATCGGGCTTGGCACACTCGTAGCCCATCTCGGTCAGGCTGTTGTACAGCAGGTTGCGGTTCTCGTCGTAAGCCACCAGATCGGGGCGCTCCTCGGCGCAGTACTCAATGACCTTCTGCATCAGAGTGGGAGGGCAGACGTGACCCATGATACGGGCAGCGCCGGCGATGGCGGCGTACACGTCATGGCTGTCATCAGCGAAGCCGGGGACGTACACATAGCCGATACGCTCGCCGGGCAGGGACAGGGACTTGGAGTAGGAATAGCACACGATGGTGTTCTTGTACAGGCAGGGGATGAAGGGCACCTTCACGCCGCCGTACACCAGCTCACGGTAAGGCTCGTCAGCGATGATGTAGATGGGATGGCCGTACTCGGCGCTCTTGCGCTCCAGCAGGGAGGCCAGACCCTTCAGGGTCTCCTCGGTGTACACAACGCCGGAGGGGTTGTTGGGGGAGTTGACGATGATGGCCTGGGTGTGTTTGGTGATGCGCTTCTCCACCTCGTCCAGATGGATCTGGAACGCCTTGGTATCCGCAGGAACGACCACCAGCTTGCCGCCGTTGGCATTGACGAAGGGGCGATACTCGGGGAAGAAGGGGGCGATGGCCATGATCTCGGTGTCGGCGTCCACGATCAGCGCCTTGATGATGGAGATCAGAGCGGGAGCGGCGCCGCAGGTGAAGAACAGCTCGCTGGCCTTGACGTCCAGACCGAAGCGGGCGGCCAGATCCTTGGCGACGGCTGCGCGGGCTTCTTCAAAACCGGGAGCCATGGAGTAGCCGTGCAGCTTGATGGAGTCGGTCTCGTCCACGATCTTCTTGATGGACTCGTTGACCTTCTTGGGGGCGGGGATGCTGGGATTGCCCAGAGAGTAGTCATAGACGTTTTCGGGGCCGACGACCTTGGCCTGCTCCAGACCGTAGGCGAACAGCTGACGAATGACAGAGGGGGCAGTACCCAGAGTGTAATATTCCTGATTGACCATGATAACAGCTCCTATTCTTCTTTTCCTTATTTATTGCGCATGCGGCTCAAACACATGCGTGACCAACTATTACTATACGAGGGTTTTCTCTGATTGTCAAGTATTTATCAAAGAAAACGGATTTTTGAGAAAAAATTTATGCAAACGAAACAACTCTGCGTTTTAGTTCAGCTCCATCCGCTGGGCCAGCACGCTGCCGGCGGCGATGGAAGCCAGCTTGGACTCGGCGCTGTCGGCGCGGGACACCAGCACAATAGGCACCTTGGCGCCCAGAATGATACCGGCGTTCTTGGCGTTGCCGAACAGGGAAGCGGCCTTGCCAATGCCGTTGCCCACCTCATAGTTGGGTACCAGCAGAATGTCGGCGTCACCGGCGCCGGGAGCGGTGTAGTGCTTGTGGTGGCAAGCCTCCTTGCTGACGGCCAGATCCAGAGCCACGGGGCCGCACACGTTCATATTGTACTTGCTCCAGCGCTCGGTCATGTGGGCCAGTGCGTCGGCGTCCACAGTGGACTGGATCTTGGGGTTCACCACCTCCGCGCCGCAGATGCAGGCGGCGTTGATACTCTCATAGCCCAGAGCGTGCAGCACCATGGCGGCATTCTCCAGAATTTCAGCCTTCTTGTCCAGATCGGGGAAGGTGTTGACGCCGCCGTCGGTGAGGATCACCATCTTGCCGTAGGCGGGAATTTCATAGAACATGCAGTGGGTGGTGAGATGGCTGGTGCGCAGACCATGCTCCTTATTAAATACGGCGCGCATCAGATCGGCGGTGCCCAGAATGCCCTTCATCAGGAAATTGGCCTTTCCCTCGGTGCACAGGGCCACGGCCTTGGCGGCGCAGTCGGTGTCGCTGTCACCGGCGACGATCTCGTAATCGGCGGGGTTCTCGCCCAGACCGGACAGCATGTCCTTGATCTCGTCCACATGGCCCACCAGAATGGGAGTGGCGATGCCCTCCTTGCGGGCCTCTACCACGGCCTCGATGACGGGCTGGTCGTGAGCGGCGGCCACGGCGATAACACCGGTCTTACCGCCCTTGGCGGCTTCTAAAATGCCATTGATCGTATTAATCATGTACGCATCCTCCTGAATATCTGTCATGTGAATGGAAAAAACTAGTTACTTTTCACATTATACATGGCAAAGGCCATATCGTCAATGATAAACCGAGTGATTCAGTGAAATATTTTGTGAAACACATGCGTTCCACAAAAATGACCTTGCGGCGGTGAATTTATGTTGCCACATGGAAGAAAAAAGAGTATAATATATAAGATTAACATGGGGAGGGAGCGCCGTGCGTATTTTAGGGATAGACCCCGGTGTGGCGATCGTGGGCTTCGGTGTGCTGGATTGTGCCGGGGCCACGCAGAAAATGGTACAGTACGGCGCCATCAACACACCGGCTGGCATGCCGCTGGCTGCCCGGCTGACGCTGATCGAAAGCGACCTGACGGAGCTGATCCGGCAGTTCCATCCCGACGAAATGGCCATCGAGGAGCTGTTCTTCAGCAAAAATATCACCACCGGCATTGCGGTGGCTCATGCACGGGGCGTGATCCTCTGCACGGCGGAGAAAATGCAGCTTCCCATCTATGAATACACCCCCATGCAGGTGAAGCAGGCGGTGGTGGGCTACGGCCTAGCGGAAAAAAAGCAGGTGATGGACATGACTCGCCGTCTGCTGAAGCTGAAGGCCATCCCACGGCCGGACGACGCCGCCGATGCGCTGGCTATCGCCATCTGCCATGCCCGCAGCGCCACCAGTCGGCTGCGGCGTACCGATCCCAATGTGAAGGAGACTGTGTGACCATGTTTTACTATCTCAACGGCGTTGTGGCCGAGATGGAGGCTAATCTTGCCGTTATCGACTGCGGCGGCGTGGGCTATGCCTGCGCCACCACCAACTATACCCTGTCACAGCTGAAAAAAGGGGAGCGGGCCAAGCTGTATACCTACATGAACGTCCGGGAGGATGCGGTAGATCTGTTCGGCTTTTCCAGCCAGAGTGAGCTGCACAGCTTCAAGCTGCTGCTGGGCGTTTCCGGCGTAGGCCCCAAGGCAGCACTGGCGATCCTGTCCACCAACACGCCAGCCAATCTGGCCATGGCAGTGGTGATGGGTGACGAAAAGGCGCTGACCGCCGCGCCGGGTATCGGAAAGAAGATCGCCCAGCGCATCATTCTGGAATTGAAAGACAAGCTGGCCAAGGAGCAGGCGTCCTTCGGCCCGGACACCGGCGGCAGCGTACCGCTGACGGTGCTGCCCAACGACAAGGCAGAGGAAGCCGGTGCGGCGCTGGCGGTGCTGGGCTACAGCGGCAGCGAGGTAGCGGCGGCGCTGAAAGGCATCGACATAGACATCCTACCGCTGGAGGAGATCATCCGACAGGCGCTGAAGCGTATGGTAAAGTAAGGAGGGGACGACGTGAGCATCGATTACGGAAGCGATATCTACGAGGAGCCTATCGTCTCCACCTCCTTTCTGCCGGAGGACGCGCAGGAGAAGTCGTTACGTCCTCACACGCTGAAGGAGTACATCGGGCAGGAGAAGGCCAAGGGCAATCTGTCCGTGTTTATCGAGGCGGCCCGCCGCCGCGGCGAATCACTGGATCACGTGCTGCTGCACGGCCCTCCGGGCTTGGGCAAGACCACGCTGGCGGGCATTATCGCCGCCGAGATGGGCGTCAATATCCGCATCACTTCCGGCCCGGCCATCGAAAAGCCCGGCGATCTGGCGGCGCTGCTGACCAACCTGAACGAGAATGATATTCTCTTTGTGGATGAGATCCACCGCCTGAACCGCGCGGTGGAGGAGATTTTATACCCCGCCATGGAGGACTATGCCATTGATATCATCATCGGCAAAGGCCCCTCCGCCAACTCCATCCGTCTGGATCTGCCCCATTTTACCCTAATCGGGGCAACCACACGGGCCGGCTCACTGTCCGCGCCGCTGCGTGACCGCTTCGGCGTGACGCTGCGGCTGGAGCTGTACACCCCGGAGGAATTGAAAGAGATCGTCACCCGCAGCGCCGGAATACTGGAGGTTCCCATTGAGGAGGCCGGCGCTATGGAGATCGCCCGCCGCTCACGGGGCACGCCCCGTATCGCCAACCGGATGCTGCGCCGTGTCCGGGACTTTGCGGAGGTAAAGGCCGATGGCGTCATCACCCGGGAAGTGGCGGACAGCGCCCTGCTGGCGCTGGAGGTGGACTATCTGGGACTGGATCAGGTGGATCGCCGGATGCTGCGGGCCATCATTGAGAACTATGGCGGCGGCCCGGTCGGGCTTGACACGCTGGCGGCCACCATCGGTGAGGAGTCGGTGACGCTGGAGGATGTGTATGAGCCGTATCTGATGCAGCTGGGCTTCTTGACCCGCACGCCCCGGGGCCGCTGCGTAACGCAAAAAGCCTACGAGCATCTGCATATGGAGTTTGCCGGACAGACGCAGCTGACATTATGAGAGGAAGTTGAATCTATGGGAAAATTATTCGGTACGGACGGTATCCGCGGCGTAGTGGGAAAAACACTGACGGCGGAGCTTGCCTTCCACGTGGGGCAGGCGGTGGCGGTCGTTTTGCAGGAGGAGCTGGGCCGCAGACCCCTCATCACCATTGGTAAGGACACCCGCGTTTCCTCTGATATGCTGGAGGCGGCGCTGACCGCCGGTATCTGCTCAGTGGGTGGCGACGTGCTGCTGCTGGGCGTGATCCCCACGCCTGCCGTGGCGTTCCTGACGGTGCAGGAAAAGGCGGACGCCGGTGTGGTCATCTCCGCCAGCCATAATCCCTATGAGTATAACGGCATCAAGGTGTTCAACGCCCAGGGCTATAAGCTGCCGGACGCCATGGAGGAGCGGGTGGAGGAGCTGATCCTGAACCACGCGGCGCTTCCGGTCAAGTCCGGCGGAGAGCTGGGCCGCTGCCGCAACGGTGCGCAGGAGATGCACGATGATTATGTGAGCCATCTGATGGACACCATCGGCTGCGACCTGTCCGGTCTGCGTGTGATGGTGGACTGCGCCAACGGTGCCGCCGCCGCCACCGCGCCCAACCTGTTCCAGCGGCTGCCGGTAATGGCGGATTTCATCAACATCGATCCCGACGGCGTGAACATCAACAACGGCTGCGGCTCCACCCATCTGGAGCAGCTTTCCGCCATGACGGTGGCAGGAAAGTACCAGTTGGGTATCGCCTTTGACGGCGACGCCGACCGCTGCCTGCTGGTGGATGAACAGGGCCATACCATCGACGGCGACAAGATCATGGCGGTCTGCGGAAAGGCTCTGCGCCAGCAGGGAAAGCTGACCAACAACGCCGTGGTGGCAACGGTCATGTCCAATCTGGGCCTGCATGAATTCTGCCGGAACGAGCAGATCGAACTGGTCTGCACGGCGGTAGGCGACCGCCACGTGCTGGAAAAAATGCTGGAGTGCGACTATGCCATCGGCGGCGAGCAGTCCGGCCACATGATCTTCCGGGAATACGCTACCACCGGCGATGGCGAATTGACGGCGCTGCAATTCCTCAAGGCGCTGAAGGCATCCGGCAAGTCTGCCTCCGAGCTGGCGGGCTGCTGCGCCCAGTACCCGCAGGAGCTGGTCAACGTGGCGCTGCCCCACACGCCGGGGGAGAAGGAGCGGGTCATGAACGCGCCGGGTCTGTGGCAGGCTGTGCGGGAAAAGGAGGCGGAGCTGGGCGGCCAGGGCCGCATTCTGATCCGTCCCTCCGGCACCGAGGCGCTGATCCGCGTGATGGTAGAGGCCAAAACCGATAAAATCGCCCGCGAAGTGGCAGAGGATTTGGCGGAATTGGTCAAAAAACTTTAAGAAAACGCAACTTTTTAACAAATTTTCACGGACAGCTTGACAAATTATTTATCGAAAAGGTATAATAGAAAATGGTAAATAGCAAAGAGGCTAGTTTTGCCTATTTGGAGACATTGAGCGACGAGCAGCTATGCGCCGCCTGCCAATTGGGGAACCGCAACGCCGAGGAGGTTCTGGCGGCGCGGTATCACCGGCTGGTGCGTAGCATCGCCCGACCCTACTTTCTTGCCGGCGGAGACAACGAGGATCTGCTGCAGGAGGGGATGGTGGGGCTGATCAAGGCCATGCGGGAATACGACCCCCATCAGGCCGCGTCCTTCTGCACCTTTGCCGAGGTGTGTATCCGGCGGCGGCTGTATTCGGTGCTCAAATCCGCTTCCTCAGGCAAGCATCAGCCTCTCAATCAAGCGATCCCCCTGAATCCCTCATTCTTTGACGTCAGTCTCGCTTTTGCACAGGTCGACCCCGAGGTTCTGCTGATCGACAGGGAAAAAACCGCCGGTCTGCTGGAGTACACATGCAAACAGTTATCCGCCTTCGAAGCTGAGATTTTAGGGTACTATTTGGACGGTTTTACATGTCGTGAGATCGCAGAGACTGTGGGCAAGCCGCCAAAATCGGTGGAAAATGCTGTGCAGCGCATACGCCGCAAGATCGGGCGGCAACTTCAATCTGGCGATATCAGCAAAGGCTGAACGCAATATATTTCTCAAAGAGAGGGTAAAATCATGTACGAAGACAAGACTTTAGTTTGCAAAGAGTGTGGTAAGGAATTCGTTTTCACCGCCGGTGAGCAGGAGTTCTATGCTGAGCGCGGCTTCCAGAACGAGCCCCAGCGCTGCAAGTCCTGCCGTGATACGCGCAAGAATGCTGCCCGCGGTCCCCGTGAGTATTTCACCGCTGTCTGCGCTGCCTGCGGCGGCGAGGCCAAGGTTCCCTTCGAGCCCAAGTCCGATCGTCCTGTGTATTGCAGCGACTGCTTTGCCAAGATGCGCCAGAACGGCTAATTCCTTTCCCCACACACTGATTTGATACAGAAAACCTCCGGCACACAACCGTGTGCCGGAGGTTTTTGCATCAATAGAAAAGTGATCGGAAGGGAAGGGGAAGTCTCACATCTCTGTGACGGCGCTCTCCACGATCAGCGTCATGTGGTCAGTGTACTTTTGCAGCATGTCGCAAACCGAGGCGGCGTCGCCGTTGATGGTGTCCAGCAGCATCCGCTGAAACACGGCGGTATCGGCGGCCCGTTGGGGAACACAGGAGGCGAAGATATACCGCAGCAGCGTCTGCTGCCCCTGAATGGCCAGCATGTGCTGATCCAGCCGGTGGTTGCCGCAGTTGTGGTAGTAGGTGCCCAGAAACTCCTTGACCGCCATCACCTCGTCGTGCTCGGTCTTGGCGTTGGTGTAGTCCTCCAGCTGCTTCCGCAGCTCCGCCACAATGGTAGCCCTGTCGCCGTTGACCATCGCCAGATGGATCGCGGCAGCGTGCAGCGTCATGGCCAGCTGCTGGATCTCCAGCACATCGTGGGGCGCCAGCGAGATAATGTGAGCGCCCACATTGTTTTCATAGACCACCAGCCCCTCCTGCTGCAAACGGTTGATGGCTTCCCGTATGGGCGTACAGCTGACCCCCATGCGAGCCTGTAATTCGTTGACATTCAGCTTAGAACCGAGCGGCAGCTGCAGCTGAATAATGGATTCCCGCAGCTTATGATAAACCATGTCCACCAGAGATTGCTTTTTAATAGAGAGCATACGCGCCTCCCGAATGTTGCTTCTTGCAAAATGCAAACATATTATAGTGACCTCGCATCAAAAAATCAAGAGAAAACTGTCGGTTTTTTCAGAAAAAATAAAAATTTTTTGCTTGCAATTTTCAAGAAATGTGTTATTATATCTTGCAAGATATATTTTGCTTTACAGCGATACAGTATACGAAGGAGGGTACGGTCATGTACTATCAAGTGTCAAAGGAATTTTTGGAAAAGCTTCCCACCGCCTATTTCGGCGCGGTTGCCGTGCGCGGACTGGACAACACCCGCGAGATACCGGAGCTGGAGCAGATGCTGGCGGAGAACGTCAATGCCTGCGAGGCCTACTTTACCGGCAAAAAGCCCAAGGAGACGGAGGACATCGTGCCCTACCGCACGGCCTTTACCGCACTGGGCATCAATCCCAACAAGTTCCTGTGCTCCATTGAGGCTCTGCTGACCCGTATCGCCAAGGGCAAGGGCTTCCCCCACATCAACGCTGCCGTGGATCTGGGCAATGCCGTTTCCATCAAGCACCGTCTGCCTATGGGCGCCCACGATCTGGACACCATTGACGAGGGGCTCGACGTTCGTCTGGCCGGAGAGGGAGACACCTTCATTCCCTTTGGCAGCACCGAGGAGGAGACTCCTGACGTGGGCGAGGCGGTCTATGCTTCCGGCAACGAGATCCGCACCCGCCGCTGGACGTGGCGGCAGTCGGAGCGCGGCAAGATCACCCAGGAAACCAAGACCATTCTGTTCCCCATTGACGGTTTCTCCGATGTGAACGCGGAGGAGGTCCACAAGGCGGCAGATGAGCTGATCGACCTGCTGCACCGCTACTTTGGCGACAGTATCGAGATCGAGGTGGGCTACGTCAGCAAGGAGCAGCCCCGCTTTGAGTTCTTCAAGTAAATCTGTCACAACAAGAAACACCTTTCGCCATGCGAAAGGTGTTTCTTGTTGTGATGTTTGTTACTCCAGGATGATCCAGTTTTCCTGCCGCTCCGTCACATAGCCCACAACGGCCGCTTGGGGGATGGCGTCTTGCAGCTCACGCAGGCACTTTTCAGCGTCGGCGGCGTCCACCGCCATCAGCAGGCCGCCGCTGGTCTGGGGATCGTACAGCAGATCCTGCATGGTGCGGCTAACGTTATTGCGGACGGTAACGCCCGTCTCGGCATAGTCTCGGTTGCGGTAGGCTCCGGCAGGGAGAAAGCCCATGTCGGCAAATTCCCAGGCTTCCGGATGGAAGGGGACGTTCCGGCTCTGGATATGAACGGTGCAGCCGCTGCCCTGTGCCATCTCGAAGCTGTGGCCCAGCAGGGCAAAGCCTGTCACGTCGGTGCAGCTGTGAACGCGGTATTTCACCATAATGTCGCGGGCGGCCTTGTTCAGCGTTGCCATCTGGCGGTAAATGCGGCCCATCACGTCGCCGCCCACCAGTCCTGCCTTGGCGGCGGTAGTCAGCACGCCCACGCCCAGCGGCTTTGTCAGGATCAGTACGTCGCCGGGCTTTGCGCCGCTGTTGGTGAGAATGCGATCCGGATGCAGGAATCCGGACACTGCAAGGCCGTAGATGGGCTCCGCGCCGTGGATGGTGTGTCCGCCGGTGATGATGACGCCCGCTTCATAGGCCTTGTCGTAGCCGCCCCGCAGCAGCTCCTGCACCATGTCGGCCGTCATGGCTTCTGGGATGCACATGATGTTCAGCGCCAGCTTCGGCTCACCGCCCATGGCGTATACGTCGCTGATGGCGTTGGTCGCGGCGATCTGGCCGTACAGGAATGGATCGTCCACGATAGGCGGAAAGAAGTCGGTGGTCTGTACCAGCGCCGTATTCTCGTCCAGATAGTACACGCTGGCGTCGTCCGACTTGTCAAAGCCCACCAGTAGCCGGGGATCGCTGTGGGTGCGGAAGCCTTCCAGAAGATGCACCAGCGTTCCCGCGCCCACCTTCGCGCCGCAACCGGCGCAGGAGGCCAATTTTGTCAGCTTCACTGCCGTTTTCATTCCGTCAGTCCTCCGTTTCGTCCGTGTGATACACGGTGGTATACTGTTGGCCGTCCCACGCGGCGATCTGCTCGATCTCCTCCGCACATGCGCCACCAGGCGGCAGATAGCCGCCCTCACAGCGTACACATGTGCCGCAGCTGCTGCTGAGGTCACGTGGCACCGGCATCATGCGGCAGGCCACACCCGCTTCGGCGCACAGCTGCTTGTAGCGGACTGCGCCGAAGTGGGAGAAAAAGGTCACAATGTACGTCACTTGGTAAAGGTCAGCGTCCATTCGCCGTCCTTTTCGTCAACTGCCACCTGATAGCCCTGATGCTGGGCATAGCGGGTGGTGTTTTCGCGGGAGGCGTGGTTGTCCACAATGATCTGATAGGCGTTTTCCTTGCTCTCCATGGCGCTGCGCAGCAGCACAACAGGTTCGGGGCAGGAAAGACCCCGTGCGTCGATGATTTTCATATTGGTATCTCCTTATTTCTTCTTGAAGGTGTTCAGGCAGGCGATCACGAGTACCACGGCGATGCCCAGCAGCACAGCGATCTTACCGGCAGCGGTGGGGCCATCGGCGCTGGAGGCCAGACCGAAGTTGTGGCAGAAGGCGGCGCCCACGATCAGACCCAGCACGGTCACGGCGCTGTCGGAGTTGCCCTCGCCGGACATGACCAGCTGACGCAAGGGGCAGCCGCCCAGCAGCACGCAGCCAAAGCCCACCAGCAGCATGCCCAAGCAGTTCCACAGGCCGTCCGTGTGGGCGATGGGCTGGCCCTTGAAGCCCAGATGGAAGAAGGTGGCCTCGCCCACGCCGTTGAGGATCAGGTTGCAGACCAGCGCGCTGACAAGAATTGCGCCGAAGCCCATCAGCAGTTTGGGCTCGCGAAACAGCACCACGTCACGGATGCCGCCCACCATGCACAGGCGGGTACGCTGGGCCAGAGCGCCCACGATCAGACCGGCGATCAGGCTGATGGCAACAGCGGCATGCTTGGCGCCGGGGCCGCCGCCCGCTTCGGTGAAAAAGATGAAGGCGGGAGCCGCCACCAGCAGGATAAACACCACCACCTGAATGACGGGGAAGATCACGCCGTCCAGCTTGGTCTGGGTATAGGTGCGCTTCAGGGAATAGCCCCGCTTCAGGAAGAACACACCGGCCAGAATACCCAGCGCAAAGCCCAGCAGACCCAGCAGGGCGTTCAGGTCGCCGCCTGCCAGACGCAGGATCATGCGGAAGGGGCAGCCCAGGAACATCAGGCAGCCCACCATCACGAAGAAGCCCAGCACAAACCGGGTGACAGGAGCGCTGCCGCCCTTGGCGGAGAACTCCTTCTTGACAAGCGCCACGCCGAAGCTGCCCAGCACCAGACCGATGATCTCGGGCCGGATGTACTGTACGGCGGCGGCACGGTGCAGACCCAGACCACCAGCGGTATCCCGCAGGAAGCAGGCAATGCAGAAGCCCATGTTGGAGGGATTGCCGAAAAAGACCAGCAGCGAAGCAATGACGCCGATGATCAGTCCGGCGATGACGATTTGAATTCGTTCGCGTTTGACATTCATGTTGGATTTTTCTCCTCTTTATATAGTATCTTACCATACCATACCACCATAGTCGACAGAATGTCCAATATCAATTATAGATATATCCTCTTAAAAGATTTGATTTTTCAATAAATGTGTGGTAAACTAATAAAAAATAGTAGAATAATTCTCTCTTGCACAAGATGATTTCAGGTCGGTTGAGGGATTGGAAAACGCCGGAAACCCGCATAAACACTACGTTTTTGCGCGTTCTCGGCGTTTCTTTTATCGCCTGTGTCGGTGGTGCTTTTGCGGTAAATGGTGCCCAAATGGTGCCCAAATCCCACGCGGGGCTATAAAAGGCTATAAGAAGCAGTAAAGAGATAAGGCGGTTAAAGTTCAATTTCGTTGCTCTTTTTCTTTTCCGCGTTCCTTGCTTTTTTCGGCTCGGCTTCCTTTGCCTTTGCCGGGTCAACCTGTTTGACAGCTCCATGATAAGCGTCCAGGACTTCTTTTTTGCGTTCAAGCCGCACGTCCACATAACGGGCGGTAACGGCTTCAAAGTTCATAGACAGCCCAAGCGATACGCCGATACCCGCAAGCGTGTGTCCCAGCACTTCGCCTACGGTGTAGAAGTCGCCTGTCAGTTGGTGCATATTCGTAGCCGCCGTATGGCGTAAATCGTGAAAGCGGATATGCGGCAGTTTCAAATCTTCAAGCAGCTTGCCAAACTGTGAAGATACCCACGACGCGGAAATAGGCGCACCGTCCGGCTTCGCTACAACAAGGTCGTTGTCATAGTAAGGTTTCCCGTCCTTTTCTGCCTGTTCGCGCTGTGCTTCCTGCATGGCAAATTGTTTGAGGAAAAACGGGCGGGCAAGCTCTGTGATAGGCAGCGTTCGCCCGTTGGATTTCGGTGGTGCCATTTCCTCAATGACTTTTGTTTTCGGCGGCACCTTAAAGGGTAGCTGTTCGGAAACGTCAAAGGTGTTGTTTTCCAAGTCTACATTGCGCCAACGCAGGCCCAAGATTTCAGAACGGCGCATACCGTAAAGCCCGCCTAAAATAACGGGCATTTCCCAAATTGTACCCTCCACGCGCTGCATAAGGTCTTTTACCTGTTCCGGCGTGTAGGGGTCGGGCGTCTTGTCGCTCTTTCCAAACTTCGTAAGCGTGTCCTTTGCGGCGTTGGTTTCAATGTAGCGGTATTTTCGGGCATGGCTCAACGCCACGCTTAAAACACGTTTTGCCCCGGCTGCGGTGGACGGTTTCAATCCCTTGTCGATAATCTGCTGAAACATTTTGTCTACCATAGCGGGGGTAAGCTGATTGAGGGCAACGCCGCCGATATAGGGATTGATATAGTTCGCAATCGTCCTTTTGTACCCGTCATAGGTAGAGGGGCGCAAGTTCACTCTTGCGTAACCCTCCACCCAATCGTTAAGGTAGCTTGCAACGGTTTGCTTTCTCTGTGAAGTGATAGAAGCGATTTGCCCTGGATTTTGGAGCTTCGTTTTTACTTCGGCTTCGTGCTGTATCGCTTCCCTTCTGGTGGCAAAGCCCTTTTTTGCATAGGATTTTTTTTTCCCGTCCGGGGCGGTGTACTTTATATTTACGTCGTAAACTGTGCCGGGTCGCCCGGTCAGTACGCCGTTGCTGTCGCGTTTATTCTTAACCTGTCTTGTTGATACCGCCATAGCTTAACCTCCCTGTCGTGCCGAGGGATTTGCCTTTCGCTTTGCCCTGAGGTACCAATCCCAAATAGCAGCGTCGGCAATTAAACGGCGGTTACCATTCTGTATATATTCAAGCTCGCCGCTATCCATAAGCTCGCGCAATTTGTTTTCCCCAATGCCGCTAATCTTGCTCATTTGCTCAACGGTCTTTAACATAGGGAATACGGGGATAGCGGGGCTTGTCGTTTCCTTTTTTGCCAATGAGATAACCCCCTTTCGTGGTAATGGCTAAAAGGTCTTGATTTATAAATGGGGCTTTAATCGGACGGTTGTTAGCACAACCTCACGGGAGTTTCACCCCTGCATGGTTCTCATGCAGCCCTACCCATTGCCTGCGACGCTTTGAACGCTCGGACTGTGGCTGTAAGGGAGTATCATTATGTATTTTGCGTTGTCGTCGCCCACAAAGCCGCTACGCTTGTTTTGCGGCGCGGTGTTGATCGCTCGCCCTGAATAGGGGTCATGGCGCACCCGCCGTATGGCTCGGCGCAAAAGGAACGTATCCGATTTGCCCTATACTGCGCCGCCGTTATCTTGCGCCGCTTTCTTTATCAAGGTTCATTCGTCATTTCCGGGAGAACGCGGGGAAAGGGGTAAGCCGCTTTCAGCCCGGAGCTGATATAGTCAATCCAATTTCATGTTGACAATGGCGGTTATGAGCTTGATTTCCAAATGACGCTTCATGTACTCGTCCACGCAGTAGTGTTCTTGTCCGCAGTCATCATAGAGCTTGCGGGTGCAGAGCTTTTTGATGTACCTGCCGTAATGCCGCAGCACCCGATCCATAGCGGACGGATCACCGGCATGGGCGGCCTCGATCACCGCAAGAGGAAGCAGCTCATAATTACAAGAACGGTTATTGTCCTGATTCATCGTGCTAACCTCCTTTCGGCAGAAGCGTTTTCAGCTTGTCGCGCATCTTGTCCAGCGTCTTTGTCCTGCGCCGTTGCACCGCGCAGCGGGACATTCCCAAAACAGCCCCGACTTCCTTATCCGTCATATCCATAACGAAACGCAGGATCAGGATGGTTTGTTCTGTCGGGGACAGCTCCACAAAGACCTCCGCGACTTGCTCATTGTCAATCCGCAGCTCGCAACCGTGCGCCGTAAAGGTGAAGCTGTCGCTGGGGTATTCCTCCGTGTAACAGAGACTTTGTAGCTCTGAATACGAAAGATCACTGAACGACATTTCCCGTTGGTACTGCTGTCTCATTTGAAGCAGATAGTCCACGGCTTCATTCCGCAGCACTTTCTTACAAAAGGCGTCGAAGCGGTACGGCACGCTCTGACGGGGGATATTCGCCATCGTTATCACCCCCTTTCCGTGGGGGAATAAGTGGTTTTTTCCCTTTCCGTCAGTACAACCGTTTCCGACCTATCGCGTGCTCGCTTAACCCTCCTTTTTTGAAAATTTTTTTGAAAAAAATGCAAAAGACGCCCGGCTAAACATAGTTCAACCGAGCGCCGAAGCATGGCAATGTATGTAATTCCTACATCGTATAATTCATCAGCAAGGGCATGAAACGCCCAAGGAGCATACAGGATTTTTTGCGTATGCAGATATGATCCGGGTAAAGATGGAAGTTTGACATAGCGGCAATCCTCCTGTTGCCGCCGCTTATTTGTCAGCTATCAAGTTGTAGTGCAAGCATAAACGGCGGCTTTCCCGGAAAAGCCGCCGTCAAAGAAAAGGTTATAGTAAGGCCACACCTGCACTACCCGCCGTCATGCGGCTTTCCCGATTCTTCTTTCGTGTGAATACTCATAATCAGGGCTCCTTAGTATAAGCCAGTAATGGATGATACGACTATCATTTCTCACAACTTACGATAAAGAATCTCACCCTTTTCTTTTAGCCAAAGAATAGCTGCTGCTGTTAAACCCACTACAATAAGGATAATAACGGCATTCCCGATGAAAAGATGTTTGGGAAAATGCTTTATAAGAATATAAAATCCACCGCAAGACAAAGCCATGCTCATCAGTGCATTTAGAATTGCAGGTATACTGCGCTTAACAATATATGTAGCGTT
>CDZH01016022.1_pt1 | contig 17206 bp, 20 predicted proteins | sample 557721 | NCBI WGS metagenome assembly CDZH01 (sample SAMEA3182062, study PRJEB8094) | gut metagenome | biome: human; feature: gut; material: Stool; isolation source: human stools | place: Canada | collected 2013-01-14
TAATAAATCATTGATTTATAATGAAAATCTAATTTATAAAATTTTATTAAATAAATGTTGATAATAGATTAGTACAGCTCAAAAAATTAAAAATTAGTTGATGAAATTATCTAAATCAGAGTATAATTAATTAAAAAACAGTTATTTTGAATTGATTAATTATTGTAAAATGGCACTATAAAAATAATATTTAAACAAATATTTTTTAAAATAGTTATATATTCATCACTATTTATGCATATTTGCTGTGTTTTTTTAGCAAAAATATAAATATGATGCCTATTTAATGTATAAATTTAGAGAATAATTTAATACTCTTATATGAGGCATATTAAATAACAACTTACCTATATGTTGTGATTAGAAATGAGGTCAAAAATAGCAATATTGGCGGGGATGATTGGAAATAAAGTTGTTCAAATGGCAGGCAGAAAAGGAACATCTTTAACTGGAAAAATAGCCCTTGCTGTTAAACAAGATATTTTAAATGATTTTGCAAAAAAATGTGATAAAATAGCGCTTATTACAGGAACAAACGGAAAAACAACTACAAACAATTTAGCAAATCACATTTTTAAAGGTAAAGATTATGATATTGTATCTAATTTAAATGGTTCTAATATGATTACAGGAGTTACTAGCTCTTTTATTCAAAACCATCGAGATCATTATAACTGGGGAATATTTGAAGTAGATGAAGGCTCCATGCCTAATGTTACCAGATATTTGCCAAGTGATTACATAATTATAACTAATTTTTTTAGAGATCAGTTAGACAGATACGGTGAAGTGGAAAACACAATTAATTTAGTTCAAAAATCAAGCAAAAGACATAATTCCACACTTATTTTAGATGCAGACAGTCCGATTTCTCTTTATTTTCAAGACTCTGACCAACCAAAAGTGTACTATAGCTTAAAGAAAAATCCTTTCAGTAAAGATAGTGCAAATGTTGAAGAATCAGTATTCTGCCCGGTATGTGGACATAAATTAGATTATGAATATATAAATTATGGAAATCATGGTAAATTTTTATGTTCCAAATGCGGGGCTAAAAACCATGAAGCAGATTATGTGATTGATGAGGTTACCTTCAAAAACGGAGGATATGAGTTTACAGTTAAAGATAAAAAGGAATCAGCTAAAATCAACTTAAATTTACTTGGAATCTACAATGTTTCCAATGCTCTTGCAGCTATTGCTCTTGCAAGGGAAAACGGTTTCAGTTATGATTTAATAAAACAGCAAATTGAAAATTTTGAATATAAACTTGGAAGAATGGAAAGGATATCTGTAAATGGCTGTGATGTTGTTTTGGTTTTATCTAAGAATCCTGTTGGTTTAAGTGAAGTTTTCTCAACTATAAAATTTGATGAAGATAAGAAATCATTTATGTTTATTTTAAATGATTATGCTCCTGACGGTAAAGATATTTCATGGATTTGGGATGCATACTTTAAGGAAATAGCTGCCACTCCAAACATTGATAAATTTTACTGTGTTGGAACAAGAGCTGAAGAAGTAGCTTTAAGATTAAAATATGCAGATTTTCCAACATCAAAAATCAAAATTTACCATTCAAAAGATCAAAGCGATGTTGTTGAGTGTGTAGAAGAAATTGTAGCTGAAAATGATAAGGCATATATTATTGGAACATTCACGGCAATGCCTGAAGCTAGAAAAGTACTTATGAAACTTAAAGGGGAAAAAGCATGAGTTTTGAATTGAACATTGTTGATATGTATTCCGATATTTTAAATATCTATGGGGACATTGGTAATTTAAAATGCATTAAAAAAAGATGTGAATGGAGAGGAATCAAGGTTAATCAAAAAAGTTACTCTCTAAATCATGATATGAGTTTTGATTATGGGGATATTGACTTAATTTTAATTGGAGGAGGTTCTGACAGAACTCAAAGTATTGTTTCCAATGACCTTTTAAAACAAAGAAATGACCTGGAAAATTATGTGGAAAATGACGGAGTCATATTAACTGTCTGTGGCAGCTATCAGATGTTTGGGCATGAATATTATGATGTTAATGGGGATAATGTCTCTTGTCTTGAAATATTTGATATTAAAACGGTAAGTCAGGAAAATAGGTTAATCGGCAATATTTTAATAGAAAATAATTTAGGTTTGGCCCCAAAAGAAGTTGTGGGATTTGAAAATCATGGTGGAAGGACATTTCATAATTATAAAACCTTAGGTAAGGTTATAGTAGGGCATGGCAATAATGATGAAGACGGTGAGGAAGGAATGATTTATAAAAACTTTATTGGAACATATTTGCACGGTCCTTTTCTACCAAAAAACCCTCACATTGCGGACTATTTAATATTGAATGCTATGAAGAATAAGTATAATGTAGATTCAATTGAAGAGTTAGATGATGAAATTGAATTTAAAGCACATGATGTTATGGTTAACAGATTGAAATAATCTGTTTAATCCTCTTTTTTAGAATTGCTGTGGTTTTTTAAATACTGACCTAATGTTTTATAAGTAATAAAGATAAAAATATAATTATCTAATTAATAATTAATAAATTCTTATTAGAGGATTATATATGTTCAAAGCGGAATTAAGTGATTCTAGTATATTAAAAACCAGTTTTGATGCTATTTCATCTATTGTTGATGAAGTACAAATCCAAACTGATAGTGAAGGTATGAGGTTAGATGCCTTAGACCGTAGTCATATAACATTCGTACATTTAGAATTAAAAGCAAGTTTATTTGATGAGTATGTTTGTGATGTTCCTGAAAAGATTAATATCGATACTGGGGAATTCATGAGTGTTCTTAAACGTGCAAAATCTCAAGATAGAGTTATCATGTCTTTAGATGAAGGTAATTTCATAATTACTTTTGAAGGGGATGCTACAAGAACTTTCAAAATAAGATTGATTGATATTGAATATGATAATCCTACTCCTCCAGAACTTGAACATCCTGCATCTTTCAAAGTTCACTTTGGAATTTTAAAGGATGCAATTAACGATATTGATATTTTCTCAGATAAAATAGCTCTTCAAGTTGATGAAGATTACTTTAGAGCATCTGCTGATGGTGAATTTGGTGATGCAAGTGTCAAATACCTTCATGGTGAAAATATCAACACTCAGGAAAAATCTTTATTCTCACTGGACAAAATTAGGGAAATGCTTAAAGCAGACAAATTCTCTGAAGAAGCTGAAATAGGTTTAGGTACTGACATGCCATTAAAATTAACTCTCAATATGGTTACTGGTGATGGTAAACTTAGTTTCTTACTTGCTCCAAGATTAGAATCAGATGAATAATTATTTCATCTATAAACTTTTTTTTATTTTTATATTAAACTCCTCAGAGATGGTATTAAGTGGATCAATTCTTTCAACAATTACGTAAAATTCAAAAAAAAGAGCGTAGTAACGGTACATTGGCTCGTGTAGATGACTCTTTTTATAAGGATATTCATAAATATTTGGATGAGTTAAGAACCCATATAGGCAATGATCCATTTGCTGCAGAACAGTATCTGCTAAAAGATACTCAAAGAATAGCTACTGAAATTTGTGAAAGACGTGAACACAAAATTACTGATGCAGCGGTTGTTAATATTCACAGGTCTTACCATTTATTTGCAGGCAAACCGCAATTTGATTTAATTGACACAACACCTCTTAATTTAACTCCCGAGGAAGAAAAATTTTACTTTTCTTTAATTGACACTTTAACAAATCATAGAAAAAGCATTTCACTTGAAAAACTATCTTCTGAAGAAGATATTCCAAATGAAACCAAAGCTCCTATTAAAGAAACTCCTAAACCTCAAAGCACTACTTTAGATAATGGAGTTGAAAGTTCTCAGGATGATGCGGTTTTAAATAGAATCGATGAAATTTCCAAAGCGAAAGTAATTACTGATGAAAAGGCAGAGCCGATTGAAAAACAAATTCAAAAGTCAAATATTAAACCTGCTAAAGTTGAAGATGATATATCTGAGTTAGCAAGAGATAATGATGAATTTGTTGACTTGGAATCTATAAAAATAGCTAAAGATTCAGAACTAGTTACAATGCTTGTATTTGATGATGTTGATTCTATTGTTGGAGTTGATGAAAGAGTTTATGGTCCCTTCAGACCACAAGATCTGGTAGTTTTACCTAAAATCAATGCTAAAATTTTTGTTAAAAATCATAAAGCCCGTTTTGTTAAAATCTAAACCTTTAAATATTGTAAAGAATATAAATACAAACCGTATCTATTTGTGATAATAAGAAATTATATTTTTTATATAATTTGGATTTCTGCTTTGTGTAAACGGAGTATGTTACAATAAAGTTTTAATCCTCTAGATCTTTGATATTTTTCAGACTGGATAAAATTCTCATATAGATTTATAATAATTTAATTAATCGGACACTTTTTAGTGTAAAATTTAATGGTGGAAATATGAAAATACCAAAAGAAAAAAGAACTTACTGTCCACATTGTAAAAAACACACAATGCATGAAGTACACACTGCGAAAAAAAGAAAAGCTAGTGAGTTAAAATGGGGACAAAGACAATTCAGACGTGTAACTGCTGGATATAGAGGTTACCCAAGGCCTTTACCTGCCGGAAACAAACCAGTTAAAAAATTAGATTTAAGACTTAAATGTAAAGAATGTGGAAAATCTCAAATTAAAAAATCATTCAGAACTGGTAAAGCAGAATTTGTAGCTAAATAAGGTGGTTAACATGGTTAGTAAAGGTAGAGGAAACTTTTTAAAAGTAAAATGTTTAGATTGTGACAATGAACAAATCATCTTTGATCGTGCTGCATCAGATGTAAAATGTATCATTTGTGGTAAAACACTTGTCAAATCTCGTGGTGCTAAAGCTAAAATTATGGCACATATTGATAAAGTTTTAAACTAGATTCAATCGAAATTTTTTAATCTAGCTTATTATTTTTTCTATTTTTTTTTAAATTTTTATTTTATTTTTGGTGATTATATGGTAAGGAAAAATCAAGAATGGCCTGACGAAGGAGAACTTATTATTGGTACTGTTTATAAAGTTCTTAACTATGGGGCTTTCGCAAAATTAGAAGAATACCATGGTAAAGAAGCTTTTATTCACATTTCTGAGGTATCTTCTGGTTGGGTAAAAAATATCAGAGACCATGTAAGAGAAAATCAAAAAATAGTTTGCCGTGTTCTTAGAGTAAATCCTAAAAAAGGACATGTAGATGCTTCTTTAAAAAGAATTAGGGAAGATCAAAGAACTAAAAAAATCCAGCATTGGAAAATTGAACAAAAAGCTGAAAAATTCCTGGAATTATCTGCTAAATCATTAGGCAAATCTTTAAATGATGCTTACGATGAAGTAGGTTATGAGCTAATGGATATTTTCGGTGATGTTTACGGTGCTTTTGAAACAGCAGCTGATGATGGTGCAAAATCTCTTACTGATGAAGGTATATCTCAAGAGTGGGCTGATGCTATAACTGAAATAGCTAATAAAAATATTACTCCTCCTGAAGTTCATATCAGCGGTTATGTTGATATTGAAACTTTTGTCCCGGATGGTGTTGATGTCATTATTGAAGCTCTTAAAGCAGCTGAAGATAATGGTGACGAAGAGGAAGAAATCAAGGTTCAATGTGTTGGTGCACCAAGATATAGGATAACTGTAAAATCTACTGATTACATTTTGGCTGAAAAAGCTCTTAAAGCAGCAGCTGACAGATGTATTGAAATAGTTGAAGCTTCTGAAGGAAATGGTTCTTTCTTAAGAGAGTTGGATAGCTAGATTTTTATGAATATGAAAATGAACAAATGTCCTGATTGTAAAATTTATACAATGGAGGATGCTTGCCCTCAATGTGGCGGTGAGCTTAAAGTTATTTATCCTCCCAAATTTTCTATTGAGGATAAATACGGAAAATATCGCCGCATATTAAAAAAAGAAGCTATGAATAAAAAGGATGATTAGATGGAAATCACACAAATTACTGTTTTAGAGGATGTTGAATTAAACAATCCTGTTTTTATAGAAGCATTGCCAGGTATTGGTCATGTAGGTAAATTAGCTGCAGATCACATGATTGATGAATTTAATGCTACTAAATTTGCAGAAATTTATTCTCCAAGTTTTCCTCCTCAAGTTTTTGTTGGGGAAGAAGGATTAATTGAAAACATGATTAATGAATTATATTATGTTAAAAATGTTGGAGAAGACAATTTGGATATCATTATTCTTGTTGGAAACACTCAAGCTTTATCTCCTGAAGGTCAATATGGTGTATGTCAGGATATATTAAACTTTGTTAAGGGTAAAGGAGCTAGTAAAATATTTACATTAGGTGGAATGGCTACTGGTCAACCTGTTGAAGAATCTAAGATTTTCGGAGCAGCTACTGATGAAGAAAACATAGAACTTTTAAAAGAAGCGGAAGTTGAAATAAGATCTAATGACGGTGGAATTGTTGGGGCTTCCGGTTTGTTTTTAGGTTTAGGTCTTCGTCAGGAAATGAATGGTATCTGCTTAATGGGTCAGACTCCAGGATATTTCATTGATGCGCAGTCAGCTGAAGCTATTTTAAATAAATTGGCTGTTTTACTTAATTTTGAAATTGATACTGATAAATTGGAAGAAAGAGCTGAAGAAACTAAAGAAATGTTGGCTAAAGCTCAACAAATGGAACAAGACATCATTAACAAAGCTAATGCTAGCAGTAGTGATGATTTAAGATATATTGGATAAATATATCATTTTTTTACTTTTTTTTTAAGATTTGGCTGTTTTAATAAAATGAGGAGGTATTAATCATGAAAGTAGCTGTTATTCCAGATGCTGCTATGATTGTAGTTCCATTAATTGAAAAGAACGGTCATGAATATATATCACCAACAAATTTCTCAAAGTATAATAATATGGATGTTTCCGGTGGAAAATGTGATGGTACTCAGGCTCCATATACTTTAAATAGAGATAATATTTTACTGGGTGGTTCTTATTTTTCAAATGAATTGCCTTCAGGAATCAAAGGCCGTTTAACATTATTTTCCAGGGTTTTGAAATTGGCAGATGCGTTTATTGTCATTGGAAAAAGACCTGATCATTATAAAAAAATGTATGATGTATTAAATGAATTGATTTTATTTGGAGGTTCGGGATGTTCTAATGAACGTAAATTGGTAATGGCTTTGATTAAAGATAAAAAAGTACCTATTTTGGAATTGGCTTATCCAACAACCAGAAATGATTTGATTAATGTAATTGCTAGAGCTAATGATTTTTTAAAAAATTTAACTTCAATTAATGGAATAGTTAATGAAGATAATCTGGATGCTGATTTAAAAAAACATGAAGGAAGTCTGGATTACAAAGAGTTTAAGAAAATATTAGATGATTTAATATATTATTAATAGCTAATTATTATCCATGTTAGTTAATGCTGATTTTCATGTTCACAGCTGTTTTTCAATGGCTTCATCTAAAGACATGCTAATAAAAAATATGGCTCCTAAATCAAAACTTAAGGGATTGCAACTTTTGGGAACTGGAGATGCATTTCATCCGGGCTGGTTAAACATTATTGAGGAAAGTACAACATGTAAGGGAGATGGAATTTACACTGCAGATGATGTGGATTTTGTTCTAGCGACAGAAGTTGAAGGAAAAAACAGGATTCATCATTTGATAATAATTCCGGATATTGGTACTGCAAGGGAACTGTCTGAAAAACTGGTTTCTAAAAATAAGGAAAGTGACGGGAGACCTAGGACAAAGTATTCCGGAGCAGAACTTTTAGAAATGGTTAAAGAGTATGATTGTTTAATTGGACCGGCTCATGCTTTTACTCCATGGACAGGAATGTATAAATCTTTTGACAGTATTTATGATTGCTATGGCAAAGCTCCTGATTTTGTAGAGCTTGGATTGTCTGCAGATACATTTATGGCAGATACTGTAGCTGAACTTAAGGATTTCCCGTTTCTTACAAATTCCGATGCACACTCTCCGTGGCCACACAGATTAGGTAGGGAGTTTAATCAAATTGAGCTTGAAGATATGTCATACTCATCAATAAAAAAAGCAATAAAAAACAAAGATATTAAAGCAAATTATGGGTTGGTGCCAAATCTTGGTAAATATCATATGACTGCATGTACCAAATGCTACAAATTAGTTGATCCGTTAATAGCTAAGGAAAATAAGATGAAATGCAGCTGTGGAGGAACAATTAAAAAAGGGGTTGATTTCAGAATAAGTGAAATAGCTGATTATGATGAACCGAAACATCCTGATTTCAGACCTAAATATGTTCATTTAATGCCTCTGGCTGAATTAATATCAACAGTTTATGACAAGGGAGTTACAACAAAAACAGTTCAGGGAAAATGGCAAAACCTGATAGATAACTTTGGAACTGAAATTGATATATTGATTAATGCATCTATAGAAGAGATAGCTAAAACAGATCCGTCAATTTCTCCGGCTATTGAGGCTTTTAGGAATAAAACCATACACATTACTCCAGGAGGCGGAGGAAAATACGGTGAAATTTCTTTTGATAAAAAATTAGAAAAAAGAGAAGCTGAAACTTTAACTACTTTAGATAACTTTTAAAAAATAGCTAAAGTTCATTTAAGTATTTTTTAATACTTTTTAACTCTTTTTTACACTTCAGGCCTTTTAGTCCAACAATTTCAACATAATATGCTGCATTTTCATTAGCTTTGTATGTAACTAATTTTGATTTTTCAGATTCTGTCAGAACGCAAAAATGTGTTGTTTTGGATTTTTTTCTCTTTAGTGTTGTCGTAAAGAATCAATCCGGTCATAAATTCTCTTTTTTCATTATATGTTAATGGAGAATTTGGTGTTTTGCACATAATGTAGCAATCATCCATTTCAACAATTTTGAATTTATTAGCAGATGATTCAGATGAGAAATCATCATATTCATCAAATAATTCAATTTCTTCGATTTCATATTCATTTTCATTTAAGATTGTTGGATTATTGCCTTTCATTTCAGATTCCAGCAGCATTAGGATTTCTATTTTCATAAATTTATCACTTTTTAAATAATTAATTTGCAAGTTTAGTTTACTTTGTAAATTATTTAAAATAGATAGTTTTTTATAAAAACAATTTTTAATTCTTAAAACAATATTTTAAAATGAAATCAATAAAAAAATAAGAAAAAATAGATAATTTGACTATATCTATTTTGCAAGTAACAATGAATTACCTACTACAAGTAAAGTAATTCCCATATCTCCAATAAGAACTGCTTCCCATAAGCTGATGTATCCTGCGATACCGAGTATCATTAATATTACTTTTACACTTAAACAGAAAGCAACATTGAATTTGATTTTACCCATTGTTTTTTTGGCTAAATCAACAAGTAAATTAATTTTGGATAACTTGTCTTCAAGCAACACAATGTCTGCTGTTTCAATAGCTACATCTGCACCTTCAAGACCCATAGCTATTCCTACATTTGCACGGGCAAGAGAAGGAGTATCATTTACACCATCACCGACCATAGCTACATCATGATGTTTGGAAACGGCATTGGATACTATATTGACTTTATCCTGAGGAAGTAAATCTGCATAGTAATTACTTAATCCGATTTCATCGGCCACTAATTTGGCAGTTGCCTCATTGTCTCCTGTAATCATGGTTGTTTTGATTCCTTTAGCATTGAGGCTGGCTATTGTAGATGGAGTTTCGTCTCTGATTTTATCTTTTAGGGTAATCAAACCATAAATTTCATTTTCAGTTCCGATGATTACTGTGGTGCTCATTTTATTGTTTTCAAGATTTATATCCTGACTGAATAAAGTTTTGTTGCCTATAAAGTAAGTTTGTCCGTTGATGTCTCCTTTTAAACCTTTTCCAGCTATTGATTCAAAGTTTTCCACTTCTTCCAATTCTAGGCTGTGGTCTTTTTTATATTGGACAAATGTATGTGCAATAGGATGCTTGGATTTGGATTCAATGGAGCAGGCTATTTTAAGTATTTCCGCTTTATCATATCCTGCGCATGCCTGAACTTCATTTATTTCAAGTTTACCTTCAGTTAAAGTACCTGTTTTATCAAATAAAACTTCTTTAATTCTGGCTAATTCTTCAATATATTCTCCACCTTTAATAATAATACCGTTTTTAGTACCTTTGGTAATAGCTGATACTATGGATACTGGGGTGGATATTACTAAAGCACATGGACAGGAGATAACTAAAAGTGTTAATGCTCTGTAAGTCCAGTCAGTTATTGAAGCTCCATATAATATTGGAGGCAATATAGCTACTAAAATAGCCAGTACTACAACAATTGGAGTGTAGTATTCAGCAAATCTGTCAATAAATACATCGATATGTGCCTTGTTTTGTTCGGAATTTTTAATCAATTCAATAATTTTAGCAAATATTGTATCGTTGTTGTCCTTGTTTACTTCAATTTCGATATATCCTTCTTCATTTATTGTAGATGCATATACTTCATCCCCAATACTTTTACTTACAGCCAAACTCTCACCGGTAATTGAAGCCTGATTAACAGAGGTTGTTCCTTCAACAATAATTCCATCAACAGGTATTTTATCTCCCGGTCTTACAACAACAATGTCTCCGATTATAATATCAGATACTGCTTTTTCGTGTTCGTGGTCACCATGTTTTACCATGGCTGTATCGGGTGTTAATTTAACAAGTTCTATTAATGAGCTTTTAGATTTGTTTAATGAATAATGTTCCAAATATTCTCCTAAATAGAAAAGAATCATTAACATTGCACCTTCTTCTCCAGACTGGAGAAGGAATGCTCCAAAAGTAGCTATTGTAATTAATAATTCAATTTTAACTTTACCTTCAAATAAATGTACAATTCCGTCTTTTATTATATGTCTTCCTACGTAGATTACAGCTATTAAGAAGATTACTTGACTTACAACAGGATTAACAACATTAAATATTTCTAGACCATATCCAAATGCTAAAAGGATTATTCCTACTGCGAATATTCCCAATGGCTTTTTAGACTGTTCTACATCTACTTCTTTATCAATATTTTCTAATAAATCTGCTTCACAAGCACATCCAGGACCATGATCATGTCCACAGCAGTCATCATCATCGTGATGGTGATGTTCATGGTGGTGTTCCTCGTGGTGGTTGTGTCCGCAGCAATCATCTTCATCATGGTGATGATGATGTTCTTCTAAATTGTCATGCTTATGTGCACTATGATTGGTTTGCATATTCTTCGCCTTCTTCAAGGATATTGAGTATCTCTTCATCAATTAAAGAATAGAATATTTGTTTGTTTTCTTTTCTAAATTTAACAATGTTACTATTTCTTAAATGTCTTAATTGATGTGATATACTGGATTGGCTCATATCAAGAAGTAATGATAGTTCACAAACACATAATTCACCATATTGGAGAGCTAAAATAATTTTTACTCTGTTTGCATCTCCTAATATTTTAAAGAGATTACATGTTTTCTGAATAATGTCATCATCTTTCATCTTGTGAGCAATATCATCAACAATATCTGTTCTGATACTTTTGATTTCACATACATCATTTGAACTCATATGAACATATATTCATATGAACATATATAAAGTTTTTCTTTGTCTCAAAGTTATTTTTTTTAAAGAAAGCTATCGCTAAGGTTTAGTAAAATTAGTAAAAAAATACGGACTTGGAGGGATTTGAACCCTCGATCTTAAGATTAGGAGTCTTACGCCCTTCCAGACTAGGCTACAAGCCCATGTTAAAATAATATTTGTTAATAAGTTTTGTATTTTTAAAAAAAGATTTTATAAGAAATACGGACCCGCCGGGATTTGAACCCGGGGTCTTCGGATTAGAAGTCCGACGCCCTATCCAGCTAGGCTACGGGCCCTTATATACAACAATACTAAATTTTGTATGTTTTAGTATTTATAGTTAACTATATTGGAAGTTATTATTTTAAATTTGAAAATTTTTAAAAAATAAAATAAAAAGGATAATTAAATTATCCTTTTCCAATAAGTACTCCAGTATTAGCATTTATTTCCATACTATCTACAGTGTTACCACTTTGGTCATAAATAGGAACATACCAAACAGTTCTGTCTGCAGATAATGTTGGTGTTCCTGCATACCATCCAGATTGCTCAATATGTTGATTAGCTATTTCTTTTGCTTGTTCTGAAGTTATTTTTGGACTACTTGGGTGATGAGGGGTATATGGGGTATGATGACTGCCACCTCCGGATACAGATCCTGATCCAGAACCTGATCCGGAACTTGAGCCTGATCCTGATCCGGAACTTGAGCTAACTCCACTTCCATGACTGCTGGTACTTGGGGAATCATGGTGTGTTGTGTTGTTTCCAATACCGTTGCCAGAATCGCCACTACCAGAGTCTAAACTATTTAAATTACTGAAAATTGGATTTTCACTATTGGTTATTCCATAAGCGGCAACTCCAGCAGCAATACATATAACAATTATGATAGAAATTATTATATTTGATTTATCCAAGGTATTACCTCCATTTTAATTAATAAAATTGTAATTAAATTTTGATTAATGGTACATTGTATGTACTATTTTTTTACAATAATATTATATTAGGTTAATTTAACTTATAAATTTAATCCATGTATTAATTATCGTAGATTAGTTAATAAAATTAATATTATGTTATTTATAGTTTTCTATTTGTAATTTAAACTATATTATATATAGAATATTGGTTATAAATATTAAATGTTAGTTTCTAATTTTTTTGAAAAGAGAGGTGACACATTTGAAAGACAGAATAGTTATATCCCCAACATCTCGTCAAGAGGGCCATGCCGAACTTGTCATGGAAGTCGATGATGAAGGGATTGTTACAAAAGGTAGATATTTAAGTATCACTCCAGTTAGGGGTTTAGAAAAAATGGTTGCAGGTAAAAATCCTGAAACAGCTCCTGTTTTATGTCAAAGGATTTGTGGTGTCTGCCCAATACCACATACTTTAGCTTCTGTAGAAGCTATCGACCATTCATTAGATATCGAAGTTCCTAAAGCAGGAAAATTATTAAGACAGGCTACTTTAGCTGCACATGGTGTTAACAGTGCTGCAATTCACCATTTTTTAATTGCACCTGACTTTGTACCTGAAGAAGATTTCACTACTGCAGTTAAAAGTGTATCTGCTGTTAGGAAAAATGTACAGTATGTAGTTGATATGCTTGCTGGTGAAGGTATTCACCCATCTGATATTAGAGTAGGTGGTATGGCTAGAAACATTACTTCAGCTACAAAAGATAAATTGATTGATAGGTTAAAAGCTTTTAAACCTGATATGGAAAAACATGTGGAATTAATGAAATCTTTCATTGCTGCAAGAGAACTTCCTGAAGGTTTAGGAGTTGTAGATGCACCACTTTTAGCATCTAGTGCATCATACGGTAATCTCGATGAATTTGATTATGATAATTTCTCAGAAGTTTTACCTGAAGCTTGGTATGATGATCCGGAAATAGGTAAAAAAGCATGTACTACCATTCCTTTAATCAATGGTAAAAACGTTGAAACAGGTCCTAGGGCAAGAATGGATAAATTCAACGGATTTAAAGATAAAGGTGTAGTTGCTCAACATGTAGCCAGAGCTGAAGAAATGTTAAATAATTATAATTTAACTATTGATCTTCTTGAACAAATTGATACTTCCGCTCCAGCTAGAGCAGATTATGATGACAGAGGAACTGGTAAATTAGGTATTGGTGTAATTGAAGGACCTAGGGGTACTAATGTACACATGGCTAATGTTAAAGATAGTAAAATCCAATTCTATTCAGCTATTGTACCAACTACTTGGAATATTCCAACAATGGGACCAGCTACTGAAGGTTTCCATCATAAATATGGTGCAGATGTTATCAGAGCTTACGACCCATGTTTATCATGTGCAACTCACGTAATGGTAGTTGATGATGAGGATAAAAGCATACTTAAAAACGATATGGTGAGAATATAAGGAGCTAGGAGGAAATTATATGCTTTATCATGCAGAGACAATCGTAGTGGGATGCGGAAATATTTTATTTAAAGATGATGGTTTTGGACCATTTGTTATTCATAAATTAGAAGAATATTTCGAAGACAAAGAGATGCCTGACGAAGTTATGTTTATTGATGCTGGAACCGGAGCAACACACTTTATTTTTTCTCTTCCTGATGAATATTGGAAAAAAGTTATTGTAATTGATGTTGTTGAGTTTGATGCAGAACCAGGGACTGTTAAAATATTTAGCCCTTATGACATGCCTAGAGGAAAATATGAAAATGTTCATTCCTGGCCTGTTGAAGAGCCTCTTCACGAGCTTGCTAAAGATTGTGAGGTGATTATTGTTGGATGCAAACCTCAAGAGATTTCCTCTCCTGATGTTGAAATGGGTTTAACTGAACCTGTTGAAAAGGCAATTCCTGAAGCTATGGATATTATTTTAAAAGAAATCGGGGTAAAATAATGTTTGATAAAATTAGAAAAGCTTTTGGTGGTTCTGAAAAACCTAAAGCAGAAACCAAACAAAAAATAGAATCTGCTCCTGAAGTTGAAGAAACAGCAGCTCCTGTAGCAGAAACCAAACAAGAAACAGCAACCAACAAACCACGTATAGGTTACATTCACTTAAGTGGTTGTACTGGAGATGGTATGTCCTTAACTGAAAACTATGACATTTTAGATGTTGTACTTACAGAGATGGTGGATATTGTATATGGTCAAACTTTAGTTGACTTATGGGAAATGCCAGAAATGGACTTATGTTTAATTGAAGGTTCTGTATGTTTACAAGATGAACACAGTGTACACGAACTTTTAGAAGCTAGAGAAAAATCTGCATTAATTTGTGCATTTGGTTCTTGTGCTTTAAACGGTTGTTTCACAACTTATGCTCGTGGTGGACAACAAGCTCAACCTAAACATGAATCTTTCTTACCAATCAGCTCATTAGTAAAAGTGGATGTAGCACTTCCAGGTTGTCCAGTAGCTCCTGAAATGATTGCAAAAACTGTTGTAGCATTATGTAATGGAGATATGGAATACTTACAACCTGCACTTGATTTAGCAGCTTGTTCTAATGCATGCGGTTGTGATTTATTAAACAACATTATCCGTCAAGGATTATGTAGTGGTTGTGGAAGTTGTGCTCTTGCATGTCAAACTAGAGCTATAGATATGGTTGAAGGCAGACCAACTATTAATACTGACAGATGTATTAAATGTGGTTCTTGTTACACAATGTGTCCAAGATCATGGTTACCTTTAACACAAATTAAAAAGGATACAGGACTTTAGGAGGAGTTGATTATGGTATTAGGTACTTACAAAGAAGCTGTAGCAGCTAGATCCACCGATAAAAGAATTCAGGAAGTAGCTCAAGACGGTGGTATTGCTTCTGCATTACTTATTTATGCATTAGAAAATAACATTATTGAAGGTGCTGTTGTAGCTGGAGACCCAGGTGATGACTGGGTTCCTATTCCAGAAATAGCTACTACTGCTGATGAAATTCTTTCAGCTGCTGGAACTAAATATTCAATGTCTCCTAATGTATGGGGAATAAAAGAAGCAGCACGTCAACATGGTATTGAATCAATCGGAACTGTTGTTACTCCTTGTCAAATGCAGGGTATTAGAAAAATGCAGGCATATCCATTCTCTACAAGATTCATCGCTGATAAAATTAAATTATTAGTCGGTATCTTTTGTATGGAAAACTTCCCAATGGCTTCATTAGATACTTTTACTAAAGGTTTAATGGATGTTGATTTGGATAAAGTAACAAAAATGGATATTGGAAAAGGAAAATTCTGGATATACACTGAAGGCAGTGATGAACCTCAAGGTATTCCGATTAAAGCTACTCACGGATATGAACAAGCAGGATGTAATATCTGTAATGATTATGTCTGTGAATTTGCAGATATTTCAACCGGATCTGTTGGTGCTCCTGACGGATGGTCTACTGTATTAACCAGAACTGATGCTGGTGTAGATATTTTCTCAGCTGCAGTGGATGCTGGTTTAATTGAAACAAAACCTATGGATGATGTAAAACCTGGTCTTGGTTTACTTGAAAAATTAGCTAAAGGTAAAAAAGACAAAAGTAAAAAAGAAATAGAAAGAAGAGCAAAAATGGGAGTTATGACTCCTACTTATTACTAAATCTTCTTTTTATTTTTTATTTTTTTTTTATAATGTTGTAACTGTGCAGCCTTCTTTTTCAACAATTACTGTGTGTTCTTTTTGACTTACAAGACATCCTGTTTTTTCTTTAAGTGGATGGTATGGATAAATTGCCATTGCTTCTGATAATTGTTTTAAAGACACGTTCAGTCTGTTTTCTTTAAATTCTTTTGTTAACCATCTTTCGGAAAATGGTAAATGAGGGTAGTTATGTTTAATATTGGTTAATACGTTTTTAGTGTGTTTTAATCTAAATGGTTTGTTAGCTAAAAAAGAATAAATGTATGTTCCAGGAGCATCATTTACGAATCCAAGTCCGTCAGTTGCAAATGGTTCAATAGCTACTGCCTGACCCTCTTCAAGGACAGTTTCATCATGGTTGTCTATATTTGGAACTGAAATCCCTGCATGCAGGTTGTATTGTTCTAGGCTGTGTCCTGTAAGGTTAGCTATTGGATTTAATTTATATTCGTTTATGGCTTCTTCAACAGCAGCACCAATTTCTCCTACAGTTACTCCTGCTCTAACAGTACTTATGGCTGCATCCAGTCCTGCTGCAGATGCTTCAATAATATCCTGCCTTAAATTTATTTCGTCCGGGGTAAAACGTTCATCTAAATTTTTTCCAGGGGCCATTACTGTAATAGCTGAATCTGCAATATAACCGTCAATTTCTGTACCTAAGTCTAATTTAACTAAATCTCCAGCATAAATCATTGTTTCATCGTTTAATGGAGAAGTATAATGTGCAGCTACTTCATTTATTGATACATTGCATGGAAATGAAATTCCTGCTCCCTGTTTAATGGTTTCATTTTCTACAAATTCAACTAAATCGAGTACTAATGTTCCTTCTTTAATCATTTTTGAGGCTTCTTTTCTTATTTGGGAAAGAATTTTACCTGCTTTTAAATAAGAATCAATCATCTTAACAAACCTTTCTTTTAATTATAATAATATTTATATAC
>CDZH01084441.1_pt1 | contig 17204 bp, 18 predicted proteins | sample 557721 | NCBI WGS metagenome assembly CDZH01 (sample SAMEA3182062, study PRJEB8094) | gut metagenome | biome: human; feature: gut; material: Stool; isolation source: human stools | place: Canada | collected 2013-01-14
GTACTACTATGTGGACGGCGCCAAAACAGCGGCCGGTCTGATTGAATGGGAAGGCAACTATTACTACATCGCCAGCAACCTGAAAGCTGTAAAGGATGCAAAGCACTATGTCTTTGCAGACAAGGCGAACGGCTTGAAAGCTGCCGGTTGGTACTGGTTCAACGCGGATGGCACGATGTTCCTTGAAGGTATTCGCGAAGAAAATGGCACGAAGTATTACTACAAGGATGGAGTGAAGAATTATGCCGGCCTGATCGAGATTTCCGGCGAATATTACTATGTTAAGAGTGACTGCTCTGTGGTTTGTGGCCGCAGCTATTATGTCACCAAATCCAACGGCCTGATGCCGAGCGCAACCTATACGTTCGGTGCGGACGGCAAAATGGTGATCAAAAACGGCATCTATCGCGAGAAACTCGGCGACGGAAATGAGTACCTGTTCTACTATGTAAACAATGTGCGTCAGGTCAATACCGGTCTCGTACAGCTTGACGACGGCAGCTACATCTATGTCCGCAGCGGTGCAAACCTTGCGGTCGGCAGTTACTATGTTTCCAAAACTAATGATCTCCTCCCGAAGGGTACCTATACCTTTGGAGAAGACGGCAAGATGATCATCTCGTAACAAATAGGATAAATGAAGCCCGCAGTCCCTGCTGCTGTGGGGACTGCGGGTGGAATTTGTGATGATGAAGAAATCAACAGAATCCGGAAAGATTGTAAAGAACGCGACCTGGCTGATTGCATGTAAAGTCGTGCAGTCCTTATTGAGCTTCGTAATTGGAACACTTTCCGCCAGATATCTTGGACCGGGGAATTACGGAATCATTGATTATGCTGCAGCAATTGTCAGCTTTATGGTTCCGGTTGTACAGCTCGGACTTCGCTCGACCCTTGTCCATGAAATTATTGCAGCGCCTGACAGTGAAGGAAGGACGCTCGGAACATCGCTTTTTATGAGCACGGCAGCGAGCTTCTTGGGGATTTTTGGAGTGATTGCGTTTACTGCGATTGCAAATCCAAATGATCCGGAAACGATGCTTGTTTGTGCGCTGTACAGCATTTCATTGATTTTCCAGGCAACCGAAATGCTTCAATACTGGTTCCAGGCAAAGCTGCTGTCAAAATACATTGCGATCACTTCACTGACCGCATATGTGGTCGTTTCAGCCTATCGTTGTTTCCTACTGATTACGCAAAAGAGCGTATACTGGTTTGCATTTTCACAGGCACTGGACTATTTGTTAATCTCTGCTTCTTTGTACGGGATCTACAGAAGAATTTCAAAGCAAAGACTGACAGTATCATTTCCACTTGCGAAACAGCTTTTTAAGAGAAGCCGATATTATATTGTGTCCGGCATCATGGTTACTTTCTTTTCTCTAACAGATCGGGTCATGATCACATTGATGCTGGGGAAAGAAGCCAACGGCTATTATTCAGCTGCGGTAAGTTGCGCAGCACTAAGTCAATTCGTGTTTGCGGCTATTGTGGATTCTATGCGACCTTCTATTTTAGAAGCCAAGAAGACAAGCTCTCCCAATTACGGTCCACATATAGCCAGACTCTATTCTATTATCGTATATTTGGCGCTGCTGCAAAGCATTGTGCTAACCATAGCAGCACCACTTGTTATTCGGATTATTTACGGAGCCGCATATGTCCCGGCGATACCTACACTGAGAATCATCACTTGGTACACAGCGTTCTCCTATATGGGTTCCGTTCGCAATATATGGATTCTGGCAGAACAGAAGCAGAAGATGCTATGGAAAATCAATTTATCCGGGGCTCTTTTGAATGTGATAGCCAACTACATCCTGATACCGCTTATCGGTATCAACGGAGCAGCAATTGCTTCGGTAGCAACACAGCTTTTCGTCAATTTTGTGCTTTGTTTTATGATTCCCTCCCTGCGTCCCGTTGGACATCTGATTATTGAGGGAATTGATCCAAGAAACCTAAAAGAACTGTGGGTAGGGCATTTTTCTAACCCCTTCCCCAAGACAAAAAATTGATTGGAGTGTATCAGAAAAATGCCTCTGTTTGAAAACAAAGTCCTCCTCATCACGGGCGGCACCGGCTCCTTCGGCCATGCGGTTCTGGACCGCTTTCTGACCACGGACATCCGCGAGATTCGTATCCTCTCCCGCGACGAGAAAAAGCAGGACGACATGCGCCACGCCTATCAGCTGGCCTGTCCCGCCTGCGCGGAGAAAATCAAATTCTACATCGGCGATGTGCGGGACTACCGCTCCATCGCCCCAGCCTTCCGGGGCGTGGACTATGTGTTCCACGCCGCCGCCCTCAAGCAGGTGCCCTCCTGCGAATTTTTTCCCATGGAGGCCGTCAAGACCAATGTGATCGGCTCCAACAACGTCATTGATGCCTGCGTGGAAAACCGGGTCAAGAAGGTGATCTTTCTCTCCACCGACAAGGCCGCCTATCCCATCAACGCCATGGGCATGTCCAAAGCTATGATGGAAAAGAACGTCATCGCCCGGTCGAAGCAGATGCTGGCAGACGATCCCGTGCTTTGCCTGACGCGCTATGGTAATGTCATGGCCTCCCGCGGCTCAGTCATTCCGCTGTTCTGCGACCAGATCGAGGAGGGCAAGTCGCTCACCGTCACGAACCCCAACATGACCCGCTTCATGATGACACTCGGCGACGCCGTCGATCTTGTCCTTTACGCCTTCGAGCACGGCGAGCAGGGCGACCTGTTCGTGCAGAAGGCGCCCGCCGCGACCATTGAAACACTGGCGCAGGCTGTTCTGGAGCTGAAGCAGTCCGACCTCGGCGTGCAGACCATCGGCACGCGCCACGGCGAGAAGCTCTTTGAGGTACTCGTGACCTCGGAGGAAATGCTGCGGGCGGAGGACCTGCCAGGTTTCTTCCGTATCCACGCGGACAGCCGCGACCTGAACTACGACAACTATTTCTCCAAAGGAAACGCGGAGCTGTCTCAGATCGAACCGTACACCTCCCATAACACCCAGCGGCTGGACCTGGACGGTATGAAGCGCCTGCTGCAGAAGCTCAAGCTCTTCGGAGGAAACTGCTGATGAACATTCTTGTCACCGGCGCGTGCGGCTTTGTGGGGAAAAATCTCGTTGCAGCGCTCCGAAACATCCGCGACGGCAAAGACCGCACCCACCCGGAGCTGGACATCCGGGAAATCTTCGAATATGACACGGACGGCTCACCGGAGCAGCTTACCGCTTACGCCGAATCCGCGGATTTCGTGTTCCATCTGGCAGGGGTAAACCGGCCGAAAACGGCGGAGGAATACCTCCCCGGCAATACCGGCTCTTTGGAAATACTGCTTGCCGCATTGCAAAATGCGGACAACCGCTGCCCCGTGATGCTGGCCAGTTCCGCCCAGGCCTCTCTCGTCTGGCGCTATGCGGGCAGCGAATACGGCAAGGCAAAGCTTGCCTGCGAAAAGCTGCTGCGGACCTATGCCGCCGAGACCGGTGCGGAGGCGCTGATTTACCGCTTCCCCAACGTGTTCGGCAAGTGGTGCCGCCCGAATTACAATTCCGCCGTGGCGACGTTCTGCCACAACATTGCAAACGATTTGCCAATCACGATCAACGACCCGGCGACGGAGCTGGAGCTGGTCTACATTGACGATCTTGTCGCGGAGCTGCTGGCAGCGCTGTCCGGCCGGGCGCACCGCTGCGATTATGACGGCCTGACGCCGGTGCCCGGCGGAGATTTCTGCCGCGTGCCGGTGACGCACCGCGTAACGCTGGGCAAAATCGTGGAGCTTCTGCAATCCTTTCACGTCCAGCCGGAAACGCTGCTGCTGCCGGAAATTCCGGCGGGCAGCTTTGAAAAGAAACTCTACAGCACCTATCTTTCTTACCTGCCGCCGGAGAAAATTTCGTTTCCGCTCAAAATGAACGTCGATGTCCGCGGCAGCTTCACGGAGCTGCTGAAAACGCAGAGCTGCGGGCAGTTCTCCGTCAACGTCACAAAGCCCGGCGTCACCAAGGGCCAGCACTGGCACAACAGCAAGTGGGAATTTTTTATCGTTGTGGCGGGGCGCGGCCTGATCCGCGAAAGGAAACTGGACTCGGACGAGGTTCTGGAGTTCGAGGTCAGCGGCGAGAGAATCGAGGCTGTCCATATGCTGCCGGGCTATACCCACAGCATCACGAATCTCAGCGACACCGATAATCTGGTCACATTGATGTGGGCCAACGAGTGCTTCGACCCGCAGTACCCGGACACGTTCTATGAGGAGGTCTGACATGGAAAAACTCAAGCTGATGACGATCCTCGGCACGCGGCCGGAGATCATCCGTCTTTCTGCTACCATCCAGTGCTGCGACCGCTATTTCCAGCAGATTCTCGTCCACACGGGGCAGAATTACGACTACGAGCTGAATCAGGTGTTCTTTGAAGATCTGGGGCTTCGCGCGCCGGACTATTACCTGAATGCCGCCGGTGCAAACCTCGGCGAGACGATCGGCACGATTATCGCCAAAAGCTACGCTCTCATGCAGAAGGTCAGGCCGGACGCCGTGCTGGTGCTGGGTGACACAAATTCCTGCCTGTCCGTCATTGCCGCCAAGCGGCTTCACATTCCGATCTTCCATATGGAGGCCGGGAACCGCTGCTTCGACGAATGCCTGCCGGAGGAAACCAACCGCCGCATTGTGGATGTAACCTCCGACGTAAACCTCTGCTACTCCGAGCACGCAAGGCGCTATCTGAACGCCGCAGGGGTTCCCAAGGAGCGTACCTTCGTGGTGGGCAGCCCCATGGCGGAGGTGCTGCATCAGAATCTTCCGCAGATCGAGTCAAGCGACATTCACGCCCGGCTGGGTCTGGAAAAAGGCAAGTATATCCTGCTCTCCGCCCACCGGGAGGAAAACATCGACACGGAGGAGAATTTCCGTTCGCTCTTCACGGCGGTAAACGCCATGGCGGCGCAATACGACCTGCCGGTGCTGTACTCCTGCCACCCCCGGAGCCGGAAACGGCTGGAGGAAAGCGGATTCCAACTGGACAGGCGCGTCATTGCCCACAAGCCGCTGGGCTTCCACGATTACAACTGCCTGCAGATGAATGCTTTCTGCGTCGTGTCTGACAGCGGCACCCTGCCGGAGGAGTCGAGCTTCTACCTGTCGGTGGGCAAGCCTTTCCCGGCGGTGTGCATCCGCACCTCCACCGAGCGGCCGGAGGCACTGGACAAGGGCTGCTTTGTTCTGTCTGGCATCCATACGGAGCGGCTGCTGCAGTCCATTGACTTGGCAGTACAGATGCAGCAAAACGGCGAATTCGGCACCCCAGTGCCAGACTATACCACGGGAAACGTCTCCGTGAAGGTCGCAAGGATCATCCAGAGCTATACCGGCATCGTGGATCGTTTTGTGTGGAGGAAGTGATGAACAGATTAAACTCAACACTCTTCTTCGACGAAGCGATTCCGAAGATAAACAATAAAAGTGAGATTGAGAGGAACAGCTGCAAATATGAATGAGAACCAAAAAACACAGAAAGACACAGCACAGGCAGAAGTGTCACTTTGGAGCATTGTCGGGCTTTTGCTGCGCAAAATCCATTGGCTGATTGCCACAGGGCTGGCATTCGGCATAGGCGTATACCTTGTGCTATCGCTCCTGGTCACACCGACCTTTGAATCACGCGTCACATTTTATGTGTACAACAATTCGGGCGGTGCATCGCAATCCGGGTCAATCGACAAGAGCGATTTACAGGCGGCTGAAAGCCTTGCAACGACTTATTCAAAAATATTGGAGAGCAATTCTGTATTAAATGCGGTGCTGAGTGATTTGAATAGCGCTCTGACGAGAAAAGAGCTCGCACAAATGGTTGATGTAGCAGTCGTTACGAACACCCAGCTCCTTGAAGTGGTGATCACCTCAACAGACGCAAATTTCGCTTGTAATGTGGCAGAATCCTTTGCAAGCGTAGCACCGGCTGAAATTGTTCGTATTACGAAAGTAGGCGGAGTTGAGGTTGTAGACCATCCGGAGGTTGCAACGGAACAAGCTTCTCCACGGACGGCGTTTGATACCGCAATCGCAGTTGTGGTTGGCGTGATTATTGCTGCTGTGATCATTATCCTGAAAACACTCTCTGACACAACAATTTATCTGCCGGAAGATATTGAGAAATTGGTTGGTGTTGCCGTTATCGGACAGATTCCGGAAATTGAAGGCACGGAGAAAAACTATAAATACTGGGAACTCGCAAATGGAGGAACAATTAGCTATGAAACGAACGACTATGCGTCAAAACATGAAGAACAAAAGTGAGATCATTGCAAGCAACCGGAAACGCCTCCTGAATAACGATACCCCATTTGCTATTCGCGAGGCATATGTCAAGTTGAGGACAGGTCTCATGTTTTGCATGACAAAGGATAGGGACAGAGCCTGCAAGACCATTGCTGTCACCAGCGCAAATCCTTCAGAAGGCAAAAGCCTGACCGCAGCCAATATTGCAATCAGCTACGCTATGCTTGGTAAAAAGACCCTTTTAATTGATGCCGATTTGAGAAAGCCGACACAAAGAAGACTTTGGAAATTGGATGTCTCCTCCGGACTTTGTGATTTCATTGCAGGCATATGGAAATTGGAACTGGTAAAGGTAAAGGAACTGCCTTTATGGATCATTGGAGCCGGAACCATACCACCAAACCCATCCGAACTGCTTTCTTCAGATAGAATGAAGACCTTTGTTGCAGAAATTGCCATGAGGTACGACTATGTCATTATTGACACGCCACCGATCAATACAGTTGCTGATGCACAGATTCTTTCTGCATTCGTAGATGGTGTGTTGATCGTAGCAAAGTCTGGAACTACGACATCGGATGAGCTACGGGCTGCTGTCGATGCTGTCGAACGGGCAGAGGGAAATCTGTGCGGCGTAGTACTAAATGATTTGAATATGAAGTCTATGCGCTACTCCTATAAGTATAAGTATGGCGGTAAATATGGAGATAAGTATGGATATAAGTATTCCTATGCAGACCCGTATGAAAGAAGATAGTTCTATGATTGACTTATCGTTGGATTATCACGCACATATTTTGCCGGGGTGCGACCACGGCAGCAGCAGTGTAGATATGTCGCTCAAACAGATCAATATGGCAAAGGAAGCGGGCGTACAGACGATTTGTGCAACGCCCCATTTTTACCCGCATAAAGAGAGCGTGTCGTCATTTATCGAAAGGCGAAGACAAACCGCAGACATCTTGTGGGCACAAATTCCGACAAATGCACCGCGTGTTTTGTTAGGAGCCGAGGTGCTGATTTGCGACGGAATGGAACGGTTGAAGGCCATTCACGAACTCTGTCTTGAAGGAACAAACGAGCTTTTGTTGGAGATGCCGTTTTATCGTTGGCCGGCGCCTATTTGGGATACATTGTATCGACTGAATGATCTGAGAGATATACAGATCGTGATCGCTCATGCGGATCGATACCCGCCGGAGGATATCCATCAATTGATTTCAGAAGGGATCCCGTTACAGCTGAATGCGGAGTGTCTTCGAAAACATTTGCATCGAAAATGTTACCTTGAGTGGATTCAAAAAGGTTATGTTTCTTATCTCGGCAGCGATATTCATGAGTTCGGGCCGGGCTACCATGACTTTGAAAAATGCAGGAAACTGCTATGCCGTTACCTTTAAAAGCGTAACTTGCATTTGAGCTTTCCTCAGATTGGAATGAAACTATGCAGAATACAGCAATCATCTATAATACCAATAAACTGCCTCATGTAAAAGCCTTGCCGGTGCTTGGCGGTTGCCTGCTGCTTTCTGCAGCAGTTTGTGTGGCACAAGTTCTTGGGAATTCGGTCATTCTGCTGTTATGCCTGCTTGGATATCTGGTATTTACTGTATGGGCATGTAACAAAGGCATCGTTTTCCCTGTTTTGCTGTATTTTCTCCCGTGGAGCCCTCTGCTCAAGATGTATAACGGCGGAATTTCATTTTTTACGATTGCGCTTCTATTATGCTGCATGGTTTCCCTTCTGCAGAACAAAATGTCTTTGCGGCTTTACCAGATTATCCTTGCTGCACTCCTTATGGCGCTGACATTAGTGACCAAGGCCATACAACATAACCCGATTGGAAATGACTATTTGTGTTTTCTCATTATGTTGTTGCTCTTTCCGTGCGTTATGCAAGGAAGCACAGAAAATATATCCTTCTATCGAATCACCATATTCTTTGCGTGCGGAATCGTATCGGCAGCATTGACAGCACAGCAAATTGCAACATTTCCCAATATATCGCAGTTTATCACCGTTAATTCATACCTGACTGTGACACGGTTGTCCGGTTTTTACGGAGATCCAAATTTCTATTCTGCTCATATCTCCGCATGCCTTGCCGGAATCCAGCTGCTGCTATGTTATGAAAAAGGCCGGCGCAACCAAATTGTGCTTGCTATACTGGCTTTGATACTGCTATATTGCGGGCTTCTCTCCGCCTCAAAGTCGTTTATTATCGTAACGGCATGCCTATTTCTTTTATGGGTACCGATCCTATTGGAAAAAGGAGCCTCCAGCAGCCGCTTTCGCTTGTTTATGGGAGTCCTGTGTGCAGGAATCGTCATTGCTTCTTCATCAGCTTTCCAAGCACTGCTTCAGATCGTTGATGACCGCTTTGCTCAAGCATCCAACATGTCTGAGTTAACAACCGGCCGAACGGATCTGTGGAAAAATTACATTCACGAATTTTTATATAATCCCATCACGCTGCTCTTCGGCGAAGGCTATACAAGCATCAACCTAAACAACAAGGGATCTCACAATACCTTGATCCAGTTGGTCTATCAATTTGGGTTGATAGGAATACCATTTCTTGTTTCATGGGTCGTGATTTCTTTGCGGAACCTGTTCGCCCAATTTAATGTCGGCCGTGTGCAATGGAAACATGTACTGCTGATGTGTGTTGGAGTTGCATTGCCCTGGATGGGCATTGATATACTGCAATTTGATGAGTTTTTCCTGTTGCCTATTTATGCGGTGATTGGGATTGCATACTCAACACACAGCACGGAAAACACATAAATTTGAATAGACGAGGAGGGAGAATATGAAACGAACGACCAAAAGAATTATCACAACAAGCAGTGTGCTCGTGGCAATTCTGATGCTTCTTTGTGCAGGCGTTATCCTTTACATTAACTCAATTTTTGATCGAATCGAAAAAATTCCGGAGGTTAGCCGGGTGGATCCGTCCAACGAGTTTTTTGAAACAGATTCCCCAGAAGAAAGCCCGACAACTGCTCCGGTTGTTAAGCCGGAAGACATCGACTGGGGTGAAATCGAGCCATTCCTTGACGATAAGCTGATCAATATTCTCCTGGTCGGTCAGGACCGCTATGTTGGGACAGCCCGACAGCGTTCGGATACAATGCTTCTCTGCAGCATAAACCCCAAAACGAAGAAGGTGTCAATGATTTCATTTCTCCGCGATTTGTATGTGCAGATTCCGGGCGGCTATTCTGATAATCGACTGAATGCTGCCTATGCCTTTGGCGGTTTCCCCCTGATGGCGGATACCTTTTATGCTAATTTTGGCATTACAATCGATGGCTTCTTTGAAGTCGACCTTGCCGGTTTCCGGAGCATTGTTGATATTCTTGATGGTGTTGATGTCACACTGACTGCGCGTGAGGCGGAGGTGGTTGGCGTTGGCTCGGAAGAAAAGCTATATCATTTGAATGGAAAAGAAGCACTTAGCTATGCACAGATCCGCAAATTAGACAGCGATTTCGGCAGAACGCAGCGACAGCGTACTGTTATGGAAGCATTATATAAAAAATTTCAATACGCAGATACTGACACTTTGATGGAGTTGTTTCAGGAGGTGTTACCGTACCTGTCGACGAATATGACAAACGGGCAGATCATGCGGCTGGCAGCGAAATGCATCCCTGCCTTTGGCTCAATTGAGCTACACAGTTACTGCGTTCCGGCAAATGACTCGTTCTATTACGCAAGCATTCGAGAAATGTCCGTACTCGTACCTGATTTAGATAAAATACGTGGGCAACTCGAAAATGAGTATCTGCCGCTTAATTAGGATAGGATTCGATTCATCCGTATGTACATTACGGATGAATCAAGTATATATGGATAAATTTGACTTAGGTGTTTGGACAAAAGGAAAGGTGCAATGAGAAAGGCTGAAATTACGGTTCATTTATTTCAGGAAATACGTCATATTATGCTCGATCGTCCTGCAAAAAATCTGCATCGATATGAGTTTTGTGTTTGCTGTGGAGGTATTACGCCGTATCAGGTAGACACACCGGTTTGGATGCGGAAATACTACATTGAGGGGTGCGGACAATTGTGCAGATATTGCTATTTTGAAATCTCAACAAGTATGAAAGGTGGCTTGGACGTTTGCAAGCAAACAGACGCGATCTTTGCGGACAACGATTTGGGAAACTGACCGTTATCCGCAGGGTCGAAGGAACTCAAAGCAACAGGGCGAGAGCAGATTCCTGGCTGTGTCGGTGTGATTGTGGTAATGAATCTGTTGTTCTTGGCTCAAATCTTGTCAGAGGACATACCAAAAGCTGTGGCTGCATCAAATTGAATGATCTGACCGGGCAACATATCGGAAGCCTGACTGTACTTGGCCGATCGGACAAGTACGCGACCAGAGGGAAAAGGCGTGTACGCCTCTGGGAGTGCAAATGCGATTGCGGGGCCATTACATATAAAGCAACAGATACCTTGATGGCGGGAGTGGAAAGTAGCTGTGCGGAATGCGCCCAAAAACATAATGCAGCCTGCGCAATAAAAAATGCGGGCTTTATTAATGGTACTCAACTCAGCAAGATACAGAATATGAAGCCTTCTGCCGCTAACACAAGCGGCTGCCGAGGAGTTTCTTTCAACAAGAGGACTTCGCGGTGGGAGGCTCAAATCAAATTCCGCGGAAAGCGAACAAGACTCGGTAGTTATAAGAACTTCGACGATGCCGTTCTTGCTCGGAAAAAAGCAGAGCAGGTCATTTTTGGAGGATTTCTGGATTCACTGGCACTAGAATCAAAGAAAGACGAGTAAGTGCCACTGGGGTTGCGAATTTGACGGAGGGACATATCGTGAAAAAGAGAACGAAAAATATAATAAAAGGAATTTTCATTCCCTTAGCGGTTACTGTTTCCTTGCTGATTGCTGTCGGCGGGTTCTATTGGACTAAGTTGGATAAATTACAGTTCAGTGACGGAAAAGTCGAGTCCGGTGGCACAGTTGATGATTCCGATGATGATGTTTTAGAAGAAGAAAGCCGCATGGCTGATGCCATAAGCGGTTTGAAGGAACAGGAAGTAATTAGCGCATCCGGAGATGTTAATGAAAATAAGGATTATATCAACATTCTTCTGATCGGAACGGACGAACGAACTGAGTATTTCAGTGATAATGCTCGTGGCGACAGCTGTATGATACTCACACTCGGCAAAAAAGATGGGTCTGTGAAGCTGGCCAGTCTGGAGCGCGGAATGGGCGTCCCAATTCTCGAAGGACAATATGAAGGTGAGTATGACTGGTTGACGCATACTTTCCGTTATGGTGGGGCGGACTTGATGATGCGTGAAGTGCGTGAGTGCTTTAAAGTGGATGTGGATCGGTACATCCGTGTGAATTTTGCCACCTTTGTACAGGGAATTGAATCGGTAGGCGGGGTAGATATTTCCCTGACAGAAGCCGAAGCAGCCTATATCAATAAATTTAATAAGGGTGGTATTACCTGTGTCGCCGGACAAAACCATTTGGATGGAAGAGCTGCACTGGAGTATGCGCGTTGCCGAAAAATAGACAGCGACTGGCAGCGGGTTAAGCGGCAGCGGAATGTCATCCAAGCGGCAGTCAACAGTACAAAGGATCTCAGTATTTCGGAATTGAATGACCTCATGAATCAGGTTTTCCCTCTTGTACAGACTAATTTGAGCAAATTAGAAATTACAGAATTGCTGATGCTGGCACCCAAATGCAGAGGAGCATCCATCCAACAGATAACGATTCCCATAAAAGATAGTTACGGCGGCATGACCGGACTTGGCGGACGCAGCCTCTTCTCAGTTGATTTTGATACGAACGCGCAAGCTTTACGGGAATTTATGTATGGTGAAAACTCGGATTCATAAGTATTTGCAGGTTACTTTATTATGGGGGTGAACAAAGATATGGATCTGTTTGAAACGGTGCATGATAAGCTTGGGTGCGAGTACATATCCGATATGCGTAGCTGCAGAGCTTTGCTGACTGATGCGAAGAAGGTGTATCCACCCTCGATTTGGAGGCATATACCGCGCGAGAACTTGCGGACATGGCGGAATATCTGTACGGGAAGAAAATGTATGGTGCAGATAAGGAGGTTATTATCTCCTTTTTAAAACAGGCACTATAAGAAAAGCCTATGGAGAACTTATCCCCATAGGCTTTCCGTGTTATTGAGGCTGTTTATTCCGACTGGTATTCAAAGGCGAGCCACTTGACACCGTAGGAATTAAATAAGAAACGATTGCCGGCATCGTTTTCTACATATTGCTGTTTAACATGGTAGTAACCTCTGAGTTCATTTTTGAGGTACTCATCTACGGAAATCGGTTCAACCCAAAGAAGTGTATGATCTGCGAGAGCTGTTACCGGCAGTGGATTTTCCGATGGATAGACAGCTTCTGCAAAAGGCGCAGCGGCTGTAAATAGTTTGCCGGCCTCTGTAAATGAAAGTGTATTTCCGTCAGCGGTACACAGAGTTTCATTTATTGCATTTACTAACATCCAGCCGTGATCAGAGGACCAAACCGGCTTTTCGTGGAATAGCTTAAGGCATTGTACCGAAATGGGCTGCCCTGGCATTACGGAAACGGTATCGTCCAAACCAAGTAAATAATCTGTTGTTACGCCATATAGTGTCGCCATTTTAATAACAGCTTCAACCGGAGCAGATTTTCGCTCGCTCTCCCAAGCACTTAGGGTGGGCTGTGAGATGTCGAGCTTTGCAGCCATTTCAGTTAATTTGGCTTTGTGCATCAACCGAGCTTCTTTATATCGCTTTGGCATCTCATCGCCCCCTTTTTTATTTTTGAGGAGTCCATTTTCCGCCCTTTGCCCCTCCGTCTCGTATAATATAACCCTTTTTCTTTAGAACGGATATTGCACGTTCAATGGTTGGTCTGGAAACACCAAGCGACTTGGCAATATCTTCAGCAGGAGCCGTGGGACCTTTCTTGATTTCTTCGTAAACACGGCGCTGGGTTTTGTTCAGATCTGCATATTCGTTAACTGTTTCTCCATCATTTTCTCCATCATTTTCTCCATCATGTTTGCTTGCGTTATCAAGTTTGATTTCCAAAGTGAGGGTGATACGATCCGGATCTACAGTTTCGACCAGTTCAGGTCGCATGAATCCGCTTTCTTCCCAAATATTATAGACATCACACAGACCGGTACCTGAGCGCTCGCCTACATTGATAAGGGAGAACATATTGAAGATTCGACCGTTGCGGGCATCACTGATACCACCCGCAATGGCTTCATCAACACTGATACGAAATGTGCCGGGATTTGAGATGGATATCTTACGGAATTCTTTGTCAATCACGATTCCGCGGCGACCATAATAGTCTGCATGGATCAATGCGTTGGCAAGGCACTCACGAAGCGCTTTATGCACCGGAGTATCATCTATGCGCTGCAAATCCGAGTTTAATGCAAACGGGCGTTTCACATCAGCCGTCAGACGATCTATTATTTTGAAGTAGAAATCAAAGATGTTGCCACTCCAATTACTATCATTGGAGCAGACACGGTCAGACCAACGGGTATCGTTTGACAAGCGCTCTCTGTAGTCGAGGAAATACTGAGGCAACTCGTTCGTGATAGTAATATAATCACCGAAGAACAACAAACCCGCCAGTGTAGGGTGCACCTTTCCGTCGTGCTGTCCCTTCCTTGCTGCTCCGATTTTCAGAAGGAATTCCTCGTCATCAAGTTTTGACCAAATATGACCTGGCTTCAAATTATTAAACATGATGCGGTAACGGCGGATCGATTCCGGATTCAAATCACTGTTCAGGAGATTATCCAACATCAGCGCGTCCTGCGGTGTGTCGGCCTGGTCACGCAGCATGGCCTTCACTTCTGCACCAGAGCAGCGATAGTCTCCCTCATGGTTTCTGCGGAAGGTACCCTTGAACATATCCTGACCGACAAATACAGGTTTGTCTCGGCGATCCGCGCGCGGAACCTCCATTACGATGAAGTGCATTCCGTTGTATTCCAAACTGTATACATGATGCTCCAGAAGGATATTGGTGCTGATTTTTTGACTGTTGTTCAGTGTATTCCAGATATCAGAAAGCATCTGCTGCGGATTTACTACGCCACACGGAATGAACTCTTTCGTGACCTTATCTTCCTCGATACCGAGAATAATCGTACCGCCAAAGGTGTTGGCAAATGAAGAGTAGGTTTCCCAAATACTGTGCGGGATTCCTCCTTTAGCCGCTTTAACTTCAATGTTCACGCGTTCGTGCGATTGCAATATAGAAACGATGTCAACCATTTATTTCCCCTCCGTATGGTTTGCCTTGATGTATTTGCCGCTTCTGATGCGAGCATCTGTTGGCCTTTCTGCATCCTCCGGAATCAACCAGGTATTTGCGACCTTTTGCACACCGGCAATTCTCCCTTCGCTGCACAGAACACCTATACGGCGGGATGACAGACCCCACTTTTTGCCTGCCTCGGTCGTAGTGATAAACTTCATATTCCCCAATATTCCTTTCGGCCGTTATTATAATATATATTATATTCGGTATGCGGAATAATATCAAGAGGATTCTCTAAAAAGGCACAAATTTTAATTTTGACACCGTCATCCGGCCATTAGAGTGCGAGGGCTATCACCTCAACATAATGCTAATTATGGCGAACTGAACCACCCGGGCGTAGCTTTTTTCGGCGGTGAGTTAAACATAATCAAATGTCAGTTTGTCCACGCGCAGTTATACATAATCAAAACGGTTGTAAACGCATTTCTTCCCTCGTGTAATAGGGATAGGAGGCGATCGTATATGAAAGAATTTGAGGAGTATCTGAGACGCATCGGAAAATCCGAAAACACTGCTTTGACATATTGCCGTAACATCCGAATGTATTTTAGTTGGTGCCGTGACAGTTTCGGCTCCGAACCAAAGGAACTCTATCGTTCCAATGTTTTGGAGTACATCTCCTATATGCGCAATATCCGAGGTTACAGTCCGAAGTCTGTCAATAACCACCTGTCGGCACTGCGCTGCTTAAACAAGTATCTGGTACAGAGTGGTCGGCAGTCGGACATGACAGTTCTGGACAGTGACTTTATGAAAGTCCAAATTCAATATGCCAGCCCATGCTCCGTTGATAAAAAAGAGGTAGAGGCATTTCGGCAAAGGATGTTGGAAAGCGGAAGCAAACGGGACTTTGCAATCGTGACCTTACTGGTCTATGCAGGTCTGCGCCGCAGCGAGTGTGTCAATCTGAAACTGGATCAGGTGGATCTCATTGCAAAGGAAATCCGCGTCATCGGCAAGGGAGACAAGCAGAGGCTTGTTTATATCAATGACCGAATCGCTGCAGCCATTCGGGAGTACCTGAAGGAGCGTAATGCAGACAGTCCCTACTTATTTGCCAGCCGGCAGTGTGCGAAGCTTTCGGCGTCTCGGATCAACCAGATATTCAACCAATACTCTGATACAATCACGCCGAAGACGCTCCGACACTTTTTCTGCTCCAACGCTTTGGAAAATGGCTATTCGATCCATGAGGTAGCCAATCAGGCCGGACATAGCAATGTGCAGACCACACTGATTTACAGTAATCCATCTGCAAAGCAGATGAAAGAAAAAGCCAATAAGCTTTGAGACGCTATGAGAAAAAATGTTTTACGCACGGCGATTGTTCTGATTTCGGCAGCCGTAACGGTATATGCAGCACACCGAATTTATCAAGAGTATTCCGAGTATCGTGAGGGTGCCGATTCTTATTCCGTTTTGGAAACCTATATAAAGGAACCGCAATCGGAACCTGTGTCTGAAGAAAGCAAACCCGAGCAGGATGAAATGTCGGAAGATGCAATCTTATGGCCAGTGGTAGACTTTGCAGCCCTGGAGAGCATCAATTCCGATTGCGTTGCATGGATCAGGATTGACGGAACAGAGATCGACTACCCTGTTGTACAGGGGCATGACAACAGCTTCTATCTGAAGCATTTGTTTGACGGAGAATGGAACAGTACCGGCTGCATCTTTTTAGACTCGCGTGTCGAGCCCGATTTGTCAGACCGACACAGTGTTTTGTATGGTCATCATATAAAGAATGGTACGATGTTTTCGGATATTGCAAAATATAAAGATCAGACTTACTATGAAAACCATGCAACAGGAATGATTCTGACCCTGACAGAGAATTACCGGATTGAGTTTTTTGCGGGCTATGTTGCCGGCGCCGATGACGAGAGCGCTTGGAAGGTAACATTTGCAACGGAGGACGAATATGTCGATTGGCTGAATAAAACAGTTGGCCGCTCTTGGCTCAAAAGCGAAGTAATACCAAGGGCTGAAGACCGAGTCATAACATTTTCCACCTGTAGTTATGAGTTTAATAACGCCCGCTTTGTATTGGTTGGCCGTCTGAAGTAGATTGCTTTGACATATGCCATAAAATAAAAGACCGCAGATAATGCGGTCAAATCATTCGGGTAATGACGGTTGCAATTTTTTCAAGCCCGTGTTTTTCTATGTACCGGTAGGTTTCATACAGATCCGAGAAGGATAATGCTTCATGGAAATATTCCGTGTAGTCCTGGGCAGTTTTTAATAGCGGATACCGTCCGCCGGCATTAACGGCAATATAGTGCTTAGCGTTTGATACTTCTTCCATTTCCAATCCTCCCAACGAATCACACGATATCTATTATAATCGTTGTAGACGGCTTTTTCAAGGAGTTTAGCGAAACTCCCTGTGGGACAGATTGAAATCCGGAAAACTACTTGAAATCCACCTCGTTTTCTGCTATAATTTCATTGTAAGTTTCATTGATTGCATTTTTGCAGTTATAGTTTTCAGGTTACACAGTGTCTGAGAGAGCATCTTTCAGGCACTATTTTTATGCTTTCTAACGGGAAGCACAGAACCGGGCGGACACA
>CDZH01063281.1_pt1 | contig 16813 bp, 18 predicted proteins | sample 557721 | NCBI WGS metagenome assembly CDZH01 (sample SAMEA3182062, study PRJEB8094) | gut metagenome | biome: human; feature: gut; material: Stool; isolation source: human stools | place: Canada | collected 2013-01-14
ACGGGAAAATCCTCTGACAGCTGGCTGCCCTTTGCAATATAAACGTCTCCGTTTTTCTGCTCAAGCAGATAATAAAAGCTGCCGTCTGTATTAAACGCCGTAAAAGCGTGTAAATTATCCCGACGGAGCTTCTGCGCCGATAAGCCGTCGGCCCATACTCCGCCCGAAAACGATTTATCAAATTCTGATTTTTTAAGCTTTACTGATTGAAGTCCGTCGATTTTTTCCCATTCGGACGAGGCAGGCTCTTTTTTAAGCAATGAAAAACTGAAATTATCCACTTTGAATTGGGGAATATTATCATTCGTATAGTCGGACGAAGGCTCAGTATATGCTGCCTTTTCGGGCATATATTCAGCCAAAGCCTCGCCCGCTTTGAAAACAATATAGGCTTTGTATTTTTGTCATTCGCGCTTTTTAAATAAAAGGTTTTTTCAAGCCTGTATTGTACCCCGGGCTCAATATCACAATAAGCCGATAAATTATAAATTTATGCTACTAAAAATAACTCTTGTGAGTGGCAAGAGTTAATCAAAGGGACTGCCACTCCATAGTCATTCTCTGCAAAAAATCAAGGAGATGCGACTATGAAAAATCAATTTGCAAATGACATTATTCAAAGAATGTTGTCGCATATCGACAACGCACAAGCTGACAAGCTTCGGAAAGTGCTGTTCATCGTGATGGAGAGCTATGAGATACAAAAGTGAATCGGGGTGAACGGACAAAGTATCTCGTCAGCAACAATCATCCGGCTATCGTAGACAGAGATTTATTCAACTCGGTTCAGGCGGAAATTGCGCGGCAGAGCAGTAAACGACGGACTTCCGATAAAACGCTTACTCCGCTTGGCAAGTACAGCGGCAAATATGCTCTTTCAGAACTTTTAATATGCGCCGAGTGCGGTAGTCCTTATAAAAGAAAAACATGGACAAACGGAAGTGAAAAGCGTATTTATTGGCGCTGCCTTGATCGAATTGAACACGGTGCAAAATATTGTCCGCACTCAAGAGGCTTTGAAGAAAAAAGGTTACACAGCGCGATATGCAGAGCGTTAAAGAAAGCGGTAAATGATAATGCGGAATCACTTTTGCTGATTAAGTCAAACCTTGCTTATGCAGTTACCGGAGATGAAGCAAATCTTGATTTGGGAGCTATTGAAAAGCGCATTAAGGAAGCGACAAAGGAAATGGAAGAATACATGGTGAATTACCGCAGCACAGGCGGTGATAAAAACCGGTATCTGGAGTGTATCCAAAGTGCTGCCGATGAAATTAAAACCCTGCGTGTTCAACTTGAAACTGCAACGTCAAAGCTTGAAAAGTGCGACGAGGCAAATGCCGAAATCAAGCGGCTTTGCGATTGTGCTATTTCGTCCCGACAAATATGAGAGACGAATAGATATGTGCAATGAGTCGAAAAGTGCTTGTTATAAGGTATGAAACGCATTGTGCGATTTCGTCGCGCAGTCACATACAGAAGACTTTCCTTTAGGCGGATCTTCTTTGTTTATTCTCCGTTTTTTTGGCAATAATATGAAAATCGGAGGGATGAATCATGAAGAGAAGAACCGCTGTGCGGGTAATTTCATTTTGTGTGACCGCGGCGCTTATATTTGCGGGCTTTGCCTTAAAGAGCCGCACGGAAACAAAGAACTATAGGCTTCAGATACAAAACGGGTATTCGCGTTCGCTCGAGGAGCTGCTGTCGGGTGTGAACAATATCTCTGTGATTTTGAAAAAAGCCGAATACACAAGCTCTGCGAAGCAGATGAGCAATATGGCGGCGCAGCTGCTTACCGAATCGGAAAATGCGAAAAACGCGCTTTCGAATCTGCCGAACGGCGGTGAACTGACGGTTTTGAACCGTTTTCTGTCGCAGGTGGGGAATTACGCAATGTCGGTTTCCAAAAGTCTGGCGGACGGAAAAGAAAATGCTGAATATGCGGAGAATATAAGGCTGCTTAAAAATACCGCCGAAAAAATATCCGACGCGATTGAGGAGGCGGATATTACCTACGGCACTTCCGACAAATGGGCGGAGGAGCTTGACCGTAAAATAGGGGAAAGCGTACCGCAGGAGTCGCTTGCGGGGGCGCTCGGTTCGCTTGAAGAGAGCCTTTCGGATTATCCGACCCTTGTTTACGACGGACCGTATTCCGATCACATTTTGGAAAAAGAGCCGGAAATGATTAAAAACGCCGCCGAAATAAGCGAGCATGAGGCGCTTGAAAAGGCGGCGGAAATAACGGGGCTTAAAGCGGATGAGCTGACTATGGACGAGAAAACCTCGGGGAAGATTTCAGTTTACCGTTTTTCGGCGAACGGCGCTGTCGCGGCGATAAGCTGCCGCGGCGGGTATCCCGTTTATATGCGCAAAACGGGTAAAATGGGTGATTTTATCCTTGAGTACCGTCAGGCGCTCGATAAGGCGAAAAGATATCTTGAAAAAATAGGTCTTGCGGGCTTTAAGGAAACCTACTATTTCACCGACGAGGGCGTTTGCGTTATAAATTTTGCCTATCTTGACGGCAGAACCGTATGCTACACCGATCTTGTGAAGGTGGGCGTTGCGATGGACAGCGGCGAAATAATGCTTTTGGAGACGAGCGGATATCTTTCAAACCATACCGACCGCGCCTTTGAAAGCCCGGCGGTGACAATAGAAAAAGCCGCTGAAAAGGTGAATAAAAAGCTTAAAATACGGAATATGGAGCTGACCCTTATTCCTACCGATTCGGGCGGGGAGGTGCGTTGCTATGAATTCCTTTGCGAAACCGAGGATGAGCAGGAAATTTTAATATATATTAATGCCGTGACGGGTGAAGAGGAGCGAATTTTAATACTGCTTAAAAGTGATGGCGGAACTCTTGTAAAATAATGTCGGTCTGTCGATAAACCCCAAATTCTATTTTTGCGGCGTTCACGCCGCATTTTTCGTTTTTCCGCTGACAGGCGCGGCGGAAAAACACCTTGTAAGCGAAAAACCGCTTATTCAGCGGTTTTTCAAGGGCACTGGGGTGGTATTGGCGGGGATAGAGTGCAGTCCGAAAATCATTGATTTTCGAGCGAGCGGCATTCCCGTCCAAGAGCGTGTCGACTTTTTCGACACGCTCGTAAAATAATACTTGATTTTTTTAAAGGTTTGTGGTAAAATGATAAGGCTGTTTGAAACGGAAGGTGTTTTTCTGCGCCGTTTTTAACAGGTGCATTTGATTTCACCCGGCCTTACGGGGTGGGTTCATTGCCGAAAACGACATTGAAGCGGATGGTCCTCTGTCAACTTGTTGAGTACGAACATCTGGTATTATTTAAGGAGGAAGAAAAAATGGACGTAATCAAAGAGCTTACCGCAGATATGCTCAAAAAAGACGCACCCGAAATTCTTATAGGAAGCACCGTTAAGGTACACGTGAGAATCAAAGAGGGCGAGAAGGAAAGAATACAGGTGTTTGAAGGCACTGTTATCGCTAAGAACAACAGCGGAATTGCCGAGACCTTCACCGTTCGCCGCGTTTCCTACGGCGTAGGCGTTGAGCGTGTTTTCCCGGTACATTCACCGAATGTTGCCAAGGTTGAGCTTGTTCGCAAGGGTAAGATCCGCAGAGCGAAGCTTTATTATCTGCGTGACAGAGTCGGTAAGGCTGCTAAGGTTAAAGAGCTTATCGGTTAATCAAAAAAAGAAGGAAGGGGGACGGTTTATACTGTCTCCCTTTTTGCTGTTAAAAAATACAGGCAACCAAGAAAAGGGCGGTGCGTTATGGAAGAAGAAAAAGAAATTAAAACCGACACGGATATAAAAGAAGCTTCGGAGTTGAAGAATGAAGCGGGCTTTAACATAAGCGCGGAGTACGCCGAAAGTTTGCCGGATACAAAGCCCGAGCCCGAAAAGCGGAGCACGGCTTCTGAGCTGTTTGAATGGCTTGATGTGCTTGTCACCGCCATAATATCGGTCGTTGTTATATTCAGCTTTATTTTCCGCGTTGCCACAATAAGCGGCAGATCAATGACAAATACGCTGCAGGACGCCGATAAGGTTATAATAACCAATCTTGCCTATACGCCCAAAAGGGGCGATATAGTCGTAATATCGCGCAATGCCGACAATTCGGTCGAAAGCGTTAAAACCGGTCAGGTACCGATTATAAAGCGCGTTATTGCAACAGGCGGTCAAACGGTTGATATAGATTTTGAGCGCGGTGTGGTATCTGTTGACGGCAAAGAGCTTGACGAGCCATATGCCCGAACCCCCACCACCAGCAAATATGATGTGGAATTCCCGATTTATGTGCCGGAGGGATATATTTTCGTGCTGGGCGATAACCGCAACGATTCTATGGACAGCCGCGATTCCCGAATAGGCGATGGCGGACTGGTTGACACAAGGTATGTTTTGGGTCATGCGGTGCTGCGCGTTTTCCCGTTTTCAAGCTTCGGAAGGTTGGATAATAAATGAGCGGACAGGAGATACAGTGGTTTCCCGGACACATGGCGAAGACCCGCCGAAAAATAAAGGAAATTCTTCCGCTTATAGACGCGGTGGCAGAGGTAGTGGACGCGCGCGTGCCGAAAAGCTCGCGCAATCCCGAGCTGCGCGATATAATCGGCGATAAACCGCTTATAATTTTGCTTAACAAGTGCGATATGGCAGATCCCGCCGCCACCGCCGGGTGGATAGCGCACTATTCCGCCGCGGGAACACCCGCAATAGCGCTTGACTGCAAAACGGGCAAGGGCATTTCTGCTTTTAAGGATACGGTTAAAAATACGCTTAAAAGTAAACTTAAAGCGTATGAGGAAAAGGGAATGGCGGGCAAGCCGCTGCGCGTTATGGTTGTGGGTATACCGAATGTGGGTAAATCATCATTTATCAACCGCATTGCGGGCAACAACCGCGCCAAAGCCGAAAACCGCCCCGGCGTTACAAGGGGCAACCAGTGGTTCACGGTGGATAAACAGCTTGAGCTGCTTGATACCCCCGGCGTTTTGTGGCCGAAGTTCGAGGATAAAACGGTAGGTGAGCATTTAGCGTTTACCGGTGCCGTTACAGACAGAATACTTGATACCGAGTGGCTTGCAATGCAGCTGCTTTCGCTGCTGTCACGCGAATATCCCGAAAAAATAACCGCGCGCTACGGCGTGGAGCTTACGGACGACAGCTACGAGCTGCTTTGCCGCATAGGCAAAAAACGCGGCATGATGATTCGCGGCGGCGAAACCGATACCGAAAGGGCGGCGAATATGCTGCTTGAGGAATACAGAAATTGTAAGATCGGAAATATAACCTTGGAAAGGGCGGAAAAATAATGCCTGATTACGAATTTGAAAAAGCCGCAGTAAACAGCGGCTTTAGCTGTATTTGCGGGGTAGACGAGGCGGGCAGAGGCCCGCTGGCGGGTCCCGTTTGCGCGGCGGCGGTAATTTTGCCCGAGGACGCTGTTATTGAGGGGCTTGATGACTCAAAAAAGCTGACCGAGAAAAAGCGCGAAGGGCTTTATGATATAATAAAGGAAACCGCCGTTGCTTACAGCGTGGCATACGGCACGCTTGAGGAAATAGAAACGGTAAATATATTGGAGGCTACATATCTTGCAATGAACCGCGCAATAGAGGGGTTGAGCGTAAAGCCCGATTTTGCCCTGATTGACGGTAACCGCGTACCTCGCGGAATTAAAATTCCATGTGAGACGGTAGTTAAAGGGGATTCAAAGTCAATGTCGGTTGCGGCGGCATCGGTGCTTGCAAAGGTCACGCGTGACCGCCTTATGCTTGAATACGATAAAAAATATCCCGAATATAATTTTAAAAAACACAAGGGCTACGGCACAAAGGAGCACACAGAGCTTATAAAGCAGTACGGTCCGTGCGAAATTCACCGCCTTTCATTCCTTAAAAACATTTTGGGGTGAAGGCTATGGAAAGAGATAAAGCGGGAAAAAACGGCGAGCGCCTTACCGCGGAATTTTTAAGGAGCAAGGGCTGCACCGTAATAAAAATGAATTATCACTCACGTTTCGGGGAAATTGACATAATAGCGGAAACACGGGAATATATAATTTTTACCGAGGTAAAGACCCGCGCCGAGGGAAGTATGATTTCGCCTGCCGAGGCGGTGGACGCGCACAAGCGCCGAAGACTTATTTTAACGGCGGAGGATTTTTTAAGCAAGTTTGAAACCGATCTGCAGCCGCGATTTGATGTTGCAGAGGTGACCTATAAGACCCGAACTGACGGAAGCACGGGCTACAGCCTTAACTACATAAAAAACGCTTTTTAACGCGGAGTGATGAGTATTGAATTATTTTGATCTGCACTGCGATACACCGTATGAATGTTATTTTAAAAATCAACCCTTTTCCGTAAATAAGCTTGCGGTTTCGGGCGAAAAGGGCGCGGAATTTGAAAGCTGGCGGCAGGTTTTTGCCGTTTGGATAAGGGATGATATACCGAAGCCCTTTAAGCTTTACAGTGAAATAATGCGGGATATTAAACTCAAGCTGAAAGCAGCGCCCAAAAATCTGCAGCCGCTTTTTGCGGTTGAGGGCGGCGCGGTTATAGGGAAGGATTTAAGGCTGCTCGAAGCGCTTAAAAGCGACAGCGTGTGTTATCTGACGCTCACCTGGAACGGCGAAAACGCGATAGCGGGCGGCAGCGGCACCGATAAAGGGCTTACGCGTTTCGGGCGCGAGGTGATAAGAGAGCTTAACCGCCTTAAAATCTGCACCGATTTATCTCACCTGAACGACAAGAGTTTTTTCGGGGCGATAGAACGGGCGGATTACCCAATAGCCTCCCATTCAAACAGCAGGGAGATATGTCCCGCGCCGCGCAACCTTACCGATGAGCAGCTAAAGCTGATTGGCGAAAAAAACGGGCTTATAGGGCTTTGCTTTTACCCGAAATTTTTGGGAGGAAACGCGTTTGAAAAAATATATGAAAATATCTGCCGCCTAGGGAATTTGGGGCTTGAAAACAATATCGCGATAGGCTCTGATTTTGACGGAGCAGATATGTCGGATGAGCTTTCGGATATATCGAGGGTGCCGGATTTATATACATATCTTGAAAAGCGCGGTATATCGGCGGGAACGCTTAAAAAAATATTTTATGAAAACGCGCAAAATTATTTTGACAAACTAAGCGGGATATAATAAAATATAGTTGATGCAAAAATTAAAGGAGCAACCTCAATGAACTATGTTAGCACAAGGGATAAAAACAACAAGGTTTCGTCTGCCGAGGCGATAGTGCACGGAATATCAAAAGAGGGCGGACTTTTTGTGCCCGAAAGCTTTCCGAAATTTTCGGGCGAAGATTTTGAAAATTTAAAAAAGCTTGATTATATCGGCAGGGCGAAATACGTACTTAAAAACTTTCTTACCGATTTTACCGAGGAGGAACTTGATTACTGCGTAAACGGCGCATACACGGGCAGCTTTGATGAAGATAAGCCCGCGCCTATGGCAAGGCTCGGGGAAAATATAAATATGTTAGAGCTTTGGCACGGACCTACCTGCGCCTTTAAAGACCTTGCGCTGCAAATGCTGCCGTATCTTTTAACCGTTTCGGCAAAAAAGGCTTCCGCAGGCAAAAAAACCGTTATATTGGTTGCAACCTCGGGCGATACCGGCAAGGCGGCTCTGGAGGGCTTCAAGGATGTGGCGGACACGGAGATCATGGTGTTCTACCCGAATGACGGCGTAAGTCCAATGCAAAAGCTGCAAATGGCGTCTCAAAAGGGCGGCAATGTTCATGTTTGCGCAATAAACGGCAATTTTGACGACGCACAGACCGGCGTTAAAAAGATATTTACCGATAAAGAGGTGGCAGAACACCTTGCTGAACACAATATGCAGTTTTCCTCCGCCAACTCAATAAACTGGGGGAGACTGGCGCCGCAGATAGTTTACTATGTATCCGCTTACTGCGATTTGCTGAACCGCGGCGAAAGCCTTGAAAACGGCTTTAACGTTACCGTGCCTACGGGCAATTTCGGCAATATTTTAGCGGCATATTATGCTAAAAAAATGGGTGTGCCGATAAATAAACTTATTTGCGCCTCGAACTCGAACAATGTTCTGACCGATTTTATAAAGACCGGCAAATACGACCGCAACCGCGATTTTTACACCACCGTTTCGCCGTCAATGGATATACTCATTTCAAGCAACCTTGAAAGAATGTTGTTTGAGCTGTCGGGCTGCGACGATAAAGCGGTGGCGGAAATGCAGAACGAGCTTAAAAACAGCGGCGCTTTTTGCGTGACCGATGATATGGAAAAGAAAATTACCGAGCTTTTCTGGGGCGGCTGCTGCAGTGATGCGCAAACTCTTGAAACTATCGGGAATACCTATAAGGAATACGGCTATCTGTGCGATACCCATACCGCCGTTGCGGTAAATGTTTACGGGCAGTATGTAAAGGCTACGGGCGATAACCGACCCGTGGTTATCGCCTCAACCGCGTCACCCTATAAATTTGCCGACAGCGTGCTTTCGGCATTGACCGACGATAAGGCGGAAAGTGATTTTGATAAGGTAAGGCAGTTATCCCGACTTACCTCTACCGAAATTCCCGAGCCGATAAAAGCACTTGAAAACGCGGAAATACGCTTTAAGGATGTATGTGAAAAGGACGAAATGCTCAGCGCTGTGTATTCCGCGCTGAAAATCTAAAATTAATTCGGAATTCGTAATGCGTAATGCGGAATTAAAAAAGCCTCCCCAATATTTGGGGAGGATGCTCCTTTTTTGAAAGGAAACGATAACGCGAGGATTTATCTTGCCTCGAAGGTATCGCAGCAGGTGTCCTTGCAGGTGGACGCTTCGCCGTGACCTACGCGAATCTTACCGGCGGCACACATATCGTCCGCAGTGTGGTGAACACAGTTACATACATCGCACGCTACGCAAAGCTTGGTTTCGCATTTACAGTCTGACATACAGTATCAATTCCTTTCCGACCCTTTTTAAGGTCTTTATTATTATGTCCGATTCTGTTTAAAAAATTAAAAATTAAAAGGAGGAAAAGCTCTGAGTATATACGGAATTTCCGATTTGCATTTATCCTTCGGCTCAAATAAGCCCATGAATATTTTCAAGGGCTGGGAAAATCACACCGAGCGTATTTCGGCTAACTGGAAAAGGCTTGTAAAGTCTTCGGATACCGTTATTTTACCGGGCGATTTCTCTTGGGGGCTGAAGTTAGAGGAAACAAAAAAGGATTTTGAATTTTTGGAATATTTACCCGGCAAAAAAATTCTTTTAAAGGGAAATCACGACCTGTGGTGGAGCACCTCGAAAAAATTAAGGGAATTTTTAGATAACAATAAATTTAATTCCGTTGATTTTATTTTTAATAATTGCATTGTGTGCGAGGGGTACGCCGTTGCGGGAACGCGCGGCTGGTTTTTTGACGATAAGCCCGACCCGAAAATTTTACAGCGCGAGGCGGGTAGACTGGAATTGTCTCTCTCGGCGGCGGAAAAAACGGGCTTGCCCATACTTACCTTTCTGCATTACCCCTGTGTTTGGGGCGACGAGGTGTGCGAGGAAATTTTCAGCGTTATAAAGCGCCACGGAATAAATCAGGTCTACCACGGGCACATACACGGCGCGGGCGCCTGCAAGGTAAAAACCGAGTACGGCGGTGTGAAATTTCGGCTTTTATCCTGTGATTGCGTTGATTTTACACCTGTTTTTATTGCTTAATATATAAATTTTGCCGAATTTACGAAAAGTTTAAAAAATGTATGGAAAATATTATTAAGTTATGCTATAATAATTTGAACTATGTAAAATGAGTAAAATGTGCGTGCGCACTGCTCGTTTTGCTTTACGGAGGTAAAAAAATGAGCTTAAAAGAAACAAAAAAGATTGATACCAACAGATATCAGTTGGAAATCACCGTTGACGGTGAGAAATTCCGCGAGGCAATTCGCGAGGCTTACAAGAAAAACTGCAAGAAGATAAATGTTCCCGGTTTCAGAAGAGGTAAAGCTCCGCTTCACATAATCGAGACTTACTACGGCACCGAAATATTCTTTGAGGACGCCCTCAACCTGCTTTATAACGACTTGGTTGACGAGGCTATAACAGAATCGGGTCTTAAGGTTATAAATGATAAAATGGACTTTGAAATGGTTTCCATTTCCAAGGAGAACGGCGCCGATTTCAAGGTATCCGTTACAACCTACCCCGAAATCGAAATAGGCGAGTACAAGGGCTTAAAGGCTGAAAAGACTGCCGTTAAGGTTGACGCCGCAGAGGTTAACGCCGAAGTAAACGCTATGGCTGAGCGCAATGCGCGTATGGTTTCCGTTGAGGACCGCGCCGCTAAAAAGGATGATACCGTTATTATCGACTTTGAGGGCTTTGTTGACGGAAAGGCATTTGACGGCGGCAAGGCAGAGGGTCACTCCTTAGTTCTCGGCTCGGGTCAGTTCATTCCCGGCTTTGAGGATCAGATAATCGGCAAAAATATCGGTGATGAATTCGATGTAAATGTAACCTTCCCCGAGGATTACGGTGCGAAAGACCTTGCAGGCAAGGCTGCCGTATTCAAGGTCAAGCTGCACGAGATAAAGATTAAGGAGCTGCCGACGGTTGACGATGAGTTTGCAAAGGATGTAAGCGAATTCGACACCCTTAAGGAATTAAAGGCAGATATAAAGAAGAAGGCTTTGGAGCGTAAGCAGAAGGCTGCGGATGAGGCTGTTGAAAACGAGCTCGTTCAGCAGATTGTTGACGGTATTAAGGGTGAGATCCCCGAGGCTATGTTTGAAAATCGCCTTGAGCAGTGCGTTGAGGACTTTGCTTACAGGCTTCAGTCACAGGGTCTCAACCTTGAAACCTACTTAAAGTACACCAATTCAAATATCGACGAGTTCAAGAAATCCTTCCGCCCGCAGGCTGAAATGCAGGTTAAGTACAGACTTGCTCTTGAAAAAATCGTTGAGCTTGAAAATATTACTTCCGATGAGAAGGATATTGAGGAGCAGTATAAGAAGATGGCGGAGGATTACGGCGTAGAGCTTGAAAAGGTCAAGTCGGCAATTCCCGCAAGCGAGCTTTCAAAGGATATAGCCGTTGGCAAGGCAATCGATTTTATCAAGGAAAACGCGGTTATAACCGAGGTTGAGCCGAAGGCAAAGGCAGAGGAAGAGAAGAAGCCTGCCGCAAAAAAAACAGCGGCTAAAAAGCCCGCTGCAAAGAAGACCGCAGCTAAAAAGACAGAGGAAAAAAGCGCCGAATAATTCGGTATATTAGCAAGAGAGTGTCGGCAATGCCGGCGCTCTCATAATTGATTATAAATGCTAAAAGCTGTCAATACTAAGGCGAGAGCCTGAAAAACGGAGGTAATTAGAATGGATATGAGCTTGGTACCATATGTAATTGAACAGACCAGCAGGGGCGAGCGCTCCTACGATATTTTCTCAAGACTTTTAAACGACCGTATTATAATGCTGAATGACGAGGTAAACAATGCTTCCGCCAGCGTTATAATCGCTCAAATGCTCTACCTTGAGGGGCAGGACCCGGAAAAGGATATAAACTTCTACATTAACAGCCCCGGCGGTGCGGTTACGGCAGGTATGGCTATTTACGATACCATGCAGTACATTAAGTGTGACGTAAGCACCATTTGCATGGGTATGGCAGCAAGCATGGGTGCGTTTTTGCTGGCTGCGGGCACCAAGGGTAAGCGTTTGGCGCTGCCCAACAGTGAAATTATGATTCATCAGCCGCTCGGTCAGGCGCAGGGTCAGGCAACAGATATTCTCATTCATGCTCACCACATTGAGCAGATACGCGGCAATATCAATAAAATATTGGCTGAGGAGACCGGCAAGCCGCTTGAGCAGATTCAGCTTGATACCGAAAGGGATAACTTTATGACTGCTGCCGAGGCTGCCGAGTACGGGCTTATCGACAAAGTAATTTCAAAGAGATAGAGGTACTGAAATGCCGAACGACAGGGACAATGAAATACGCTGCTCGTTCTGCGGTAAAACGCAGGACGAGGTGACAAGATTGGTTGAAGGCCCGGGCGTATATATTTGCGATAACTGCATTGAATTCTGCAACGCCTTACTCTTCGACGATGAGGGCGGCGCGCAGAAAAAACGCAAAAAAAAGCAAAACGAGGAGTTTGTGCTCCCGAAGCCGCAGGAAATAAAGCAAAAGCTCGATGAATATGTTATCGGTCAGGACGACGCGAAAAAAACGCTTTCGGTTGCGGTTTATAATCACTATAAGCGCATTTTTAAAGCCGATTCCGCCGATGTCGAATTGAACAAAAGCAATGTTCTGATGCTTGGCCCTACAGGTGTGGGAAAAACCCTGCTTGCGCAGACTCTGGCTAAAATACTTGATGTGCCGATTGCCATCACCGATGCCACCACCCTTACCGAGGCAGGATATGTGGGCGAGGATGTCGAGAATATACTTCTCCGCTTGATTCAGGCGGCGGATTATGATATTGAAAAGGCAGAGCGCGGCATAATCTATGTTGATGAGATAGATAAGATCGCGCGCAAGTCCGAAAATGCTTCCATAACCCGCGATGTAAGCGGCGAGGGCGTTCAGCAGGCGCTGCTTAAAATTCTTGAGGGAACGGTTTCGAATGTTCCGCCGCAGGGCGGCAGAAAGCACCCGCAGCAGGACTTCATTCAAATAGACACTACCAATATACTCTTCATCTGTGCGGGCGCCTTTGACGGAATCGAAAAGGTTATCGAGCGCAGAATAGGAGGCAGCAGCTTAGGCTTCGGGGCGGATGTTAAGTCGCCGAAGTCGATGGAAGCGGAGGCTGCGGCTGCTCTTGCTACTCATAGGGATCTGGTTAAATTCGGTATGATTCCCGAGCTTGTGGGGCGTTTGCCTGTCATAACCGCGCTTAACGGCATGGATAAGGAAACGCTTGTGAGAATCATGACCGAGCCGAAAAACTCTATTGTAAAGCAGTACAAGGCGCTTTTCAAAATGGATAATATCGATCTTGAATTCGATAAAAAGGCGCTCGAACGCATTGCGGAGCTTACAATTGAGCGCAAAACCGGAGCGAGAGGTTTGCGCTCCATAATCGAGAGCGTTTTGCAGCCGCTTATGTTTGAAAGCCCGTCAGACAGTAGCATTACCAAAATAACCGTAACCAAAGAAACGGTTGAAAACGGCAAGGCTGAAATTATGCGCAAGGCTTCTTAAAAAATACCGTGGCAGCGGGAATCTATCGGTTTCAGCTGCCGTTTTAATGTCAGGCGGTGAAAGAATGTGACCGAAAAGTTCATTTTCATATTTGAAATGCTCGGCGTAATTGCCACGGCGGCTTCGGGTGCTATGACCGGAATAAAAAAGCATATGGATATGTTAGGCGTTGGGGTGCTTGCGGTAACGGCTGCTATGGGCGGCGGTATAATACGCGATCTGATTCTCGGTGCGCTTCCGCCTGTGGCATTTGTAAGACCGATCTATGCCGGAACGGCTTTTGCGGTTGCGGCGGTTATGTTCTTCTTTCACCGCGCATTTCCCGAGCACAGCTTTCAAAAGCTGCATGCGGCGGTACTTCTGTATATGGATGCAATAGGACTCGGCGCGTTCACTGTAGTCGGCGTTCAGAAAGCCATTACCCTGTATGGCTTCAAGCATATATTTCTGCTTTTTACCACCGGTTTTTTAACGGGAGTCGGCGGAGGAATAATGCGGGATATTTTTGCGGGGGAGATACCGGGAATATTCATAAAGCATTTTTACGCATGCGCGTCTGTAATAGGCGCCGGGGTATGTATTGTTCTTTGGAAGCCGCTCGGAACCGGAATTGCCATGACTGCAGGGATTTTCATAACCACCGCCCTGAGACTTTGCGCCGCGCATTTCAAGTGGAACTTTTTCAGGGACAGAAATACATAAATGATTTTGAAATATGCAATAATATATATTACAATGTTATAAAAAACAGTTTTTTTTAAAAAAATACTTGACATAGCAAAAAAACGGTCTTATAATTATGACAAATTTAAGAAGCACCTGATAGAGGCGCGGATATGATGAGTACCCTGCGGTATACGTCGGCAAACGGCGGTGGGGGAAAGGCTGTTCCGCCGAAGTAGTTTTTGCGGTTGCCGCCGCGGGCTGCTGGGGTCGCGTTTAATAGGCGCGGCACTGTCGCAATATTTGCGGAGAGCTATCATGAGTATTTGTTTTTATTTATTTTAAATATCAGCAAAGCCTGTGATACCTTTCGGGTCGCAGGCTTATTTTTTAATATTTTTTTCGGGAGTGTTCAAAATGAACAGAACAGCAAGAATTTTATCGGCAATCTTATCCGTTGCCCTTGCGGCAACCCTCTTTGCGGGCTGCGGCGGCAAAAAGCAGACCGCGGCAAAGTCCGGAGTGGAGGACGGCGTGCTTACCGTAGCTATGGAGTGCGCGTATGCGCCTTATAACTGGACGCAGAGCGATGATTCAAACGGCGCGGTTAAAATTAAGGACTCTAACGACTACGCAAACGGCTACGATATTATGATGGCGAAAAAGATTTGCGAGGCTAACAACTGGAAGCTTGAAGTTGTACGCCTTGACTGGGATTCGCTTGTTCCCGCCGTTCAGACAGGCAAGGTTGACGCTACAATAGCGGGTCAGTCAATGACGGAAGACCGTATGCAGCAGGTTGATTTTGCAGGCCCCTACATTTATGCCAGCATTGTTTGCATGACGAAGAAGGACAGCAAGTATGCATCCGCTACCAAGCTTTCCAACCTTTCGGGCGGCAAGTGCACCTCGCAGCTCGGAACAATTTGGTATGATACCTGCCTGCCGCAGATAAACGGCGCAAAGATTCAGACTGCGCAGGAAACCGCCCCCTCAATGCTTATGGCGCTTGAAACCGGAGCGGTTGACTTTATCTGCACCGATATGCCCACCGCGCAGGGCGCGCTGCTTGCTTACAGCGACCTTAAAATTCTCGACCTTGAGGATAATGCCTTTAAGGTTGATGAGGGCGATATAAACATCGGTATTGCGGTTAAGAAGGGCAATTCAGCGCTTAAGGACAAGATAAACGCGGTTTTAAAGGATATGACCGCCGACGACTTTAATTCCATTATGGCAGAGGCTACCAAGATTCAGCCCCTTGCCGAGAAGTAATTCGGGTGACGGAATATGAATAAATTTGCCCAGCTTTGGAGCGATATAGTTGAATGTTGGGGTGACAGCTCGTCCCAATATTTGGTGGGAGCGCTTAAAACAATAGAGCTTGCGGTCGTTGCAACGGCCATAGGCTGCATTATAGGTCTTGCGTGCGGAATAGTTCAGACTATTCCGTGCACAAAGAATGATAATATTGTAAAGCGCATACTCTTGGGAATCGTAAAGGCGATAGTTCGTATTTATGTTGAGGTTTTCAGAGGAACGCCTATGATAATTCAGGCAATCTTCATTTTTTACGCGATACCGTATTTTACCGACGGCGCGGTGAATCTGGAGGTTACCCTTGCGGCGTATTTGGTAGTTTCAATAAACACGGGCGCTTATATGGCGGAAACGGTGCGCGGCGGCATAATGTCGATTGATATAGGGCAGACCGAGGGCGCAAAGTCTATAGGTATGAACCACTTTAAAACCATGCTTTATGTCATCCTGCCTCAGACGATTCGCAACATAATTCCGCAGATAGGCAACAACCTTATTATAAATATCAAGGATACCTCGGTTATGTTCGTTATAGGCTATGCCGAGCTGTTCGCGGCGCACAAGGCGATTGTCGGCGCTAAGTACATCTACTTCCCGTCGGCAGTCATAACCCTTACCATTTACCTTATTATGACGGTCATCTGCTCGCTTATTTTAAGGCTTTGGGAAAAGAAAATGGACGGCCCTGCCAATTTCGACGTTGCTACAAAGGACACGCTCGCGCTCACAAGCGGCACTTATTCATATGTTAAAAAGTCGGAAAGGAGCGGTAAATAATGGCGGAACCGATTTTACAGGTAAAGCACCTTTCAAAGACCTTCGGCAAGCACGAGGTGCTGCGGGATATTGATTTCTCGGTAAACTCGGGGGATGTTACAAGCATTATAGGCGCGTCGGGCTCGGGTAAATCCACCCTTTTGCGCTGCATAAACCTGCTTGAAACGCCGAGTTCAGGTGAAATACTTTACCACGGCGCCAATATTGATAAAATAAAGGGCGGCGCCAGCGCCTACCGCTCGCATGTGGGAATGGTTTTCCAGTCCTTTAACCTTTTCAATAATATGACCGTGCTTAAAAACTGTATGATAGGGCAGACAAAGGTGCTCGGCAAATCAAGAGCGGAAGCCAGGGAAACGGCCATGAAATACCTTGAAAAGGTAGGAATGGAGCCATATATCAATGCTAAGCCCTCGCAGCTTTCGGGCGGTCAGAAGCAGCGCGTTGCAATTGCACGCGCATTGGCTATGAACCCCGAGGTGCTTTTGTTCGATGAGCCTACAAGCGCGCTTGACCCGCAAATGGTCGGCGAGGTTTTGGAGGTTATGCGGACTTTGGCGGGAGAGGGACTCACAATGATAGTTGTTACCCACGAAATGGCGTTTGCAAGGGATGTATCCTCGCATGTTGTATTCATGGCTGACGGCGTTATTTGTGAAGAGGGAACTCCGTCGGATATATTTGAAAATCCGCAGAATCAAAAAACGCGCGATTTCCTTACAAGATTTTTTGAAAGATAATTAATGTCTACTGAATAATTGCATCAGCAAATGCAATTATATAAAATCGAGTTAAAATCTCGATTTTATGGGTCAAAACCTTTGTTTTGACCGTCAGTATCCATTGATT
>CDZH01023988.1_pt1 | contig 16748 bp, 15 predicted proteins | sample 557721 | NCBI WGS metagenome assembly CDZH01 (sample SAMEA3182062, study PRJEB8094) | gut metagenome | biome: human; feature: gut; material: Stool; isolation source: human stools | place: Canada | collected 2013-01-14
GCCATGCGGTAGCGCCACGCAGAGGCGCCGATGATGTTGTACACGCCCGCCTCCTGCGCTGCATCCTTCTGTGGCAGGTTGCGCACCAGCAGTTTGTAGGTTTCGGCCAGGCCGACGCTGTAATCACCGCGGAAGCCGCCCTGCTCGAAGGCCACAAGCTTAGCCTTGACCTCGTTTTGCATATAACGGCACACGCCCTTGATATCGGTGCCGATGACGGCAGTTACGGAGGAGGCAACAACGAAGATAACCTTCGGCGCATAGCTTTTATCCAGTTCGATAATTGCTTCCTCTAAGCGTGTTACATCGCCCATAACAACATCATCCTCGCTCATATGCGTGGTGAAGAGGCGGTTTTGAAAGCGCAGGCCCAGGCCTCCGTATAAGCCCATGCTGTAGTGCGTGGTGCCGGCAGGGCCGTACTCCAGCACGATGGCTCCCTGTACAGCCAGAAGGCTCCAGATAATTCCCATTCTGTCCGACGGTGTCGGTAAAAATCTTACTAAGCTCACAGGCCGGCCTCCTCTCTGAATTTCTTTGCGTCGGCTACAGCCTTCGCCACTGCCTGCAGCATGAAGCTGCTGCATTCAAAGCCCAGCATTTTGCCTGCCGGGTCGCTGTGCAGCAGGGCAATGCCCTTGCGGCGCAGGCGGTCGCCGAACTCATGGCCCATGTAGAACCACGGATGCAGCACGTCGTAAACATATTGCAGCGGTGCGATATTCGCCGCCTTGCAGATATACGGGTCGGTTTGCACCAGAATGCTTTCGATATCAGCAAAATTAGCCTCACTCAGCTTATTGCTCTGAATCAGCTGCGGCACCAGGCCCAGGCTGCACAGATAGCTGTTGAGCTCGAAGCAGTCATACTGCGTATTGCCGTAGATATAGGGCACGCCCTTTACGTCAGGCAGCACCTTCTGCTCCATTTCCTTGCATTCCTCAAACTTAGCGCCAATCTCCGCAGGCAGCGGCAGCTCCAGATAATTAAACAGATGCTGATAGGTCTGCAGGATTTTTTCCGGTGCGGCAAAACGGTTGAAGTAAACGTAAGGAATGCCGTACTGCTCCTGCATAGCCTGCGCCAACGGCAGCGCAATACCATGCACTACGATGTTTACCTTCGCTGCGGGAGCACGGCGGATTTCCTCGGCAGTGCAGCCGCTGGGCAGCTGTACGCCCAGTTTGACGCCTGCTGCCGCTAAAAATGCGTGCAGCTCCGTATCGGCAAAGTTGCCCATGCGCTGTCCCAGAACGTTGACACTGCCGTCGCAGTCCTGCTTTTGCATCATTGCGGCGCAGGCAGTGATGGCGCGCTCCAGACCGGGAAAGTGATCCTCGCACTTAAAGTGCTCGGTGTGCACCGCCATTACCGGAATGCTGTACTGCTTTGTCAGCTCTGCGGCAATGGCGTCGTAATCATCACCGATTACCTCAATTACGCAGGTGGTTACGAGCATCACGCATTTCGGCTGATATTCCGCCACTATTTCTTTGAAAGCCTTGTGCATGCTTTCGGTGCTGCCGAAGGTTACGTCATGGCTGTCGAGTACTACGGAAACACAGCGTCCCGCAATACCGCCGTAGCGCTCGTTGATAGTGAGGCTTTTGGTGTAATAGCTGCATTCGTCCGTGCCAACGATTACCAGCAGGCAATCGTTGATACCGCCTGCCACCATCGCCGCGCCCATCAGCGGACAGTGGGTGCCGGGGAACAGTGCTGTTGTGAGCTGGGGCACATCCTTGATTGTCTGCACCTTGCTCAGGCGGTTCAGACGGCCTAAGATTTCGTTGCCGTCCATGCCTGCAGCCTGCGGCGGCATACCCATTTTCTCAGCCATTTTGCGCATTTCATCCTTCTTGTCACCCTTCATGGCCTGCATCATGCTCATCATCTTGCCCATGTCGGGCATAGCGCTCTTGTCGCCGTTTTTCTGCTTGGCCTTGATGGCTTCGATGGCGCTTTTGGGCATGCCCATTTTTTCGGCCATCTTCCACATTGCATCTTCCTTTAAGCCCATGTACTGCCTCCTATTCTTCTTCGTCCTCGCTCATAGCCAGCACGTGCTCGGCTAATTCGTTGTATACCTGTACCATTGGGGAATCCTTGACAAATTCGCTGACGGTACCGCCCTGATTTTCGGCAATTTGGATATCGCCGCTGCGCGGTACGTACTGCACAACCTCGGTGCCGATTTCTGCAGCAGCCTTAGCCACCAGCTCCTGCTCATTCTCAATGTTTTTGGCATTGAGGATGATGCCCTTCAAGCGTGCGTAACCGCGACGGCCGAAGTTTTTGATGGCCTGGGCGATGTTGCTTGCCGCGTAGAGGGCCATCATTTCGCCTGAGGATACGATGAATACCTCGCGTGCGTAGCCTCCGCGGATGGGCATAGCGAAGCCACCGCAGACTACGTCACCTAAGACGTCGTAGATAACAATGTCAGGCTTGTAGGTTTCAAAGGCTTCCAGCTCTGCCAGCTTTTCAAAGGCGGAGATGATGCCGCGGCCTGCACAGCCGATGCCGGGGGTGGGGCCGCCGGCTTCTACGCACAGAACGCCGCCGAAGCCTTCAAATACAATGTCCTCTAATTTCAAGGCTTCGCCTTTTGCTTTCAGTTGTTCTAATACTGTGGGGATGCGTTTGCCTTCCATGAGGTTTTTGGTGCTGTCGCTTTTGGGATCGCAGCCTACTTGCATTACTTTGTAGCCTTTTAATGCGAGTGCTGCGGATAAATTGGAGGTAGTGGTGGATTTGCCGATGCCGCCTTTACCGTAGATTGCTATTTTTCTCATGTTTTTCTCCTTATGGGTTATAGTTATTGAGGGTTATTATTGATGTTTAATGCGAAGTATAGCCTGCTTGCTTACGCTTGTGTGCTATGATACTTTTTGCCCGGGGCGGCAAAAAGTATCCAAAAAACGCCCTTAACGGCTGCTCCGCCGGATTCCGGCGACTAGATTCGCAAAATTTTTCACGTCGCTGATTTTTGCATGGCGTTCATCCGCAGGGTACGTCAACACTCCAGCGAAAAATTCCTGTGCCTGTCCGTTGCTTGCGCAGTTCGCTTGACATCGATGTGCTTGCGGGCCCGTCATCCGTTCCGGTCTGCGCAGCGCCGAGGGTGGTGTGCTGTTTGTTTGAGCAGATGGTTGATGTACTGATACGTAATGCGAAGGATAGTCTGCTTCCTTACGCTTGCGTTGCTATGATACTTTTTGCCCGGGGCGGCAAAAAGTATCCAAAAAACGCCCTTAATGGCTGCTTCGCCGGATTCCGGCGACTAGATTCGCAAAATTTTTCACGTCGCTGATTTTTGCGTGCCGTTCATCCGCAGGATGCGTCAACACTCCAGCGAAAAATTCCTGTGCCTGTCCGTTGCTTGCGCAGTTCGCTTAACATCGTAGTTCTAGCGAGCCCGTCGTCCGTTCCGGTCTGCGCAGCGCCAAGCGTGGTGTGCTGTTTGTTTGAGCGAAGCAAAGACTATCATGCTTTACGATAGTTTGAGCGTAGTTTAAGTGAAAATTCCTTATCATAAAGCCTATTATTTATATTCAATTACAAACGGGAAGCCTTGTACGAAGTAGCAGCGTACTTTTTGGCCGGCGTCGTTTTTGGCAGCACTGAAGCGCCATTTGTAAAAGGCGCTGAGGGCGTTGTTGTCCAAGGTGCTGTTGCCGCTGGAGCGCACTACTACGGCGCTTTCTACGCGCCCGTCAGTTCCTATAACGCCACGCACGACAACGCGCCCGCCGATTCCCGCATCACGCAGTGCCTGCGGATAAACCGGAGCCGCAGTTGAGGCTACGCGCGGAGGCACCTTGGGATTGCGCGCAATGCCGGGGCCGACACCATCGCCGACGCCGGTGCCGTGTCCCGCACCGTGACCGCCGCCGCTGCCACTGCCGCTGCCTTTTTTTGCACCTGCAGGCACATGCTTCACTACATGCTTCACAACCTGCTTATGCTCTATCTTGCCATCAGGCAGAGTAATCGTTTCTTCTTCCACGACTTCCTCCACCTGCTCCTCGCCATCGTCGGCAGCATCAGCGACAGCTTCATCGCCGCCACCGCCTCCTCCGCCGCCGGCATCAAAGAACACAACGGTGTCAGCATCCGCAGCCGACGGCTGCATGGCAAAAACTCCGGAAAAAGCCAGTGCGACGAACAATATAAAATGTATTATCAGTGAACCGCAAAAGCCAAAGCGCTGACGTGCCTTCGCCTGCAGCTTTTCTATCTGCTTCATAGTTACTTACCGCCATCCGTTGCCAGGCCGAAGCGAGATACGCCTGCGCCCTTCAGCTTATCTACCAGCTTAATCACCTCGCCGTACTCCAGAGCCTTTTCCGCACGAATGACAACGGCGAAGTTTTTGTTCTTCTTCTGCTCCAGGCCTGCCTGCAGCGCCAAGGCCTCCGCATCCGTTTGGGCATCGCCCAGATAAATGCTACCATCGGCCTTCATCGTCACGGCGAAGGTGGTCGTAGTATCCGTCGCCGCATTTTTAGCCTGCGGCAGCTTCACCGGAATCGTTTTCAGGTCAATCATATACATCGTGCTCAGCATAAAAAAGACCAGCAGGAAGAACATAATATCAATCATTGGGATAATCATCAGCGGCGGCGTTTTCCTGTTACGCACATCTCGCAGCTTCATGATCTTCCTCTCCTTGTTTCAGCCTCCAGCAGCGCGCTGAAGCACTGCTCCATATCCGTAATCATATTGTCCATACGGTGAGCGAAATAGGAATGCGCGCACAGTGAAAGAATAGCCACGCACAAACCCGTCGCCGTTGCAATCAGCGCTTCACCGATGCCGCCGGTAATCGCCATCGGCGCACCCGCTTCTACGTTGAAAATGCTAAAGGCACCGATCATGCCCACAATGGTTCCCAGCAGTCCCAGAAGCGGGGACATCGTTACGATAATGCCCAGGTAATCCAGCTTATCGCGCAGCGTCGCCATAAAAATACCGGCACGGCTTTCGAGGAAGGCGCTCTTTTCTGCCTTACCGCCTGTAATTGCCTCCACATCGGCAAGCATCTGCGCGCACTGACCGCTGCCCTTGCGCGCCAACTCCGTCGCCACAGCAAAATCACCGCTGCGCACGGCAGCACAATAGCGGGAGGCAAAGGCTGCGCCGCTGTCCACGCTCTTATAATATATAAACCGCTCAATGGCGATTGCTATCACAGTTATAGAACAGGCGAGCAACGGCCACATAACCAGTCCGCCCTTCTGAAAGTACATTATCAAATCTGTTATTGCCTGCATATTTTCCTCACAAATCTACAAATACTGTCGTACTTTTACAGGAGGTGCATACTGCTCCCCAAAGTACAGAAAGGAGCAGTATGCTGTATATTATGGAATCAAAACTCTGAGTTAATTAAAAGGTCATCTCTGCGCCGACACGCCAGGTGCGGCCGTCGATAGTATAGCTATGATTTTCATCATAGGGTAAGGTCTTGTCAAAGATATTGTCTACACCGGCATAAACATGCAGATTTTTAGTAATTTGCTTGTCTGCAACAAAGTTAAAAGTGTTAAAGGTATAAGTATTAACATTGCTGGAAACCTTGTACAGATAATCTACATACCACTTAGACCACAAAGTTGCGGTAAACGGCAATTCAGCATTATCGGTATAGCTTAATTGGACAACACCATTTTGTCTTGCTCTGTTATTCAGACGAGCATTAGTGGTTTTATCCTTAGCATCCGTGTAGTTATAAGTAGCCTTTACATTCCAATTATCATTGAAATTGTAACCAACCTCTGCTTCTGCACCACTGATTTCCGCTTCGCCTACATTGTAGTATTTGCTCTTGACAACCATGCCGACACCGGGAACATAGCCACGGTAGAACATATCGGAATCAATAAGATTATCTATTTCATTATGATAATAACCTAATTTGCCGGACCATTTACCTTGCTCTGCTTCAAAACCGATGTCGAAATTAGTTGCTTTCTCAGGTTTTAAATCAGGATTACCTAATACCTGAACATTCATCATGCCCATGCGTTTATCCATGGTAGAGTACAATTCATATACTGTCGGCGCACGGAAGCTCTTGCCATAGTTGACCTTAAAGCGGCTATTATCGCTGAAGCTATAGGTAGTACCGATTTTAGGAGATGTATGACTGCCGAAGGCATTGTGATGGTCAAAACGCACAGCAGGAATAAGCAGCCATTTATCAGTAATTTTCCATTCATCCTGCAGATAAGCAGCATAAGTATCTACATCCTTTTCAGAACCTGCTTTAGTGATACCTGCAAAGGTTTCGCTATATTTGTTATCACCGCCACCGCCGAAACGTGTACCACGCATATTGGTCGTAGTCCATTCAGCGCCATAAGTCATAGTGTTTTTATCATTCAGCTTCATGCTGTTTTTGCCTTCAAACACCAAAGTATCATACGAGGTATGGTCAAAATCGGTAATAGCATTATTTTCGTTTGTTACGTTGCTTTTCTTTAATGTATTGTAATACATACGCAGATTATAATCGTTTTTATTATCCTTGCCATAATAGGTCAAAGCATAATCGGAACGGTTGTTATCATAATTATAAACACCTTTGTCAGTGCCTTCACTGCTATTACTGGTGAACTGTTCACGCATAAAATTCAAATCTAAAGCAAGACCACGGTTAGCATCAAAGGCATAATCAAAACCAAGATTTAAGAAACGGCGAGGTCCATACATATTGGAGCTGCTAGTATCATAACCTTTGGTTTTATTGTAATAGCCGCTAACCTCTTTACGGACATCTTCAATACCGCCGCTGGCTTTTACACTTACTTTGCCTTGACGTCCGGAAGAATAATAGAAGTTTGTACCCATTTCTTTAGTGCCGGTATGAGCACCGATGCTTGCGTGTTCTTTGTTTGCTTTCTTAGTAATGATGTTAATAACGCCGCCCATAGCATCGCTGCCATACAAAGCAGAACCATTGCCACGAATAACTTCAATGCGTTCTACATCTGCAAGATTGATACGGCTCAGCTCATAGGCATTCATTGTAGAACCGGTGTTTTCGGCAGCCATACGACGACCGTCAACCAAAATCAACGTATGCTTGCTTTCCATACCGCGAACCATAACCACATTGCCGGTCATACCAACCTCTTGTACATTAATGTTGGTTGCAAAACGCAAGGCATCGCGCACGTTATAAGCAGCAGTATTCTTGATATCCTCTTGGGTAATAACCTCAACGCTTTGCGGAACCTCTTTTTTCTCCAGCTGTGTTTTGGTAGCGGTCACAACATAATCCGCACCGCTGTATTCATCGTAATTATCTGCCTCAGCAGCAAATGCCATATGGCCAACTGCACTGACAACGCAGGCAGTGAGTAAGGCTATCTTCTTTTTGTTTAAATTTCTCATAATGCACCTCTTTTTTCTGCTTATTTTTATGGTATATTTCACACCCGCAAGGTCAGCGACCGCTAACCCACGGACAAAAAATATCGTAAGAATTTATTTTCTGTCGAACCACACGACAAAATCGCCCGCAGGCTTTTCGCCCTTCTGTTTGCGCTCCAGCGGTGTAATTACGGCAACCTTGAGCTCAGGACGCAAAGCTTCCAGCTTTTGCGTTGTGCCCAAATGCGCATCGGAATGGAAGCAGCCATTGATATGCAAAATCTGCATATTCTGATGTGCGTCGGCAAACGCAGCAATGCTCTCGGCCATCTTGTCATCCTTCAGGCATTGCGCCGCATACACGGCAGCCAAGCGCTGCGGCGGCATTTTCATCGGAGCTGCCGGGGAGCTCATCTGCGCATAAAATTTTTCTTTATACGCGCCCTCGGGAGCATAGGTATGCTTGGGCAGCCATTGCTGATACTGCGCCTCCACGCCCTCCGTCGAAGCGTTGTTTTTCGCTACGTGCGCTGCCAAAAAGCGCGGTACGTTAGCGGCAATAACGGGCATTTTCTTTTCTTTGGCAAAATTTACCAGCGGGGCATAATCCGTACGATAATTAGGCCAGGGACGGCTTGCAGCGAGAAAATTTTCTTCGCTCAGAGTATCTGCCAAAAAGTTATTTAACTTACTTTGGTTATCTGCCTCAAACATTTCCATGGATAAGGCCAGTTTCGTGCCTTTTGCCTTATACATTGCCTTCAAAAGCCCTAATTCATATTGGTGTATTTCACTTTGGTCATGATATTCACCAAAGAAGACTACATCATACTTTTGCAGCTTGCTTGCCAGCTGCGCTGCTGTTAAATTTTTACCGCTCTGCGCATCGCTGAACTGCGCCGCACCTGCGGCACCTGCGCCCAGGCACAGCATTGCCATGCTAAGAGCGATTGTTTTCATGAATTTATTCATCATTAATCATGCTCCTCTACACTATACGGGAAGCACACGGGGTACTGCGTCCCGTTGGCCTCGACACGCATAATCACGGCCTTCACATCGTAAAGCTCTTCAATCACAGACTGCGTGAACACCTCGTCCGTAGGTCCGTCTGCCATGATCGTGCCCTTTTTCAGCGCAATCAAACGCTCACTGTAGCGCGCCGCATGGTTCAAATCGTGCAGCACCATGATAACCATCAGCCCCATTTCATTATGCAATCGCACAACAAGCTCCATCAGCTCCAGCTGATGATGCACATCAAGATAGGTCGTAGGCTCATCGAGCAGCAGAATCTTCGGCTTCTGCGCCAACGCCATAGCCAGCCACGCGCGTTGACGTTCACCACCGCTCAGTGTATGCACCAGGCGCGTACGCAGCGGTCCCAGCTCCGTAAACTCCAGTGCTTCTTCAATCGCCAGGCGGTCCTCCTGATTGAGGCCGTCGAAGAGCTTGCGGTACGGCAGGCGTCCGTAGCACACCAGCTCCTCCACCGTCGTGCCGCCGGGAGCGTTTGCGCTCTGCGCCATCACCGCCAGCGTGCGCGCCACCTCTTCCGTAGACATTTTGCTGATATCCTTGCTGTCCAGATAAACTGTACCGCTCGCAGGCTCCAGCAGGCGGCATAACGCCTTCAGCAGCGTTGATTTGCCGCTGCCGTTCGGCCCGATAATCGTCACAATCTCCGGCTGAGAAATATCCAGCGTCAGGTCCCTGATTATCGTGTGCTCGCCGTAGCGCAGAGTAATTTTTTGTGTATGTAATGTCGGGATATTCATAGCTTAACGCATCCTCCGTTTCAGCAGATACAAGAAGAACGGACCGCCGATGAAGGACATGAAGATGCCCACGGGGATTTCCAGCGGACTGAAAAGCGTTCTTGCCGCCGTATCAGCCAGAGTTACCACCGCACCGCCGGCAATCGCCGCACAGGGCAGCAGGTATTCGTGGTCGCTGCCGATTAACAGGCGCATGATGTGCGGCACGATGAGGCCCACAAAGCCCAGCATGCCTGCCACGCTTACGGAAACCGCCGCCAGCAGCGCGGAAAGAAAGATTAAAATTGTGCGCATGCGCATCACGCGTACGCCCAAACTTTTGGCCAACTCATCACCCAACTGCAACGCATTTAGGGAACGCGCACACAAAATCGTGCCGATAATGCCAATAGCGCTATAAGGCAAAAGCATTTCCACATGCCCCCAGCTGCGCCCCTGAAAACCGCCGGCCATCCACATAACCGTGCCTTGGATTCTGTCGCTGTAAAATACGTTCAGCGCCGCCATACCGCCGCCGAAGAAGGTGGCAACCGCCACGCCCGCCAGAATCATGCGCAACGGGTTAATGCCCTTTTCCCACGCCAGGAAAAAGACGATGCCTGTGGAAAGCACGGCGCCGACGAAGGCTGCTACAGGCACCATAGCGGACTGTTCCGGGAAAAGCAGCATTATCACCATCGCAAAAAGGCCCGCACCGGCACTCACGCCGATGATACCAGGGTCTGCCAGCGGGTTGTGCAGCACGCCCTGCAGGTTGCAGCCTGCCAAAGCCAGGTTAGCGCCTACCAGCACTGTCACAATCGTGCGGGGCAGACGGATGAGGTTGACAATGCGGTCGGTGTCAGCATCGGCCTCACCCAGCAGCGCCGCCCATGTTTCGCTCACCGTAAGGCTCACTGTACCGCTGCCAATGCTCACGAAAATGCCTGCGACGAGCAGAATACACAGGCCGCAAAAGACCGCTATACGCACTTTTTCTTTTGTTTTGGCATCATTGCTCATTACTTGGCCTCTCCATAGATATATTTTTTCATAATCTTCATCGCGTCGATGGTGTGCGTGCCGGGGTTAACAGTAAACAGGCTCGGCGGCAGCTGGTACACGCGGTTATTCTTCACGGCGTTTACGTCATGCCAAATGGCGTTATCACGCATATTGGCGCGCAGCTTTTCCAAAATTTCCTTGCTGCCGCCCATGGTAATCAGCATCACGACATCGGGGTTTTCCTTGGCTACGAATTCCATGCTCAGCGGAATATAGCTGCTGTCCTTCACATTCTCGGCCTTGTCTGCAATGTTTACGGCACCCAAACGCTCTGCCAGATCACCGCCAAAGCTCTTTTTGGTGGACATGTTGAAGCTGTCCGGCGAGCCGAAGATGATCAGCACCTTCGGTCCCCTGCCCTTCTGTACGTCCTGCGTCAGTGCGGCATACTCCTTTTCTATCTGCGCACGCTTGGCGGCAGCTTCCTTTTCTCTGCCGGCAAAGCGGCCGAAGTCGTCTATGCTTTTCAGCACGTCCTCATAGGAGTTTATCATGTTCAGGTAAAGCGGCACGCCGACCATTTCCAATGGCTTGCGCAGCATTACGTGGAAGGGTACGTTCGTGCCTACAACCAGATCAGGCTTCAAGCTCATGATTTTTTCCAGATTCGGCGCGTGGATCATGCCTACTTCGGGGATGTCCTTAATGCTTTCTTTGATGTCGTCGGGATATGAAGTGCTGGTAGGTCTGCCGACGGCCTTGCCACCGATGGAGGTGAAGATTTCCAAATTGGAGGCATTGAGAAAGACGATTCTTTTGGGCTCCGCGGGGATGTGTACCTTGGCGCCGGTGCTGTCGGTTACGCTGACGGCGGCGTTGGCTGCGAGCTTGTGCTGGCCTCTTGCCAGCAGGAAGTAGCCTGCCAGGGCTATGATTACGACAAATACGAGTAAGATATATTTTTTCATACGCAACTCCCTTTACAATATTAGCTAGTGCTATCTTTGAATTTAAATTAGCCTAGTCTAACTTTACTATGACATTATCTTATAAGATGTGGGTTTTGTCAAGATAAAATTAGCGTAGGCTAATTGGGTGAATCAGTTTTCAGTATGAAATTCCAGTGAGATGTCCATTTTCAGCACTTCTTTTGCCTGCATGTCGCTTTGCAAGCGCAGTTCCTTAACCTTACAGCCATCGCGTTCTGCCTGCCGCAGCCAGCGAAGCAGGGAATAAAAATCACCGACAGCACTTATTTTCACTGTCTGCAGCTGCAGACCATGTTGCAAAGGCATAGGCTTGCCCTCCAGCTGCATGCTACTCAGTTGAATGCTTTGCGCTTGTGCCTGCTTTTGCAGGCGCTGCAGGATGTTGTTTAAGTTAAGATTATGCTCTACCTGCTGCTCTAATTTCTTTTGCTTATCCAATAGCTTGATTTTATATGTCTTATAATCACTGTGTTCATCAGCAAAACGAATCTGCTGTGTCAGTTGCCCCTGCAGCTTCTGTGTCTGTTCTACCGCCAGTTGTCGTTCATTCCAAAGCTCTAATGCTTTTACTCCAAAGCCTGTAGACAACACAAGCGCTATGCAGGCAAGCAGATTAATTGTTTTTTCTCCTGCTTTCATTGCTTGCCCTCCTTCATCTGCAGCTGCAGTTTATAAACAAGAACGTTACCCTGCTGCTGCGATTGCAGAAGCTCTACTCTGCTGTAATTTCCACATTTTTGCAGTTGCTCCACAAAACTTTCCAAGGCCAAATTATCCACCGCCTGTCCTTGCAGCACTAAAGGTTTTTTACTGCCGTTGTATTCCAGCAGTGTCAGCCAACAGCCGGGCATCATCTGGCGGCAGATGTGCTCAACCTCACCACCTGCCTCTTTCGATGGTTTAGATACTGCAGCCAACAGCTTTTCCAAACGCTGACAGTTACGCTCAACAACCTCGCTTTCCTGCATACGCTGTTCCCACTCCGCATACTGCTCTAATTGCTGCTCTACTTCCTGCAAATCGCGCTGCGCCAGATAACAGCCTCCCCAGGCACTGGCATAAGCCAAAATCGCTAATCCTAAAGCTGCACAGCCTGCTTTTGTCAGATAACGGCCAAAAGTGGCCGCTATCCCCTGTAAGCGCCTCTGCTTCTGCCTGTATATTGATGGAAGAGACTTCCCGGCAAACCATTTATCTGCTGCTTCATCAAGCGTCATGTCGCTTAACGAAATGCCCTGCAGCTTTAAAAGCAGGCTGCTGCACAGATGCTCCAGCTCAGTGCGTGACGTATCCTGTAAAGCTGTAAAAGTCACCCGACATTGCTGTTCTCCAGCTTCACTAAATTCTGTTGCTTCAAAGCTATAAGTATAGCCCTCTTCAGGCCAAGGAACACTCTGCTGTACTTCCCATTTTAAGGCAGCCTGCAGTTCACGCCGCCTCATTAAAGGCAAAAGCAGCTGTTCGGAGTACACCGTTGCTGCCGCAGGCAGCAATAAAACCGCTGCTCCCTCTTCTACATCACGTGCCAAAAGAATTTCACGTAAAGCATCGGTAAGTCTTTGCTTATCTGCCAGACATTCCTCATTCAGCTGCTCCTGCCAGCTATGCTCACCATTCTGCCAATACGCAACCTCCCCCGTTTGCAGTGACAAAAGCAAAAGTGCCTGCTTACGGCGCCAACGGCAACGCAAAGCGCACCGTACAGACTCAAACAACTCCTCAACACTAATACTTTTTCCATGCTTCATCATAAGAACATCCTCCAATACCATGTAATGATTTCTTTGCCACAAAAATACGCAGCAACCGCTCCTGCGCACAAAAACGGTCCGAAGGGAATTGCCTGTTTCAGCTTTCCACGCCTGCACAGCAACAATAATGCCCCTACAACACCACCGCTGACAAAGGCGAGCAGCAAACACAATAGTCCCTGATCTAAGCCAAGCCAGATACCCAACGTCGGCGCTAACTTGACATCACCCTCGCCCATACCTCCGCGACTGGCAAAATACAGCACCAGCATTATTGCCAACATAATTCCAGCTCCGTAAGCAGCATCAAAAAGTTGCCCCTCATACCACGCGCGTACTAAGCCAACTGCCGCTAAAATTAATGTTACCTTGTCATAAAGCAGCATAGATTTCATATCAGTATAAGTGTGATAAAGCAAACCGAGAACAAAAATAACGGAAAACATGATTACCTCCTTAATTTTTTTCCAAAAAAGCAAATAGGACCCCTGCATTGCATTACTACAATACAGGAGTCCTAAAACTCTTTACTACATATTTACTTTTTCTGCTTCCAGATAAAGCCAATGCGCTTAGCCAAAGAGCTGAAAGTCTTTAATTGCCTCTTACCAGTTCAGATCCTCAACCTCTTGACGGCCTTTGCCAGTCAGAGCATCCATCATGATGCGTTGCTCGATTTGAGCAGCCAGCTTCTTGGTGAACTTAACAGTATCCGGGTTAACGGACATGCTGTCGATACCGCTCTTAATGAGGAACTCGCAGAACTCAGGATATACGCTCGGAGCCTGACCGCAGATAGAAACGGTCTTGCCATCCTTATGAGCAACCTCGATCAGGTGACGGATTGCACGGCGTACAGCCAGGTTACGTTCGTCATAGATATGGGAAACAGTATCGTTATCACGGTCGCAGCCCAGAACCAGCATGGTCAGGTCGTTGGAACCGATGGAATAGCCGTCAACAAATTTGTTGAACTGGTCAGCCAGGATGATGTTGGACGGAATCTCAGCCATCAGCCAAACCTTGAAGTCCTTACCACGGGACAGACCGCAGTCAGCCATAATCTTGGTAACCTTTTCGCATTCCTCTACATTGCGGCAGAACGGAATCATAACGTTCAGGTTCTTCAGGCCGAACTCTTCGCGAACTTTGCGAACAGCCATGCATTCGAGCTTGAATGCTTCGATATATTTAGGATCATAGTAACGGGAAGCACCGCGCCAGCCCAGCAGAGCGGAAGGCTCGTTCGGCTCGAATTCGTCGCCGCCCTTCAGGTCGCGGTATTCGCTGGACTTGAAGTCGGAGAAGCGCATGGTTACCGGTCTCGGAGCCATAGCCTGGCAAACTTGGCGGATGCCTTCAGCCAGTTGGTCTACAACCTTTTCCGGTTGACCGATTTTGATCAGATACAGCGGATGTTCATGGATATAAGTAGTCCAGATGAACTCTTCGCGCATCAGGCCGATGCCGTCGCAAGGCAGAGTAGCATATTTTTCAGCCAGCTCAGGATCGCCCAGGTTCATATAAATCTTGGTGCCGGTCGGCGGGAAGTATTCAGCAGCAGCAACTACTTGTTGTGCCGGTTGTTCAGCCTTCGGCTCTTCGATGATGCCTTCGTAAACAACACCATGAGTAGCATCAATGGTTACGTCAATGCCATCGGGAATGGTGGTGGTAGCAGCTTCGCCACGGCTCTTGGTACCTACGATACAGGGAATGCCCAGCTCGCGGGATACGATAGAAGCATGGCAGGTCATTCCGCCGCTATCGGTTACGATTGCTTTCGCTTTCTTCATAGCCGGTACCCAGTCAGGAGCGGTCATTTCGGTTACGAGGATTTCGCCTTCCTTGAATTCGTCGATATGGGACGGATCCAAAATTACATGTACGCGGCCTGCTACATTACCAGGGCTGGCAGGCAAGCCTTTAACGATAACTTTGCGATCAGTAGTCACTTTTTTCTCCTCTTTCGGTGCACCATTTTCTTTGTTACGACGGCTCCATACGGTTTCAGGACGGGCTTGCAGGATGTAAACCTTGTTATCGCGCTCGTCAACGCCCCATTCCATGTCCATGTAGCAGCCATAGTGTGCTTCAATTTTCTTAGCGCATTCAGCCAATTGTTTGATTTGCTCATCAGTCAGCTTCTGCTCGTTTTGCTCATCCAGCGGAACAACAACCTCTTCGCAGTCGCCGTCAGCTTTACGGATCAGCTTAATGTCCTGCGCGTTAACGTTCTTTTCAACAATCTCGCAGGTAGCTTTATTTACAGTATAGTTATCCGGAGTTACGGTGCCTTGAACAACATATTCGCCCAAGCCCCATGCGCCTTCGATGAGGATGTTCTTGTCGTCGCCGGTAGCAACGTTAACAGTGAACATAACGCCTGCAGCCTTGGAGAATACCATCATCTGTACTGCAGCGCTCAGAGCTACATCCAAATGATCAAAGCCTTGTTTTTCACGGTAGTAAACCGCACGGTCTGTAAAGCAGGAAGCATAGCATTCCTTAACCTTAGCAACGATGGTTTCTGCACCCTTTACGTTCAGGTAGGTGTCCTGCTGGCCTGCAAAGCTTGCATCCGGCAAATCCTCTGCGGTAGCGCTGCTGCGAACAGCAACGAACGGATCAGCCTGGCCAACCTTTTCACCCAGCTCTTTGTAAGCTTGGGCAATCAGATCCTGCAGATCCTGCGGCATTTCTTCGTCCATAATTGCCTGGCGGACCTTAGCGCAAACCTCGCGCAGCTGAGCGCTGTTGTCTACGTCCAGACCGGCAATTAAAGCTTTGATCTTTTCGTACAGACCGGTCTTTTCAAAGAAGTATCTGTAAGCGCAGGCAGTAGTTGCGAAGCCATACGGTACAGGTACGTCAACATGAGAGGTCAGCTCGCCCAAGGAAGAAGACTTACCACCGGCGATTGCTACGTCTTTTCTCTCCAGCTGGTCAAACCACAGCAGGAATGCTTTTTCTTTCTCCATAATAATTTGCTCCTTTTAAAATACTATACTTTTTTCTGGGGAAATCCTTAATATAGTGTATACTATATCACATTTAAAGGGCATATTCAAGCGATTTCTGCAGTTTTTTTTAGATTTTTTGTAGAAAATTCACCGGCATGCTATAATACAGATAAAAGTGAGGTGCGTGCCATGAATTTTATCGACAGCTTTTGCAGTAACATAAAAAAGGTAATTGCCCTTATAGCTTTAATGCTCCTTTTAACGCTCATTATTTTAATATTTACGCATACATCATTAGGCTATTTCCTTGTGCTACTGCCCATAACACTGCTGATTATTTATCTTTTACATAAAATGAAAGAGCTGGATGAACAAGCCTGCTTCTCTTTCAGCGTATTTTTAGCCGTTTTTGCTTTCATTTTAATCCTCTGCGGTCTGCCGAAGTTTGGAGTAATGCTTACCGCCATTGTTTATGCCGTCATACTTTTGTACGCATACAAGCTTATGCTGCATCCGCAGGAGAAAGAACAGCAATACAATAAAACGAATAATATAGAAGCAGACAGTGCCGATGATTACGTTCCCCTGATTACCTATGACGACACCTGCCCCGACGATGGCGAGGACTACGGCCCCGAAGGCAGCGTTATCTGGGGTCCGCGTACTATCGAAGAAAAGATCTGTATCAACGGCAAATGGTACATCAACGAAAACAGCGAGGAATGGGAAGAAAACGAAGGCTGCTGAGCCATTAAACAATTTATGCAGACGCTCATATGCATGGGCGTCTTTTTTTGCGCACAAAAAAGCGGTCCTACTAAAAGTAAGACCGCTAATTAACAATTGGTGGAGACGAGGAGAATCGAACTCCTGACCCCCTGCTTGCAAGGCAGGTGCTCTCCC
>CDZH01054668.1_pt1 | contig 16497 bp, 17 predicted proteins | sample 557721 | NCBI WGS metagenome assembly CDZH01 (sample SAMEA3182062, study PRJEB8094) | gut metagenome | biome: human; feature: gut; material: Stool; isolation source: human stools | place: Canada | collected 2013-01-14
TTCCTTGCATTCCAGTAAAAGAAATATCCCTCTTTTAGATGCTGTAAATTATCCATATCACTTTTATCTGGATTCTTATGAATGCAAATTCTTACAACCCATCGTGGCTTGAATAATTTCATCTTTGTTATCACCGCCTGTTTTTAATTTTTGTGTGTACGGTAACTTGTTAAGTTACTTTCTTAGCAAAAAAAATATCCATAGGATTCTGAATATTTAAGTTGTCAATCATGATCTGGATTTCATCACTTCCAAAGACACCCTTTTTCATCCTAATATAGAATGTTTTTGGTGTCATTCCAAGCATTTTTGCCACATCACACTGTGTTTTACCGTTCTCTACGATAACGCCACGTAACTTATTTGTGTCTATCATACTTTTTTCTCCTTTCCAACCTCGTAACTTTTGAAGTTACTCTTATTATACAACATTTTTGTAACTTGTCAAGCTATTTTTCGCTTGACTTGTAACTTATTTGTGATACACTAAAGTTACCAATAGGAAAGGAGGAAAAGTCAATGGCTAATGAAACGACCGTTGGAGATAGAATAAAAAAAGTAAGAGAACGTATCGGAATGGCTCAAATTGATTTAGCGAAAAAAGCCGGGATAGCAAAGCAACGATTATATAAATACGAGAATAACGTAGTAACGAATATTCCGATTGATATAATCGAAACTATCAGCAATATTCTTGATGTATCACCGGCTTATATAATGGGTTGGGAAACGAATTTGTCAGAAGACAATGCAGAGCTTATACCAGAATTACTTTCAGACAAAGTTATTCTTGAAAGTGTAAAAAAATTAATGACGTTAAATAAAGAGCACCGACAAACTATTTGTGACACAATAGCCTATTGGTACGAAAAAGAGGGGCATTAAATGCCCCACTTTTTTTTGAAAGATATAATCATTGAATATAAGAAAGTCAAAAACTGTTCATTTTCACATTCTTCTATCATTTTAACAAGTTCTTCTTTGCGTTTAATTTCATCCACATAAATCCCTCCAATATCCCGACACGTCATTCCAGTAGCGATTACTTACATTATAGAACATATGTTTGCTATCTGTCAATGTTTTCACTGATAGCATCTTTTACAATAAGATAGATGTACCGCATTAAGCGAGGGTCACGGATGCCTTTTATCATCCGCTTGATTTCGTTTTCATAAGTATCAGTCCATGTTTTGCTGCTCTTGCTGTTCATTTCGTCCTTTCCCATTAGATTACCTCCTATCAATGGCTTGACAAGTGCCATTTTTATTTTATAATTATACATGTAATATTTATATAGATTATAACTCGAAACTATAGTCAAGATGTTGGCTAAAATATCGTATTTTTCTTATTAAAAAGAATGAAAAATAGCCAAGATATTAGCCTTTTCGACAGGATGTGACATAATGTTAACGAAAGAGGAAATGTTGAATAACTTTGCACATAACATCGAAGAAGAGCGGAAAAGCCTTGATTTTACGCAAGTTCTCTTTTCTAAGATGCTGGGTGTGTCTGTGTCCACATACAAAAACATCATTTCACGGAAGACTAATAATCTTGACGTTTTCTTAGCACTAAGGTTGTCGGAACTAACGCACAAACCTATCCCTGATCTCTTAGGGTGTTCTTCTAAGGAATACGAGGTATTGGGAAAGTACAGGCAATTGACCGACAGGCAACGTGCGTATATTCTTGGTAAGATGGACTATGAACTCTCTATGAAAGTATTGGAAACGGATCCAGAAAACATGTTGGATGTTCTATGCCCCACTGGTGAGATGGCTGACGGTATGATATTGGATTCCTCACACGAAGAACGAATATACTGCCCGGAATACATAAAAAAGTACGGTGAGACGTTACATTGTGGTATAAAGATAACGAGCAACCACTTGCTCCCTGTATATGTAAAGGGTGATATCATTTGCATATCCAAAAGAGTACCAAGAAACGGTGATACCGTGATTATTATACACAAAGAAACAGGACGTGCGTATATAAGGCGGTATGTACAGAGAGGTAAGACAAAGTTAGTCCCGATCAACGGCTTCGGTGATGTCATAGAAGTTGATCCGAATAGTTTTGAAGACATGGAACAATGGGTAAGGTTTGGAGTTGTGATTGCGGTATTAAGAAGATAGCATACTATGTATGCGGAGGTACTTATATGCAGAATAAAAAGGTATTGGAATTAGATAGCTTTTTCGGGAAACTTGTTGCTTGTGATGAATATGTAGAGATTATTCCTATGTATGTAACAGATTCTCGAAAACAAGGGAGAAAATTCTATTATCAAAACATTAGCGGTATAACATGCAAAGAACCAAGTGTTTGGTGGGGGCCTGGATATATACAATTTATAATTCCGGGAGAACAGGCCAAGCAAATAAAATGGATGGACAAAGGCTGGAAGAATACTGTTAAAAATGATCCAAATTCTTTACTTCTTTCGGTTATAGGAAAAGATTACAAAAAAAGATACAAAGAATTTATGGATTTTCTAAACAAAAAGATAAGCGACAAACCAGAATCTACCGCAGAAGTTGCAAATGATCTAAATCAGCTAAAAGCATTAAAAGAACTTCTTGACTGTGGAGCAATCAATAAGCAAGAATTTGAAGAAAAGAAAAGAAAAATACTTAATAAAATATAATCATAGCATACTATATAAAAAATTGAAAGGAAACATAAAAATGGATGACGGCAAAAAATACTGTAAGCATTGTGGAGAACGGATAGATTCTGATTGCGTAGTATGCCCGAAATGTGGTAAACAGGTGGAAGAATTAAAAAGTAAAGATCAGAGCATAATCATAAACAACGCTTCGTCCGCTTCTTCTTCCGCAAGTTCCAGTGCAAGTGCTTCTGCTTCTTCCTCTGCAAGATATTATGGATGCCCGAAAAATAAATGGATAGCATTTTTCTTATGCTTATGTTTGGGATTTGTTGGCGCACATAAATTTTACGAGGGAAAAATAGGCATGGGAATCCTGTATATATGTACGTTTGGACTTCTCTTCATTGGTGTAATTATAGATTTGATTGCTATCCTTGGAAAGCCAAATCCATATTATGTATAAAAATTATGAAAAATAGATTAATGGCAGTTGTCCTTGTGTGTGCCATGACTGCTTTAACAGGTTGCTCTTCTGGATTAACCGAAAGCGAAGCGGACAAAAAGATAGAATCTGCCATAAAAGAGAATAATAAACAACTGAGGGAAGATATTCTGAGTGATTTAGACAGCCATATACAGGCGAAACTAGATGAACAGGACAAACTTACCGATGATGAAAAAGAAACGCTTAAAGCGGAAATAATGCAGTCTGTAGACGAAAGGTTGTCACTTAAATCATCGAATAATACCGTATCCGTAAAGAGTGCATCACCTCAGACAAAAGTTGTGGAAAAACAGGAAAGAACCGTTGAATCTCCGATAAATAAATATTATACAAGCGTAACCAACATTGAACAATCTACATCTGAGCCAGAAAAAGTAATAGACGGAACTCCTATCCCTGTAGAAAAAGGTGAATTTGCAATGTGCACTTCATCAGGCCGTACTACATATACGATTGAGACGATCACAGCGAGCATATATAATCATGACAATGAACCGTATCGTGAAATCAAGTATCCTTACGAAATCCACGTATCCATAACCGGAACATACAGGGATTGCGAACAATCCGATTCACAGTATCCTACTACAGACAATGTATTGGTTCTGCAACCGTATGGCACAACCCTAGGTATGTGGAATGAGGTAATGAACGAAGACGATCACACATTCACAGCGAATTATCAAACCACACTTAATATTGTGCCGGACAAAATTATAGTAAAATAATAAACACCCACTACTAATTGCTTGATGTAGTGGGTGTTTTTGGTATTGTATGCAAAGTGTAATGATCTTATTCTATTTTACGACACCCAATAAGAGCCAGTAGGTCGTGATAAGTCCTACTTTTCTGTCCGGTGTAAGTCCTCTGTTTCGTTGGAATACTTCTACGCACTTCCCGAGATAATCTGTCCATCCCTCATTGTAAGACAGCTTTGTAAAGCCATATACGTCTCTGAGGGTACGTCTAAGCCATCTAATAGCCGTGATACAGTTGTGTGTCTGTCCTGCCCATAAGATATGCGTTTTAGCAAAATTCTGTGAGCCGACACCGAATTTGTCATCAACAGACAGTGCGCTGGTATCAAACCCTTTGTTCATGGCTTTCTGCCATTCTCCAACACGGGAATTGTTAAGATAATACCGCTTGTCACCTTTCCAAGATTCATCTACCGGTTTAGGCGCCGGTGCTACAGTCGGTTTCTGTACTGGAGTTACCATACCGCCAAAATCCTTATAGAGATAGTTCACATCCACATAACCTGGAATGCCTGGAATAGAACCCTTTGACGTGTACTGCCACATGTCGATTCCGTTTACTCCGGCAGATTTAGAGCCGTAAGATGCAATCCACAGAGAATATCCCCATGCCTGACCGATATAGTTTTTGTACCAAGATGTAGATGCATAGATTCCGGCTTTATAGCCATGTTCCACCATTGCGTCACAAAATGCTTTTGCATTGGCTTTTGCAACGCCCTGTGTTCCCGGCTGTTCGCTGTCAAAATATACAGGCCATGCCGGAGAATGTCCTTTTAGAAGTCTTAATGCGTGGTTGATTTCTCCCTGTACTGCACCTGTAGTCTTTGCGTAAGAATACAGATATACACCGTAAGGGATGCCAAGACGCTCACATTCAGATACATTTCTCAGCCATTTTTTATCATCCTGTCCAGTCTGATCTTGTCCATATCCGCATCTAAGGATAGCACCTACAATGCCAGATGCTTTTACTTTCGCCCAGTCGATGTTCCCGTTATGTTCAGAAACATCGACTACCCTACTCAATATATCCCTCCTGTTTTAAATGTTCTTTCATTTCTGCAATCTCAGCTGCATGCTCTTTCATGAATTTTTCTGCATCTGCTTTTTCCATGCCGTAGTGTTCTACCAATTCGTCTACAGTGTAGCCGTAGGCACAGCTTTTGACTACTTCGCAAATGGTTTCTTCGCTCATTGTTGCCATATTTATTCTCCTTTTCTTAGTGATACAATAATCATGGCATTTTCTACTTTTTTTGCTGTGCCCGTACTTTTCTTAAATAGTAAGGGATTTTTAATCAATTCTAAATGGTCAGATGTAAAACTTCTTGCATAGCACTTATTGCATTTCTTATTATATTTTCAATATTGTTCATAAAAACACCCCTTTCAAAAGTTATATTACTATCAAAAGAGGTGTTTCCTGTATATTATCTTTGTTTATTCCTGTCTAAAAATTTGCGTTTTGAATACAAATTTTGATTAATACACAAAATTCAGTTAGTGTATTAAATAGGAAGACTAAGATAAATTGGCATATGTATACTTCTTCCATCCCGACCAAACATTAGGATTTCCAGTGTAATCCCTAATATACATTTTACCACCAGCGATTATTACGATTTGCGTATCAAACACTGCTGATAAAATTAGCACGCCCCAAAATTTTTCTGTAGTTGATATTTCAGGTATGATTGCCCCGTTAATCCTATATTCTCCAGGTAGTTTTTTATTTTTCGAACAATATTCTTCTAGTGTAGTTGTACCGGTTATAATCCCTCTCGGAGCCTTGCTATTTAGTCTTGCAACTACATCCGAATATAGATGCTCTGTTTACACCTATTCCTTCACATTTTGCCCACACATAATATGTTCTGCTTTTATTTTGTGGTTCTGTTATATAAGTGGCTACCGTTGGATATCCTTCAAACTCGAAAGCCATTGTACTATTTGAGCATTCTGAATCAGAGGAATTAAGTATAACCCCAATTGGCATTGCATTCATCCACGAAATCGATATAGAAATAAGACACATAGTGTACTCAGGTATAGTAATCGAAAGGCCTGTATATGCATAATTTCCATTTGTTGAAGTAAACTCTTTTGAAAGATTTATGATTGAAAATTGCTTGCTATTTAATTCATTAAGCGCACCGATAACCGTCTGATTCTGCGTCTCTAATTTTGCAAACACCTTGCTTGCGAGCTTGTCTAAAAAGTAGTCAGCTAAAGTCGACAAGGTGACACGCTTATTTGCTTTTGGTGATTTATCAGCATCCAGTGCCATAACCTCATCGGTATCAGTCGGGTTTGTATCTGTAGTGTAATCTGTCCATTTTGCCATAATTATTCCTCCTTAAGATAGTTTTCTTTAATATAGTCATCTACCGCTTTCAAATGAGATAAAATTTCATCACTCATTACGATAAAATTCCCCTTAATGTTTGGATTCACCAATTCTCCTTTTTCTGAGACTTCGGAAAAAGTGAAAGAAACTCTTTCACCCTCCCCTGTTGTAAATTTTGTAAAACTGGTTAACATTTTTTTCATATTATACCTCCGCTTGCATCATATCTACATAGTTCTGATATTCCATTTCACCGATATATGCATAATCGATATCCCGTTCTTCTACGTTTTCATTGTAAACATCTATTCTGTCATATTCGTAGTCCTTTTGGCGTGCCTTAATTTCCCATGAAAAGTTTAGGCTTTCCGTGCCCTCTACGACAAAGTATGTTTCATGCCGTTCAGATACCCATACATCACCTTTTCCGTTTTTCTGCAAAAATACTTGATATTTGCAACCGTTTGCGATAGTTTCTAAGAATATCGGGTCAATGCTGATATAGCATTTTCCGTCAGCTCCTATAGTGCCCTCTCCAACATCTCCAAACATTGGTGCCGGAGTTTCGTAAGCGTTCAAAAGTCTTTTTGAATAGCTTTTTGTGTTGACTACCCTGCTTTTTTTACCTGTTACTGAAAAATTACCTGTAATACTAACATTTTTACGTATCGACCATTCGTAGTTTGCATCGAGAGATGCTACTTCTGTACCAGTATAATCCCACATTCTAATATATTGTGGTTCAATCACAACTCCAGGACCAGCACGATTCATAGAAACATCAACTCCGCCTTGAAGCTTTACATATGCTTCGAATTCGCCGGAGTCATCTACTCCATCTATGTATGAAATGATTTTTTGCCCCCCATATGTTTTCAATCCTTCATTGTCAATAGACATGCTTTTCCACCCAGCAGAATGATATACTTCAAGCACTCCTTGTTCGTTGGCTTTTCCACCTAATTTAAGTGTACCGCCCTCTGCATAAGAGAAATTAAGATAGATTTTTCCGTCTTTAAGGAAAAGTCCTTGTACCTGTCCGTTATTTGTCAATCGGTTAAAGATATCTTCCTGTGTCAGTGCTTCGTTCAAGTCATCTACTGCGGAATCATCCGTATATTTAACAGCTTTCTCCCAATCCGTAGTTACAAATGCACCGGATGCTTTAGCAACTTTGCACCGCATTAAATCTCCGCTTTTCCCCTGTGTCCAAAGGTCGCCGACATCATAAGGCGGTGCCGGTGTGGTGACGAATACTCTACGCTTGCTGTCTGCCGTGTCCTGTGCGTTAGATGCATCATTCATTGCCTTATCAATTTGGCTGTCCTTTATTCGGAACCACTGCCATACACTGTCAATCTTGAGGAATCGGTATGTATAGCCTTTTGTTTTCCAAAAGAACAGGTCACCGTTGTGCAAGGTTTTTAATTCATCGGTTGTCCATGCGGATGCCGGAACGTTGCTAAGTGTTGGCTCGTAATCGTAGAAATAGGTGTCAATCTTGCCGTCAATCTGTGTCTGAATATCTTCTATCTTCGGGTCGTAGGTATTCTGAATGAAATCATTTACCGTGGAATCATCCGTATAGTTATCTTTCTTTCCCCAGTCCGAAGCATCAAAGTTTCCGTTTGCTCTTGCTGTCACACACACCTTGATATCCGTACCTGTGAACCATGTGTCACCGACATCGTAAGGTGGCTTTGGCTGTGTGACATAGATAGATGCTTTCCCGTCAATTTTGTCGAAAACTTCATCCGGGATAGAGGATTCAACCCAGTGTCCGCTCTGATAGATGTATTCTTTATTCCCTGTCTTTGTGTGCCACAAATCACCCTCATGCATGGCTTTTTCTGATTCTATAGCAAGTAAGATTTCGTTCCCGTTCACATCAAGAATCTTGTTTCCGTTCACGTCACACCATGCAGTTGTTTCTACTGTTGTCCACGAAATAGCCGGGTCTTCATCTTGATACCATGTTTCAATCTTTTGGTCGAGCTGTTCTTTGATTTTTTCAACATCTTCTGCATAAGTTATATTGATGAAATTCTCCACGGTTGTATCATCGGTATATTTAACAGCCTTAATCCAGTCACCTACGCTATACTTTTCGCCATCTTTCTTCGATGTCACGCATCGTTTTAAGTCTGACGTATCATCACCGACCCACAAATCACCGATGTCATAAGGTGGGAATGGCGTGGTGACAAATACACGCTTTTTGGTCATGGCAAGGTTATTTGCACTTATTGCATCAGCATCCGGCATTTCCTCCCATGCAGAGCCGTTCCATCTCTTTGTTTTCTGTTCATCCGGGTTATACCACAGATCTCCCTTGTGATTTGCTTTCAGTTCGTCAGTAGTCCATGCTCCGGCCGGATTAATAGACTGGTTATATGTCTCAATCTTACCGTCAATCTGTGTCTGTAAGTCCTCTCCGAGTGCGTCAAGTTCTTTTTTAACTTCATTCGCCTTTGTGTCATCCGTGTATTTAGATGCCTTTTCCCAATCTGTTTCAGAAAATGTGGCAGATTCAGAACGTGCGGTCTTGCATCTCATGATATCCCCGTCACCGCCTTGAACCCAAAGGTCACCGATATCATAAGGTGGTGCCGGTTGTACAACAAATACTCTTCGTTTTCCGTCTGCGGTATCCTGTGCTTTTTCCGCTGCTGCTAATGCTTTTGTTATATCGGTATCCTGTATCAACTGCCATTTCCAAGTGCCGGTAGCATCTTCTTGCGTGAACCGGTACGAATATCCTTTAGACTTCCAATAGAACAAATCTCCCTCATGCTCTTTCCTGGTTGTCTCGGTTGTCCATTCGGATGCCGGGTAATTCTGCATAGTTGGTTCGTAATCGTAAAACCAGTTTTCAATCTGCCCGTCCAGACGTGCCTGTATCTGTGCAATGATAGGATCGTAAGTTGCTGTGATAAAATCATTCAAGCCAGAATCATCTGTGTATTTGTTACGCTTCTCCCAGTCGGAAGAGGTAAAATCTCCTGTCTCACGGCTTTTTACGCACGTCATAATATCAGATGTGGAACTGTCAAACCACAAATCGCCTGTACTATATGGCGTAGATGGTGTGTTGATAAATATCTGTGCTTTTCCGTCAATTTCATCAAATACCGCATCCGGGACAGGCATTTTTACCCATTCACCGGATTCTGAATATCGGTACTCTTCGTTCGTGGTTGTGTTTTTCCACAAATCACCGATATGAGATGCTTTGGTTTCCTCGAAGTAGAGATACATTTCATTCCCGTCTGTGTCGAGGATTGCATTTCCATCCGCATCGCACCAAGGTATTTCCGTGATTCCACCCCAGTTAACCGCCGGGTCAGTAGGCTGATACCAGGTTTCAATCTTGTTTGTAACTTGGTCTTTCAGATTATTGATGTCTTTTGTGTATACATTGTCAACAAACTTTTTGACAGCTATGTTTGCGATAGCTTCAAGTGTCTGTCCACCGATGGCAAGTGATTCCGCACGGATATCCACACGGCCTGTTTCAGTATCTGCATAAAACGTGATATTGCCGTCTTTGTCTCTGATAGTTAATGCCCCGGTATTGATATAATCCGCATTTATTCCGATAGCATACAATACTTTTGCTACTAAATCACCAGTGAGAAAGAAGCCGTAAGGATAGGTCTGACCGCCGTCCGTTGATACACCTACAGCATCGGATGTAATCTTAATGACGTTTTCGGATTCACTCATTGTCGGCTTGTCATGCAGATATGTTATATAAGAGCCGTCAGCCTGTCGCACCTTACTAGTGTACATTCCTTTTGCATTGGAAAGAGTGGTCTGCAAATTCTCAATAGCAGATTCCATTTCTTTTCGATTTTTGTTTGCTTCTGCCTGTACTTTGTGATACATCTCGGCAGATTCACTGTAATATGTACTGCTATTTGTTTCCGGATCCTTGATACCGCAAGACAGTTCAGATTCTCCAGGATAAGAAAAATCATGTGTGGTTATCACTGTTTTGTACGCTTTGTCGTTTTGATCTACGATAACGGCACAATCCATGATTTCTGCGGTCGGGTAAGGAAAAAACGTTCCAGAGAACGATGTCAGTGTCACACCGTTCAACACATCTCCGATTAATTCCAGTGCTTTTTCTTCTGCGCCAGTGATTAATGGATTGGTTATAGTCAATGCATAGTCATCCGTTCCGTTCAGATATTCTACGTCCTCATTGTTTACACGCTTTGTAGTTCGTATTCCAGTAATCGTTACCGGGTTCATCCCTACTGTTGGATAATCCGAATATTCGGATAAAACATGGTATTTTGCGCTTTGTGTTGACAATTCAGTGTACAGAGTACCGTCTGTAACGTCTCTGAGTGGCTCAAAATCGTAACTTTTAATGCTAAGAGAACCATTCTTAATGATTGCATTTCCGACCGCTATTTGAGCAATATATCCAATAATTTTACGAGCCGTTGTCTTTTCCGGCATACTCTGAATTTGAAAATCTTCGTTCTTGAAATGAGCATCCGCAACTGTAATTCCAACGAACGCACAGACTTCTAATAACAGGTTTCTTGTAGTTGCCGGATAGGAAAGCTGAGAAGTAAATTCTTTATTAGCTTTATACATAGCATCATAAGCCGTGATTTCTATAACTTCTCCCGTTGCTACCGGAGAAGTGACATAAAATACGCCCTCATTTATTCTTTCCTGTGTACCATCCTCCAAGTCTGCTTCTGTGTATAATGTGATCTGTGAATAAAAGAAATCATAATCCGAAAATCTTTCATCCTCATTGAATAAGGACAATGTGATAGTTTTGGACAGAGCGGAACCCAGCGGTAAATCATCACCGCCGGATTCCGAATATCCGTTGTCAGAAATGGCAAAATCATCCTCTGAGTTTAGTGTTATTTCAGAACCATCTGAAAATAAAACTTTTGCGTAAGAGTAAAATGGCCCGCCATTCTTTATAACTTTTTTAAAATTGTTACTTACATTTTTCATCTTCTACCCCTAACTATTTAAGGTCAGCGACTGTCTAAATCGACAGCCGGAGTTATTTATAATGACAACGGATTGATACAAGTTACTTGAAAGCTTAATTCGCTATACCTTTCTTCTCCGTTATTAAGACGTACAACCGGAAGATTATAATTAGAAGCATAGAATTTTCCAGTTTCCCACTGCGCTTTATATGCGTTAAAATGGTAGAAATCAAATTCATTTTTATTCATAACCTGTCGGAGTATATTTGACGCTTCTTTTGCACTGATATCTGTCCATTTTAAGTTATATGCTTCTACGGTAAACATTACCGTGTTTTTCATATTCCCTTTTTGCGTACGTGTAGACTTTGCAGTAGAGGTTGTCGCAAGTTGTACTGTATATCCGTCTTCGTCAACGTCAGGGGCGGTGTATGTTCCGAACCTCAAATGCTCCTGTACCATATCATCACCCCCTACGCCATCTCAAACGGATTCATACCCGTCTGTGACATTACTACTTTTCCCTCTTCTACCACTGCTTTATATATCTGCTTACCTTTCAGATATACTGGGATTTCAATGCGCTGTTTCTGTCCACCGCCGGATTCTTCCCTTACAATCTGCCGGATTAAGCTTTCCGGTGCTTCGATGTTGTTTCCGTTCTTCTGGTCGCCGAGTACCGCCATGAACTCTTTGTTTGGTGGAATTACCGCACCTTTTGCAAGATACGGGATATAGTTCGGACTCCAATAACCAATATTAAATCCAACAGAACTCCAACCTGTAAACTTCTGCAACCATTTTGGCAACCGAATATTCATGTGGTTCATAGCACTTGCAAATCCGTTCTGCATCCTCTGGAATCCACGTAACATAGCGTTCATAAAGCTGATGATTAGATTTACCGGACTTTTTACAACAGATGCCATTGCATTCCATATTCCGGCAAATATATTCTTAATTCCATTCCACGCTCTTCGCCAATTCCCAGACAAAACACCGTTTACAAAATTTACAATACCGTTAAATATCTGTTTTACCGAATCGAAAAGATTTTTAATATTCTGCGCCCATCCGTTCATATAATCTCCAATGATTCCAAATGCCTTTGTCCAGTCTGTTTTAAAAATACCATTCACAAATTTTGAAAACGGTGTTAAAACGAAATTCTTAATGAATTCAAAAACTTGGTTCACAAGGGTCTTTATTAAGTTAAGTGGCGTGGTGACTATTGTTGCCATTAAATTCCATACGCCAATAAAAATATCTTTTATTCCCTCCCAAGCTTGTTTCCAATTGCCGGTAAATACTCCTGTAAAAAATTCAACGATACCGTTAAATATCTGTTTTATACCATCAATGATATTGCTGATAGTGGAAAAGAAAAGATTCATGTAATCGCCAATAATTCCGAATTGTTTTGTCCAATCGGTTACAAACGCATTACTGAGCCAATCTGCAAAATTTAACATTGTCTGTTTTACTTGATCCCAATGAGTTACTAAAAGTACAAGGATTGCAATCACAGCCGTTATTACAATCGGGATTATTCCAACTGAGGATATAATCGCACTAATTGCACCGATAAGACCTTCTGAGCCAAGTATTGAAATCAATCCAGATATTCCGTTGACGATCATTGCGATTAATGGTGTGATTTTTCCGGCAGCAAACGCACCCATCAAAAGCGAGCCGATCAATTCAATTATCCAAGAGTGCTTGCTTAAAAAGTCAAAGAATCCTGCTATTCCATTAATCAATGTCGGTAATCCTTTTTCTATTAGCCACTTCAAAAATGGCAATACAATAGTTGTGTATAATTCGTACACATAATCACCAATGACTTTAATTAATGGTTGTAATTTTTCCAAAACATTTCTAATTGAATCAAGTAATGGATAAAAATCAAGTTTTCCAACCCAATCAGCCGTTGCCCATACAATCTTATTAATAATATCTAGGATTGTTTGGAAAATATCAGCAATTGCCTGTATAATTGCCGTACCGACTTTGTTTTTATTCCATGCCACATCTAATTGTCTTGCAACATTCCCGGTAGTCGTAAAAATTCCTTGCGTTATTTGCAAAATTGTTTCCAAAATCTTTGTGCCTGTACCATTTGTCCAAACTTCAAGCATGCTCTTTCCGACATCTGTCACCAGATTTTTCAATTCGGTAAAAGCGTATTTAGCAGAATCAATAGTATTTTGTCCCTCTTTGTCCCACGCTTCTTTGAACGGTTTGAATATTTGCGAGAGAATATCCTTTAACTTTTCCAAGATTGGGATATCTGAAATTGCCACTTCTTCAAACATCGGTGATGTTCCACTTCCACCGCCAGTATTCGGCGTACTACTTGATGGATTTTTAGAACCGGAATTGTTTTTATCCTGTTGTTCTGTGTATCGGTTTAAATCATCCAACGGTGAAAGATAGTCCTCTGTAGCGTCAGTTGCGTCCTCTGTAGCGTCTGCAACATCTTTTGTACTGTCTGCGTCTTTCTTTGCGCTAGATGCCGTCTTGTCTAAACTCTTCGCATAGTCTTTTTGCACTGCTATAGCTTTTGTATATGTTTTCTTACCGCTTAGGAAAGCAAAGAACATACTTACATAGCTTGCAGCTGTCGAAATCATGTCGATAAACTTAGACAGTATCGGTGCCACTATGGAAAGTATCGGGGCAAATGCTGTTGCGAGTGAGTTTTGCAAGCGCACCAAACTGCCCCACAACATCGACAAGCTGTTATTTGTATCACTGGAATACTGCGACAGGTTGTCGAATCCCCCTTTGATTCCACTCATTACAGCTGAAAACGCACGGAAAGCAACACTCATAAGCAAAGACATACCAAGCATACGGCCAAGGCTCATTCTTGCACCACCGGCAGATTTTGAAACACCTTTTATGGATTTTGATGCCCGCTTGCCGGATGAACTCATTTTATCGTTCGCATCTGAAGCTTTAAGCGTTTTGGACTTATATTCGTCTACAGTTCCTTTTATAGATTTGTAAGACGTATTTAACCGATCATTGATATTTGCAAGTTTGTCTTCTGCTACCGCAAGCTTTTCCATATCGGATTTCGCTTCTTTAGTTCCTGTTCCTGTTCGGAATGCAGTGCCACTTGCTTCTAAGTCCTTTAATTCTCCCTCAGCATATTTGATAGTATTTGCAAGCTCATCAATGTCATATTGCTGTCTCTTGTAAGTATTGGAATTCTTCTTTCCACCATTTGCAAGAAAGCGTTCCTGTGCTTCTGTGAGCTGATTCATCTTTGCTGTTGCTTGATCTATCTGTGCCTGTATTTCCCTGTATTCCTCTGTCGGAATCTTCTGGTTGCCATATTCAGCTACTTTTCTTTTTAATTCTTCTACTTTTTCGGATTGCCTAGCATATTCCCGGCTAAGTTTTGAGAACGAATCAATCTGTTTCTCTATTGATGCTTTGGTTTTTGCACTAACTCCATTCAGTTCATTTGCCATTTTTCTCAGTGATGATTCTATCTCTCTGCCACCGGCACTCATACCATCCGAGTTGATTTCGGTATCAATAATAATGCTACCGTCTGCCTGTGCCATAGCAATTCCTTTCTACCGTTAATTTTTTACGGTCAGCGAACATCTTCAACTGATGTCCGGTTATTTCTTCTTGAACCCGAAAAGTTCTCTTAATTCTTCCTTTTCGGCTTCGCTACGTTCCTGTGTTTTGGTCTTTAGATCAACCATGTTTTTGTGTTCTTTATAATAATCTTCTTCCCACTTTTCCAGTTTTTTCCCTCTTCTTTTTTTGTCCCTTATACTGACGATAGTAGAAAATGTGCTTTCTCCGACTTCCATGTATGCACCAAGGAATGTCCACCAATGCATATATTCTTCCGAACGCACATCCTTTCCTATTGTCTTGTTAATGGCCGGGATGACAACATGAGCATCTTTTTCCCAATCCATCAACTGCGGTCTTGGCTTTTTGTTGTCTTCTTTGAATCCACAATCTATGAATTCCCCGCCTTTTTTCATGGCTTCTTCATAGTCTCTAGGGTTCATGCTGCCGAAATCAATATACAGAATTTGCAAAAGCGTAAGTGCACGCTCTTGATTCTTTTCTTCTTCTGTCATATCGGGTTCAAATATCTCCGGGTCGTTCATAGCAGAAAGAATATCCAATATCACACGAAAGTCTGTGCGTATCCGATATTCTTTGCCATTAATCTCTAAGGAAGTGGGAAGTTTCCACGCATACATTAGTTATGGTACTTTGCCACATATTTGTTCATGCGACGTTGTACCTTTTTTGATCTGTGATGAAATTCTCTTTCAATTACTTTTGCAACTGCATTGAGAACATTTTCTACATACAGTTCGCCGTTTTCCAGTGCTGAAAACGCCCCAAGAATCTTGAAAAAGGATTCTTCTGCATCTGCATTGATGAGGTAGGATATTTTTCCAACAATCTCTTTTTCTGCTTTTGATACTCCGTCTTCGCCATCCGGCATTTTGTAAGTGTTGAAAAATTCGATCACTTCATCCAGTCGGTTTACGATATTTGTATCTGATGGACGGAACTCAAACACACCAAGTTTTTTTCCTTTTTTGTTCTCGATAGTATAGGACTTTGAACCATCATCAATGATGATCTTGTTTTCATTGGACGGCTTAATCAATTTATTGCTCATAAGATGCACCTCTTTCAGAATTAATCAGCCAGTGAATTTACGCTTGCCGGTAATGCACCAGCCGTAAACTTCGGGTTTCCTGTTTTAAGTGATTCAGCCGTTACATAGCCTTTTGTTCTATCACCATCGAACGAAATGTTGAATGGGATATTTACTCCGGCTGTGTCACCGCCGTAGCTCTGAGGTTTTACGAGCACTTCCTGTACATAGGCAAGATGATTCTCTGCGCTTGTGTCTTCCACGATCACTTCAAGCATCAGTGTTTTGCAAGCATCACCTTTTAACTGGTCAAGCGCAATGTCTCTAATGTGTGGATATAATTTTGAATCCGGATCCGCATAGAACGGGTCTGCACTAATGGACGGCTCATACCCGTTGTCTGTTGTTTTTGTCTTGCCAAGAATCGTTTTCTTGGTCGATGTATCCGGGTTGAGTTCGACAGACATTTCTTCGATGTCTTCTCCGATGACTTCAAACTCTGCGGATGCTAAGACTTTTTTGAATGTGGTGTCTAAATAGTGCGCTAATGCTTCACGATTTAACTGTCCCATATTATCTTTCCTTTCTACCGTTAATTTTTTACGGTCAGCGAACATCTTCAACTGATGTCCGGTTA
>CDZH01073182.1_pt1 | contig 16487 bp, 18 predicted proteins | sample 557721 | NCBI WGS metagenome assembly CDZH01 (sample SAMEA3182062, study PRJEB8094) | gut metagenome | biome: human; feature: gut; material: Stool; isolation source: human stools | place: Canada | collected 2013-01-14
TTCAAGCTCTACAAGGGCAACATCATCAAGGCCGGAACCACTTCTCCTTACTCTCTGTACAATGAGAACCTGGCTTCCTTCACCACCGGTGATCTGTACGACCATCACGATGCAGAAGGCTTCATCAATCTGTTCGGTCTGTCTCTGAAGGTTCGTGCCATGAAGTTACAGGAGAACGAAAAGAAACTTGGTAACTAAGAATTAAAATAATGAGGTGTCTATGATAACTGCACAGACTATAATTACTGTGGTGATCCTGTATCTGGTGATCATCAATGTTGTGGGATATGTGATCATGGGTGTCGATAAAAAAAGAGCCATCCGGGGTGCCTGGCGCATCTCGGAGGCTTCTCTTTTTTTCACGGCGCTTTTGGGTGGCAGTCTGGGATGTATTCTGGGAATGCAGCACTTCCGTCATAAGACGAAGCACTGGTATTTCAAGTACGGAATGCCGGCGATCCTGGTGGTACAGGTACTGCTTTTTGCCCTTTTATTCAAATAGGAAATATGCTATACTTCTTTTATAAGATGTCGGGGTCAAAAGCCCCCGACTTTGATGCCTACGGATTGTTCCGTGCTACGCACTCCCACAATCCTACCCAATATTCGCATATCGTGGGATTATCATCCCACTTTTATGCTCATATCGGGGCGGGTCCTAAGGTCTTTCACCCACCTATGAGCAAGCTCATGTGGGCTTAGACCTTTTGACCCTGGCATCTTTATATGAGATAAAGTCCGGGAGGTATCGATATGCATATAGCAGTGTGTGATGATAATGTAGCCGACAGAAAGCAGCTGGAGCGTCTGTTAAAGCGGGAATCCGACAAAAGAGCAGCGTCTACGGGTATCATTTATACCGATTCTTTCGGTAATTCTACCTCACTGCTGTCCAATCCCATGCAATACGATGCCTTCTATATTGATATGTGTCTGACGGAAGGCATCACCGGTACAGAAGTGGCAAATGCGCTGATTGCCCAGGGGGTGAACGCACCCATCGTCATGTGCTGTTCCAAGATCAATTACAGAGCACAGTCCTATCCGGAAAATGTTATTTTTCTGGACAAGCCCATCAAAGTAGCGGAACTGGGACAGAGCATTGATCATGCTCTGGAGATTATGTCTAAGGCAGTTCCTCTCATAGAGCTTCGAGAGGATGAAGATACCGTCTATGTCACCGAACCGGACATCCTCTACGCCGAAGAAGAAGGCCGGAATGTCATCGTCACCCTGAAGGACGGTCGCACCGTAAAAGTAGCCACCACCGCTATCAATTTGTTCTCTCAGATAGAGAATCACCCTACCTTCTTCGCTCCCACCGTCAAGACGATCCTTAACGGCAGATACATGGAGAAGCTGGGCTTCCGCAAAGTCATCATGTGCGATGGCAAAAAATTTGCTCTGCACAGAGACTGTGTTGCTTATGCGAAACAGCTGCTGGCGGAATATCATGCGTAAAAAAGACTCCACTCTCTCGAATGAAGTCTTAGAAAATTTGAACTCGAAGTTCTCAGAAAATCACCCGTATCGTCGTTCCTTTTCCGGGTTCGCTCTCCAGTTCCAGTTCAGCGTGGCTCTTGGCGATGATATGTTTTACGATAGCAAGGCCCAGTCCCGTGCCGCCGGTGGATTTGGAGCGGCTCTTGTCCACACGGTAGAAGCGCTCGAAGATCCTCTCCTGATGCTCCTTGGAGATACCGATGCCGGTGTCTTTTACCACCAGATAGGTATGCCCCTCTCTGGCATAGGTCTGTACATCCACACTTCCTCCCGGATTGTTATACCGGATCGCGTTATCACACAGATTATATAAAAGTTCTTCCATCATCTGACGATTGGCTGTCACATAGCATTCCGTGCCGTTCAGCGCTATGGTCACATTGTGCTTCTCTGCACTCATTTTCAGCATTTCCACACAATTCTGCGCCATTTCATGAAGATTCAAAAGCTCCGTATCCGCTTCCTCTTCCGTTCCGTCCAGCTCCGACAAACGAATAATATCATTGATCAATGTAAGTAGACGATTTGCGCTGTTATGAATCCCGTGAGCAAAACGCACCGTATCCTGTTCGGAGGCCATGCCGGTCTCGATCAGCTCCGCATAGCCAGAAATGGATGTCAACGGGGTCTTCAGTTCATGGGACACATTTGCACTGAATTCCTGACGCATTCTGGCATTTTTCATAATGTCCTCATGTTGTTTGCGGATCATGGTCATGAACGGTGTCAGTTCCTCATAGGTCTGCATCTCTGTACATTCCCCGATATTCTGTGCCAGTTTCTCAATGGGAGCCACCAGCTTCGTGGTCAGCACTCTGGCCGCCACCATGCACAGCACCAGCAGCACCACAAAGATCCCCACCATCATGGGCAGCGCCTGACTGAAAATGCTGTAAATGCTTCTGGCATCCTTGGACAGTCGCAGGATGCTGCCATCTTCCAGACGGATGGCATAATAAAAGGTGGACTGGGACAAGGTCTCGGAATTCCGGACTGCTTCACCTTCGCCGTCCCGCATGGCTTCCTGGATCTCCGGACGGGAAGCGTGATTCCCCATGGCCACAGAATCTGCCTCATTATCATACAATACCTGTCCGTCACTGCCGATCAGCGTCAATCGCAGATCCGATTCCACCGGCACTCCGTTTTCCTTGATCTCTTCTACCGAAGAACAGCTTTTTAACAGGGAACCATAGCTTTTCAGATCCTCCAGTACCTGTCTGCGGAACAGATCATAATACACTATCGTGATCAGTACCATGGTAAGCAAAATCGTTACCGTGGCAATGAGGATCATCATTTTGTTAATCTTTTTCTTCATCTTCTGTTACGCTTTCTCGCCGTTCATAATGTATCCCACATTACGCACGGTCTTGATCAGACTGCCCTCTTCCTTCAGTTTCTGCCGCAGCGTCTTGATATGCATGTCCAACGTCCGGGATTCTCCCTCAAAATCGATCCCCCAGACGCGGTCCAGGATCAGTTCTCTGGTGGTCACAATGCCCGCATTGGTCATCAGAAGCTTTAACAGCTCATATTCTTTGTAGGTCAACTCCACAGGCTCCTTGCCTACCGTGACAGAATGTTTCTCTCGGTCCAGCACAATGTTCCCCAGCTTCAGCACCTTATCTTTTTCCTGACTCTTCTGACTTCTCCTAAGCATTGCCTTTACCCGGGAAATCAGTTCCATGACACCGAAGGGCTTCGTAATATAATCATCTGCCCCCAGATCCAGTCCCTTGACCTTGTCGATCTCCGTGGTCTTCGCCGTGACCATGATCACCGGCACCAGCACCGTGTCCTGTCTGGTACGTAGCTTTTTCACAATGCTCAGACCATCCTCGTCCGGCAGCATGATGTCTAATAAAATCAGATCCGGTGTGGTATCATTCAGCGCCTCATAGAAATCCATGGCGGAATCAAAACCTTTTACCTCATATCCCACATTGGCCAGGGCAAAGGTCTCGATCTCCTGAATATTTTTGTCATCCTCTACTACATAGATCAAAGCCATCTCACAGCACTCCTCTCTGACTGTGCTTTCTCTTCTTAACTATACCTCGGTAAATCCTCACTCCGCAAGCAGTTTTGCATTCTTTTCCGCAAGACGTTCCTGCTTTGTGGGCGGTAACTGGTATTTCTCACGGCATGCCAGCACTTTGCTCTGGAAGTCCTTGTTATCTTCCTGGCGCAGTTCATCCAGGTAAGCGTGGGTATCGAATTCATCCTCATTCACCTGTACCAGACAGACTGCAATATTGGAGCAGTGATCGCTGACACGCTCAAAGTTCGTAATGACATCGGATAAGATGAAGCCCAGTTCAATGGTACATTTTCCCTTACGGAGTCTGCGTACATGGCGCTGCTTCACATCCAGGCTCAGTCCATCGATGACTTCCTCCAACGGCTCCACCTGTCTTGCCAGATTCAGATCTCCGTTCTTAAAACTGGTCATGGTAAGATCCAGCACATCGTGTACCGCTCTCTCGAATACCTTCAGTTCCTCCTGCGCCTTCTCGGAGAATACCAGCTGCTTGTCATGCATCTCCTGTGCCGCTTCCTTGATGTTGCGGGCATGATCGGAAATTCTCTCAAAATCGCCGATGCAGTGCAGAATCGTATTTAAAGTCTCACTATCCTTATTGGAAAGCTGTTTGGAACTCAATTTCACCAGATAGGTTCCCAGTTCATCCTCGAAGCGGTCCACATCCGTCTCCATCTGTGCCACCTGCTCTGCTTTCGCCTCATCGAAATTATGCAGCAGCTCCATAGCCAGATCCATGGCTTCCCTGGACTTATCCGCCATCACAGAAGCCACCAGTCTGCTCTGCTCTACGGCATAGGCAGGCTTCTCCAGGAAACGTACATCCAGTAAGCTTAAAGTCTTGTCTGTCTCGGACATTTCCTTCACGTCCTCATGGGTCGGCAGCGTCAGGCAGGCCAGCTTCACCAGACCGTTGGAGAAGGGAAGCAATACCAGCGTAGCCGCGATATTGAAGCAGCTGTGAACTACTGCGATTCCAAAAGGTGTTGCCACTTCTCCCAGAAAAGCAAAGGGATGAATGGCATTGACCGTATAGAACACTCCCAGGAACAGGATCGTTCCGATAATATTAAAATACAGATGAATCAGAGCCGCACGTTTTGCATTGCGGGAAGCACCGATACCGGAGATCATGGCGGTAACACAGGTACCGATATTCTGTCCCATGATAATGGGAACTGCTGCGCCAAAGCTTACCGCTCCGGTCATGCACAGTGCCTGCAAAATACCTACGGATGCGGAAGAAGACTGGATCACCGCTGTGAGAATGAGTCCTGCCAGCACACCGAATACGGGATTTTGGAACTCGATCAGCAGATTGGTAAACTCCGGTACCTCTGCCAGCGGTGAAACTGCCGCGCTCATGGAATCCATGCCAAACATCAGAATTGCAAAGCCCACCAGGATGGTTGCCGCATTTTTTAATTTGTCTTTATGGGAAAACAGTAAAATACCCACACCCACGATCGCTAAAATCGGGGAAAAAGAACTGGGCTTGAGCATACGGATCCAGAAAGCATCGCTCTCAATGCCCGTCAGACTTAAGATCCAGGAGGTCACCGTGGTACCGATGTTGGCACCCATGATGATACCTACTGCCTGTTTCAGACTCATAATACCTGAATTGACAAATCCGACTACCATAACAGTGGTAGCGGAGGAGGACTGGATCACACCGGTGACCACCGCACCCATGAGCACTGCCTTTAACGGGTTGTTGGTCAGTTTCTCCAGAATGCGTTCTAATCGTCCGCCAGATGCCCGGGACAGTCCGTCACCCAACAGATTCATTCCATACAGGAATAATGCAAGTCCTCCTACCATCTTCAGTAAATCAAAAAAGCTCATACTCTAATCCTCTCATTTTACATAACATACTTTACATTTTTGGTTTCTATCTACACTTTATCTTGCTTATGTAAAATGCGTTACCAGTGAATGTAAAATTTATGTAAAATTGTAACGATGCAGAGCCATGAACTATTGTTCTATGCTCGTCAGATGCTGGCATCTGTAAGAGCATAGAACAATAGTTCTTTGGCGAGCAAGCCTCAATGAGCAAAAGGAACGCTCCGCAGGAGCAGTTTTGCGAATTGGGGCTCTGCATCGTTACTGGGATTATCAGATGCTAGCATTCGTAAGAGCATATGGCAATAGTTCTTTGGCGAGCAAGCCTCAATGAGCAAAAGGAACGCTCCGCAGGAGCAGTTTTGCGAATTGGGGCTCTGCATCGTTGCTGGGATCATCGAATTCTAGTATAATTTTACCCCTTCCATGTCTCCGGTCATACGGAAAATTGCCCACTGAGCAATATTTACTGCATGGTCACCTACCTTTTCCAGGTACTTTGCCATCATCAGATAATCCACCACACGATCCGCATCCAGGTTCTGCTCTCTGATAGCCTGCATCATTTCCGTTTTGACTTCGTTGAAGAGATCATCTACCATATCATCATGTTCTACTACTTTTCTTGCATTTGCCTCATCACCTTCCACAAATGCCTCCACCGAATTGTGGATCATCTCCTTGGCTTCTTCCATCATCTCCAGCAACAGATGTTCCTGTTTTCCTTCGGGATTCATGTTGCCCATACGCAGGTACAGTTCCACAATATCTGCCACATGGTCTCCGATCCGTTCAATATCCGGTACCACTTTCAGCGCTGCGGATACCAGACGCATATCTCTGGCCACCGGCTGCTGTCTGGTCAGCAGGCTCAGACACATAGCTTCTATACTTCGCTGCATATCCACCATGGTATGATCTGTATTCAACAGTGTCTTCAGAATGTCTTCTTTGTTCTCACGAATTCCATACACCATACGGTCATAACTGATCTCCGCATGCTCTCCCATCTCAGATACTTTATTTTTCAAAGTCTCAAGATCCTGTTCAAATAATACTCTGGGTGACATCTCCCATTCCTCCTATCTTCTCATCCAAAATCATCCAAACCGTCCGGTGATGTAGTCTTCTGTCCGTTTGTCCTGAGGTCTTGCAAAGATCTCGGAGGTTGCATTTTTCTCTATGACTTCCCCTACCAGGAAAAATGCGGTGTCATCCGACACACGGGCTGCCTGCTGCATATTGTGGGTTACGATGACCACGGTGTATTTTTTCTTCAGTGTCTCCATCAGTTCCTCGATCTTTAGCGTGGAGATCGGGTCCAGTGCGGAGGTGGGTTCATCCATCAAAAGTACCTCCGGAGATACTGCCAGTGCTCTGGCAATACACAGTCTCTGCTGCTGTCCGCCGGACAGACCCAGTGCAGATTTGTGCAGACGATCCTTTACCTCTTCAAAGATAGCGGCCCCCTGCAGGGAACGCTCCACGATCTCATCCAGTTCCTTTTTATTCTTGATGCCGTGCAGTCTGGGACCGTAGGCGATGTTGTCATAAATGGACATGGGAAAAGGGTTGGGCTGCTGGAATACCATGCCGACCTTTTTACGAAGCAGTGTGGTATCCACCCGCTTATCGTAAATGTCCTCTCCATCCAGAATTACTTTTCCTTCGACTCTGCAGCCGTCCACCAGGTCATTCATCCGGTTCAGGCAACGTAGAAAAGTAGATTTGCCGCAGCCGCTGGGACCGATAAATGCGGTAATGGCGTGGTCTGCGATCTCCATATTTACATCTTTCAGTGCGTGGTTCTCTCCATAATGGAGATTTAAGTTTTCCACGGATATTTTACTGTTAGCCATATGTTTTCTCCTTCTTGTGTTTTCTCTTACTCTCGTCTAAGCTTATTCGCCGCCAGCTTGGTCAGGAGGTTCAGGATCAATACGATAATGATCAGAACACAACCGATACCGAAAGCATTATCATACTGTCCCTTCTGCATCTGTAAATACAATTCGATGGTCAGGGTACCACCAGACTCCATGGCCTTGTGAGCCAGCTTTGCCAGATTGTCTCCGAAAACTCCGGTGAACTTCGGCAGCTTGTAGTCGCTTCCCGCAGTGAACAACAGGGCTGCAGACTCTCCCACGATACGTCCCAGTGCCAGAATGATACCGGTGACGATACCTGGCATGGAAGACGGCAGAAGGATCGTCCGGATCATATGCCATTTCGTGGATCCCATTCCCAACGCACCGGTACGATAACTGTCCGGCACGGTGCGCAATGCTTCCTGTGTATTTCTTGTGATCAGGGGCAGCACCATCAGTGTCAGGGTAAAGGAACCGGTGAGCAGTGAATAGCCGAAGCCCAAAGTCTCTCCGAAAAAGATCATACCGAACAGGCCGAAAATAATAGAAGGAATACCAGACAGTGTCTCCGTGGTGAACTCAATGATGGAGACCAGCTTGCCGGGTTTTGCATATTCATTCAGGTAAATGGCACTTCCCACGCCGATGGGGGTCGCGATCAACAGAGTGATCACGATGATGTACAGGGTATTCAACAGGTTGCCCGCAATACCGGTGGTCTGCTTTCTGGCACTGGTCACCGTCGTTAAAAATGCCCAGTTAACGGCGCGGATGCCTTTTACGAAGACATACAGGATAATTCCCAGTAAAAGTGCCACCGCCAGTGTGGCAGAGACATAAATGGCTGCCAGCAAAAGCATGTCTGTGGGGCGTTTTCTTTTTACATATAAGGTGTCCTTATTCATTGTCATCCGCCCCCTTTTTCAGTATTTTATTCAGTACGATATTGATGATCATAATAAATACAAACAGCACCAGTCCGATGGTGAACAGCACCTGTCTGTGCAGTCCGGAAGAATATCCCATCTCGCTGACAATAGCTGTGGTCAGGAATCGCACGGAGTTAAATGGCAACGGCACATTGACGTTGCTACCGGATACCAGTGTGATCGCCATAGCCTCGCCGATGGCACGTCCCACTCCCAGAACGATAGCCGTCACGATACCGGATTTTGCTGCCGGAAGGATGGAGCGGAAAATAGTCTGTACATGGGAGGCTCCCAGGGCCAGAGAGGAGGATTTGATCCCTGCAGGAACCGCCCGGATGGAAGTCTCACTGATATTGATCACAGTGGGCAGGATCATGATCGCCAGTACGATCACGGCTGACAGCAGGTTTGCACCGCCGGTGAACTGGTGTGTCGTGGATCCCTGGAAGATCAGTCTTTCTAATTTATACATGAGAGGATTCAGTAAGTAGATTCCTAACAGTCCGTAGATAACGGAAGGGATGCCGGCTAACAGCTCTACCGCAGGCTTTACAATGGCAGCCAGGGGCTTGGGTGCCACCTCTGCCAGGAATACTGCCGTCAGCACGCCGATGGGCACACCCAGCAGGATAGCCAGCGTCGTACCGACGATGGAAGTCAGGATAACCCACAGAATACCGAATTTCGGATCTGCCGCCGTTGGCATCCATTCCGTGCCGAACAGGATCTCTCCCAGACCTACTTTCATAATAGCGGGGGTACCGCTGATGATCATATATAAGGTGATAGAAACTACCGCCAGTACGGCGAAGAAGGCACAAATGGTAAATACTATTTGTGCCACAGTTTCCACGACCGCTTTATTTTTTCTGTTTCCCATTACGGAAGCGTGTGTTCCACTATTCATCGCTTTTTTCCTTTTTCTTTGTCGGCTATTATTTTACTGTGATCAGACCAACTTCGGAAGCAACCTGCTGTCCTTCGTCACCCAGTACAAAGTCGAACCATGCCTGTACCAGATCGTTCTGCTCGGAGATCTCACCCTTAGTAGCCATTACGAAGGGTCTGCTCAGGAAATAGTTACCGGCCTTGATGTTCTCTGCGGTAGCTTCTACACCTTCCAGGGACAGTGCCTTAACACTATCATCCAGTGCATCCAGGGAAGCGTATCCGATAGCTCCGGGCGTAGATGCTACTTTTGCGATTACTGCACCGGTGCTATCCAGTTCGTTTGCATATTTGCAGCCGTCTACCAGATCAACCAGCTCTTCGAACGCGCCTCTGGTACCGGAACCTGCCTCACGACCGATCACGATGATAGGCTCATCTGCACCGCCAACTTCTTTCCAGTTGGTAACTGTGCCATTGTAAATGTTGGTCAACTGCTCTTTGGTCAGATCTGCTACTTCGTTAGCAGGGTCTACACATACTGCAATACCATCGATAGCTACTACGTTCTCTACAACGCCTGCTGCCTTTTCCTCATCCTTTAAGCTTCTGGAAGAGTTACCGATATCTGCGGTTCCATTGGTTACAGCTTCGATGCCCGCGCCGGATCCCACGAACTCAGCGGTTACGGTTACATCAGGATATTCTTCCATGAAAGCTTCGCTCAGTGCATTGGCTAATTTCTCCATAGAAGTACTTCCTACCATGGAAATGCTGCCGGACAGATCTGTGGTGGTCTCAGCAGGTGCTGCTGCGCTGCTCTCTGCCACAGTGCTTTCTGCTGCGCTGCTCTCTACTGCGGAAGGCTGTGCTGTGGCTGCATCACCGTTACCGCATGCAACCAATGCGGTTACTGCTAATATTCCTGCTCCGATCAGAGCTAATAATTTGCTGTGTCTTACTCTCATAATAATGTCCTCCATGTTTTTGTTTTTCTTTCTCTTGATTACGCAATCATACTAACATGGGGGAAATTCACATAATATCACAGTCCGGTAATTTATTTGTAAGAATTAGGTAAAATCAGATGCTCTCCAGAATGCCGTCGGCAATAGCCCGGGCGATCTCGTCAAACCGGCTGTCAAAGAGTTCGTTGTCCGCATCCGTATTGATAAATCCCACTTCTATCAGCACAGCCGGCATATTTGTGCTGTTGAGCACCACCAGATTCGGTCTTTCATTCACTCCCAGATTTACGAACCCCACCTGCTCCAGTCCGGCATTGATGTTGTACGCCATCCTGGCTGCCGCTCCATAGCGGTTGTAGACTAAACTCTCCACTCCACTGTACTGGTTCGGATAAGGACTGGAATTGCGATGGATCGAGACAAAATAATCTCCTCCCACCTCATTTCCCTCCTGTGCCTTCTGATAGGGGGACTCATAGATATCTGTGGTCCGGGTGTAATACACATCCACTCCGTTTTCTTCTAAGATGCTTCCCACCGCCAGTGTCAGTGCCAGCGCATCCTCACTTTCTTTTCTTCCATTATAGGTGGCCCCGGGGTTCGCACCACCATGATCGGAAATACGGCTACTATTATAAAAATAACTAGTTAGATTAATATTGCACACAAAAAAGAAGCCTAGCCTCTTTTTTGTAAATGGCAAGTTACGTAGAGAAGTTCTTAATATTGAATGGTTTGCTTCATGGAATATAGAACCAAAAACTATAGATATATATAAGTGTAATAATCATATCGATGGAATTATTATGTGGCAAAATGTTACTGCCACAAAGGATAATCTTAATCGGTGTATTATTGCTAATACCAGGTATCATCCTACTAATATTGCCATTATTTATGGTTATGGAGCAGACGGGACAATATATTATCCGGTATCTGGATGGATTGATACAAATGGTGATCTGTTTATAGTGCCACAGCATAATTTGGAATTGAAATATATTACCATTAAATTCGATTACTATACGTAGAAGTTTGTATAGCAAGTTAAGCACCAGATATGTGCCAAAAAACGTACCATCGAATATACATACGAGCAAAGCACTGGGGTCTTGCTTGGGGAGCATGGTATCAAATTGCCTTTAGTACCAACCTCTAAGTACTATTTGAGTTACACCTGTCGAAACGAATAAACCTACATGTGTATTATCAATATAATAACACAAGGCGCACATGCTAAAATCCCCGAATCCTTTAGCCCAAGCTCCAAATGTCCGGTTTATATTACTACAATTTTTAAAATCATCTAATGAGACAAAATTACTTACTATTTCGGAGTAATTATCATCTCGTATTTGTAATTGTATAATCTTGTACTTAGACAGATCATTAACCAAATAAATATTCCATACTCCAAAATTATCTTTAGTTGCACTGAGCAGTTCGGTTTTGCCTTGGAATAACTTGCCATTTAACGTAAAAAAACGGAGAACACCCCTTCATGTTCTCCGTCTCTTCACCTTATTCTTTTTTAAGAAAGAGAGATATCATTATAATATCCCCTAATCATTATTCCGTCAATCATATTCTTTTGAGTTTTCCGCTTTTCAACAATGCCAGCATCTGGGTATTCTGCTTCGGTGACCCGACATAGCCCGTAATACCGTTCTCCTTCGCAATCAGCTTGCGAGTAGCGTAACTGGAGTTTACCCCGACAGCATTAAGTGCTGCCACGATGGATCCGGACGTACCGGTATATCTGGGATAATATGCCGTAGTGGACTGCACGGTACCATTACTGCCCACCATTGTATAGCAGATATCCAGGTCTACATATCCGCTGATGCCAGGCACTCTGCCACGGCTAGAGTGCTGCCAGCCCCAAAGATTATGACAAATAGCCGGCTTTTTGGATGCTACAGGATCCATAGTGATTGTCATATCCTTAGTGGACGGGTATCGTGCGATCCAAAAATCACAGTCAATATAATCTTTGTACGGTTTAATATAGCTATTATAAAAGGACAACCCGGTATACACCCCAAACTCATAGCCTGCTGCCTCGATCACTTCCTTGTAGGCATTCAAAATTCTGATCAGTTTAATACCTTTGTTTTTGAGACAGATATCCTCAGCATCCGCCCACACCTTGCCGACCTTTCTACCGGCGAGTGTGTTTACCACTGCTTTGGCCGCTGTCCTCGCTGCCGTCTCTGTTATGGTGTACAGATAATTGTAGACATCAATGGGCAGTCCCTCTGCAACTGCTCCAGCATAATTTCTGACAAATGCCTCTTCGGTCTTGTTGGACTTATTGATAACCTTCAAAACTGCAAATTCTACACCTGCTGCCTTTACCTTATTCCAGTCGATGTTCCCGTTCCATTTTGCTACGTCAATACCTTTCATCATGGCTTATTTCTCCTTCTTTCCGTCAAAATCAAGCAAATTTCTGAGCAGTTCATACATGCCTGTGGCTGCCAGCCCAGAGATCATTCCACCCAGCACAACCTCTGCATTGATACCCGCCTGCAGGTGGATAATGATTGCAATGATTGTTCCCATGCTCATGGATGCCAACGGAATGAACTTATTGGGGAAATTGTCAAAAGCAGTTTTAAGGACATAGCCTGTCAACAGACAGATTCCCAAAATAATAGGGTCTACGAGTTGCAATAAAAATGATAAATCCATAGTGTTATTCCTCTCTTTCCAGATCTTCAATCCTGTGATTTGCTACTTTGATTTGTTCCTGCATAACTGCTTGCGCTTCTTCCAGCTTGAAAGTACGCTCAATGACTGTGTTATGCTTATCCACTTTTTTCTCCAGCTGCTCCAGCCGATATGTAGTCAATTTTGTGTTGACCAAAATCCCACAGAAAGCACCTGCTGCACTCCCTGCGCAGCCGATCAATGCTACGATAATCTCTGTTGCCATATCAGTCTCCTTAATATAATGAGCCGGTCACCTCCCGGAAGGGAAGTAATCGGCTCATGGCTCTTGGTTGCTATGTAATTATGTTGGGACCGTCTCTCACTCCCATAGGCAGCCTCCTACTCTGCGGTTGCGGTCAGATCTGCCAGCTGTGTCTCCAATGCATTAATCTGGTCCCTAAGTGTCTGCCGCTCCGCATGCACCTCTTCGATGTCGTACTCTGTTTGCTCGCCCAGTAGCGTATACTCATAGGTCTTAATGATTTTATAGTCACTGGCAGCAATCCGGGATTTGAGATCATTGATCTGTGCGGTCAGCTGACTGACCTGCTGCTGTCTGGCCAGTTCCTCAAGCTCCTCTTCTGTTGGCTCCGGTTGCACCGGTACAACTGGAGCTGTATAGACGGATCCATCGTCAGACAATTCAAACCAGCCGTCTCCCTTGCGGAAGAGTGTCGTGTATGCCTCGTACTCGCCTTGATCTAAAGGATGTTTGCAATCCGAATCAAGGTAGAGATGGAAACCATTGGTATTAACCTCAATATTATCTGCTGTAATGCGGACTACATGAGGGCTCTCAATCGATACAACGACCAGCTGTGTGGTCTTTTTATTTTTAAATTTAATGTAACCCATGCGGGCTCCTTTCTGGCACTGTTGTGGCCGTGCCCGCCGTCTGATTTACTTCGTTAAATGGCAAGTTAAACCAGAACACCGATTTGACTTTAGTCAATTGTGTATCATGGGAATCTGACAATACAATTTCAAAAATAGGTAACAGAGTATTTGTAACGTTAGGCGTACAAATTACATCTGAGCAGTCTAGCGGATCATTAATTATTGCCAGTATTGCAAGGACATATTACCCTAAAACTACGTATGTTAGAGCAAATGCAGCAGGTGGTACAAATGGCGATAATCACATGCTTTATATTAATAAATCTAATGGCGTAGTAATATTAAATCTTTCGACAGAACGGTATTATTCTGCCAGTTTCTCATACTTGGCAAATTAGGCTATTTATATGCTACAACAAAATTTAGGGTAAATGTTGCGTCATTACTTACAGTAGCAATTTGATATGCATAAAAATTACCATTAATTGCAAGACGCACATTAACAGCCCAATTACAGTTTACGAACACGCCAAATACGTTAGCATTACTTGGTAATCCAAAGTCAGATAAAGATCCTAATAATGACTGTCTATTTGTCACTAGCAGAGTAACAGATGTTGATATTGATGCAAATTTCAAACCACTTAACTTGCCATTTAACTCAGTATATGTATCTGCCACCGCCTTGGCATCCGGGACATAGCCGGTGGCTTTGGTGGCCAGCAGATCATCCTTGGATGTGATCATCTGCGCAAAGGCCGGTGCGGTCAAGTCTGCAAAAAACTTTTTAATCTTGCCAAAGACCGTCTTTACGCTCTCGCCCGTATTAATGTTCTCGCGGTTCTCCGCCTCAGTAAACGCGATTTCTGAGTCTCCGATGTCTCCACTAAATCCCTTGGCCAAATAGATCCAGTTGAGCTTATCATCCCTCGGTGCTCCATCCGGGGCATCTTTGATGGCAAGATATGTGCTTCCGTTATGTGCCACTGCATCCAGCCGCTCATACGCGGTATTGGATGCATATTCTCCTTTGTAAGATATTCCGATTTTTCCGAGAGCATTGTAACCTTCTGGTGCTGCCATAGTTCACTCGTATAATCCAATTATCCTCTTTTGAGGGTAATGGATTATTCTCCTTTCTCCCAAACTCTTGGGTTTTATTGAATACTCCATTATAATACTTAAAGCACTGTGGATCTGTACCTATAGCTTTACAGCTTTGACTGTTCGGAGGTGACTCAGACCACAGCTTTTCGTCTATTACTGGTAATTAGTTTGTTAACGCTCGACGTTTTTATTTACGTGATTACACAGCCGAATTCTCTGTGGAAGACAACAGTGCTAAAATATTTATTCAGGAGGTTTTTTCTATGCCCATGTACTTTGTTGGAATTGATATTTCCAAGTACAAACATGATTGCTGCATCATTTCTGCAGCCGACCAGCAGATTATTTCTAAATTTACCATCACTAATGACAAAGATGGCTTTGAACAACTGCTTACTGCTCTTAATTCTCTCTCCAATCCTGAGGATATAAAAATAGGGTTTGAATCAACTGCCCATTATGCCCTCAATCTTGAACTCTTCCTTGAGAATGCCCACCACAGCTTCATGGAAGTTAATCCAGTTCTCATCAAGGAATACAAAAAGTCTACAACTTTAAGGCGAACCAAAACCGATTCTGTTGACTGCGAATCAATAGCCCGGTGGTTAATTACCGTTGAGTACAAACCCCATTCAAAAGGATTTTACCACGCTTATTCCCTAAAGTCACTAACTCGTTTGCGTGACAGGCTAATTCGTCAGCGTTCTTTTTATCTTGTTAAGATAACTAATGTTTTAGACCATACCTTTCCGGAATTTAAACCATTCTTCAATGAACGGCTTTCTAAAACAGCTTTGTATCTTCTTGAAAACTACGGCTCCGCTGAAAAAATGGCTCGTATGAACTCTGCTTCCTACGATAAACTCCGCTGTATTTCCAGAGGTAAGTTTTCTATCCAGCAGTTCCTTCGTCTTAAAGAGCTTGCTGCTAACACTGTCGGTGTCAATAATTCTATATTCGATTTAGAATTAAACACTTTATTGACACTATACAAATCTCTTTCCGATGAAATAAACACTTTGGAAACTGAGATTATTAAACTTATCGAAGAAGTACATCCTCACTATATGTCTATCCCTGGTATTGGTCCCATTTCATCCGCTGTTATTTACGCTGAATACGGTGATATATCCAACTTTTCCAATCCCGGTCAGATGCTTGCATTTGCCGGAATTGAACCCGGAATAAACGATTCTGGAACAGAATCCCACGGTGGACGAATGGTAAAACACGGTTCTTCACAACTCCGTTACGTTCTTCTTAACGCCTGCTTACCCTTAATACGTTTTGACTTAACCTTTGCAACTTATTATGAAAAGAAACGTGCAGAAGGCAAGAAACACAGGGTAGCGATTACTCACGTAGCAAAGAAACTGATTAGAGTCATCTATGCATTGGAGAGGCAGGATGTAGACTTTAACGCTCAGAAACTACGCTAATATCTACCTTACATATATTTATCTGTTCCATCTGAAATACGATATTTTCAGATGGTCTGTTAAAATTACCCATTTTTAGGTCACAAATGTTTTTCAAAAAACACTTGACTATTTATAGTTTGTCACCTCTTACTGTTATATGTATGATAGCATAAAAATGTTGTGATTTCCACTGTGCAAATTATGAAAACACTATAAAGCTATTCTGACAACTAACTTTTGTGAAGCTTATTAACTTGAAAGTTAGTGAATATTGGCAAAACCGACGAACTCCCGGAGCATGCGATACACATGTCTTGATGTAAGGTCTCCGGATGTGAATTTTCTACGAAAAGTGATGA
>CDZH01002745.1_pt1 | contig 16388 bp, 8 predicted proteins | sample 557721 | NCBI WGS metagenome assembly CDZH01 (sample SAMEA3182062, study PRJEB8094) | gut metagenome | biome: human; feature: gut; material: Stool; isolation source: human stools | place: Canada | collected 2013-01-14
GCTTTGCCAGGATAATTTAAGCGGAAACTTGTTTCAGGTTGGAAAACGTTATGTTGTGCAGGGGGAAATTGGATTAAACGTAGAAGCAGGGCGAGATCAGGCGAAGTTAAATGTCAAGAAGGAGACATATCACAATAATGAAACCGGTAGTGTCGAAAAGGAAGTATGGCCGATTTTTGAACTGCGTAGCACATTAGAGGGGGAATTGGCGGGGGAAAATGGCTCCGAAATCACACGGCGTCTGCACGAATGTGAAATCGGGAACCATAGCGTTGATGTGATCTCTACAGAATGTGTGAACAGTATTTTGCAGTTCAATCAAAACGATTTGTATCTAACGGAAGGTCGCCATTTTACAGAAGAAGAACATGCCACTGCTGCTCAAGCATGTCTTATGAGCGAAAGACTGGCATTAAAAAACGGTTTTTCTGTCGGAGATACTATATCGATGGATTTATATCATGCCGCAGTTATGACTTATGATCTAAACTGGGCCAGGATCCCGTTCGCCGCTTACTGGGAGAATAAGTTGCTTGGCGAAAACGAATATGAGATTGTAGGATTATTTAAAACACCCGAATGGGACATGACATATACGAAAATGGTATTGTCTCCAAACACGGTAATTATTCCAGCGGACAATATGAATGACACGATAGGGTATCTGCCCAAAGCGATGTATTCTATCCTCATCGACAACGGGCATGCAGAGGAATTCCTTGCGGAAATGGAGGAGCTGGAGCCGGGAAGCAGTGAATACTTTGTGATTTACGATCAGGGATATTCGGAGGTTGCGCCGACGATTGAGGCGTTTACGAAGAATGCGCGGTATGTCGCCATGGGGTGCGCCGCAGTATTTATGCTGGCGGCAGGGGTATTTCTTGCATTTGCGGCGGCAAAGAACCGGCATGACCTGGGCGTGATGCGTTCGCTGGGCGCAACAAAGGTGCGGACAGAGGGAGCATTTCTGCTGCGGTGCGGCATGCCGGCGGTGGCGGGGGGAGTGCTGGGCGCGCTTGCGGGGCAGGTGCTGTTTGGAAGAGCGGTTGCGGTGCTGGGTGCGGAAGAACTGATAAGCCGCCCGGCAGGGACGCTTTGGGTCATCGCAGCAGGCTGCACGGCAGCGGTTATCTGCCTCACTGCGCTTGCCGGTGCCGTGCTGGTAAACAAGAAACCGCAGGCGCTGATGCGGGAAAAGGAATGAAGGAGGACGCGAACATGCTGTTAAGAACCGAGCTGCGAATGCTGCTGCGCGCGCCGTGGCGCACAGCGTTGCTCTGCGTTTTGCTTGCGGCGGCGGTTGGGGCGGCAAGTTTGGGCGGAGGGCTGCTTGCTGCTTCGCGCCGGGGAATGGCTGAGCTCGCGGAAAAATACACGACCGTTGCGGTGTTAAACTCTGTTTATTATGATAGAATATCTTTTGCGTCATTGAAAAAAACTTTGGAAAACATGAGCATGGCGCATCTTGACAAGCGAGAAATTTATGGAGGATACATTAAAAAAATCCATACAATGACTTCTCTGGAAGAAGCAAGGACTCTCCGTGAACGGTACCGTAACGGGGATGTGAGTTGGGAAGAATTTGGGAACGAAGTATTTTTTGATGAAGCATATAAAAAAGTGATGGTGGTTGCGACTTGCGTCGATCGTAAGCTACAATCATTGCAGATAGACTCCAAAGTAAACATGCAAGAAGTTGCAGGCCAACTTCCTGCATCATTTACTGTATATACCCTTCATGTCGAACAGGTGCTTTCTGCGCACAGGGACTATGTTGTTCCGGATACGTTGCTTTGCCAGGATAATTTAAGCGGAAACTTGTTTCAGGTTGGAAAACGTTATGTTGTGCAGGGGGAAATTGGATTAAACGTAGAAGCAGGGCGAGATCAGGCGAAGTTAAATGTCAAGAAGGAGACATATCACAATAATGAAACCGGTAGTGTCGAAAAGGAAGTATGGCCGATTTTTGAACTGCGTAGCACATTAGAGGGGGAATTGGCGGGGGAAAATGGCTCCGAAATCACACGGCGTCTGCACGAATGTGAAATCGGGAACCATAGCGTTGATGTGATCTCTACAGAATGTGTGAACAGTATTTTGCAGTTCAATCAAAACGATTTGTATCTAACGGAAGGTCGCCATTTTACAGAAGAAGAACATGCCACTGCTGCTCAAGCATGTCTTATGAGCGAAAGACTGGCATTAAAAAACGGTTTTTCTGTCGGAGATACTATATCGATGGATTTATATCATGCCGCAGTTATGACTTATGATCTAAACTGGGCCAGGATCCCGTTCGCCGCTTACTGGGAGAATAAGTTGCTTGGCGAAAACGAATATGAGATTGTAGGATTATTTAAAACACCCGAATGGGACATGACATATACGAAAATGGTATTGTCTCCAAACACGGTAATTATTCCAGCGGACAATATGAATGACACGATAGGGTATCTGCCCAAAGCGATGTATTCTATCCTCATCGACAACGGGCATGCAGAGGAATTCCTTGCGGAAATGGAGGAGCTGGAGCCGGGAAGCAGTGAATACTTTGTGATTTACGATCAGGGATATTCGGAGGTTGCGCCGACGATTGAGGCGTTTACGAAGAATGCGCGGTATGTCGCCATGGGGTGCGCCGCAGTATTTGTGCTGGCGGCAGGGGTATTTCTTGCATTTGCGGCGGCAAAGAACCGGCATGACCTGGGCGTGATGCGTTCGCTGGGCGCAACAAAGGCGCGGACAGAGGGAGCATTTCTGCTGCGGTGCGGCATGCCGGCGGTGGCGGGGGGAGTGCTGGGCGCGCTTGCGGGGCAGGTGCTGTTTGGAAGAGCGGTTGCGGTGCTGGGTGCGGAAGAACTGATAAGCCGCCCGGCAGGGACGCTTTGGGTCATCGCAGCAGGCTGCACGGCAGCGGTTATCTGCCTCACTGCGCTTGCCGGTGCCGTGCTGGTAAACAGGAAACCGCAGGCGCTGATGCGGGAAAAGGAATGAAGGAGGATGCATGACATTCCGGTATGCTTTGAAGCGGATGATACGTACGCCATGGGCAAGCCTTGCAACAGTGGGACTCGCGGCGGCGCTTTGCGTGTTGCTTTCCTTGCTGACAGATATGAAGGCAAGGCAGGAACGCGAGCTTGAAACCGTGTACGACACAATGGAAATTCGCTGCACAGTGACGAGTGCGGACGGCGTGCGCACGGACGGGTTGCAGCTTTCCTCAGCGATTGACTGCCTGATATATGACATTGAAGGCTATGGACTGACAGATTTTATTTTTGATCTTGATCAAAAGGTCACCTTCGTGGTAAAACTGGAAGATAAAATTATTGAAGATCCTCCCACGCTTACTGCCATTTCCAGCCCTGCCGCGGTGCCGGCGTTCCGGGAAGAATATGGCATAAATGTCGAATTCCTTGCCGGATATAGCTGGGAATCCATGCGGAACGACGCTCCGCTCCTGGTGGTAAGCGAGGCCGTGATGGAAACATATGGCCTCGTGCTGGGCGATTCATTACGGATATCCATACAAAATGCGCTGTTTTTCCCGGAGTGGCTTGCGCTTTCGGACGAGCCGCGCACGTTTCAGGTAATAGGATGCGCTCGCGGCATGCAGGCGAACACGATGTATTGTTCGTTTCACTTTATGAAGACTCAGGCGGAGTTGGAAGGCCTTCCGATCTATTCGGAAAGTGCAAGCTTTGTCCTGAAGGATAACCGCAGGCTGGAGGAATTCCGTGCCGCAGCAGCGGAATATTTTCAAACGCCGGATGCCACGGCGGGCAGCAGTGCGTACAATTCGTTTGCGCTGGTAATTCAGGACCAGCTCTTTCGGGAAACCGTTGCGGATCTCACGCGGGATATCCGGCTCTCCAACGCACTGGTACCGGCCGTGTGCGTGCTTTGCTTATGCGTAGGCGTATGCTCTGGATTGATTGGCGTGCGTGCGCGCCGGAGGGAGCTCGTGCTGATGCGCTGTGTGGGAACCCCGCGGCGGCGCGCATTTACGCTGATGCTTTTGGAACAGGTGCTGCTTGGCGCAACGGGAGCACTCCTTGGCATGCTTGGCGTGGCAGCAGCCGGGCAGGGGCGCTCCGGCTTCGGTGCGGCGTGCCTGTGCGCAGCCTGCTTCGCCGGTGGAGCGGCGGGCGTTGCATGGCGTTTTGCCTCCCGAAGCGTTGCGGCGTTGATGCGGGAGAAAGAATAAAAAAATACAAAAAAATGTTAAAAACCAAGAACATTTCCGTTGACAAGCTTGACAGGCAATGATACAATAATAAACTGCGTTAGCATGGTAATTTGCGGAGATTATCAGCTTTTTTGAGCTGTACCCGCAAGTCACTGCCAGTTTTTGGGTATTGTATGCGCCCAAAAGGGGAAAACTGCACGTTGGGATGACGCGCCCAACAATCAAGCCGCGCAAGCGGTGCTAGTATAGGAGTGAACGCGATGGTGCATGAGGTGCAGATGGGCACGAGGAAGCGCATGAGCTTCTCCCGTATCAACGAGGTTCTCGACATGCCGGACCTGATCGAAATTCAAAAGAATTCCTATCAGCGGTTTGTTACGGAGGATCTGAAAGAGGTGTTGGCGGACGTTTCGCCCATCACTGACTATTCTGAGAAACTGGTCCTTGAATTTGTGGACTACAACATCGACTTTGATCACCCGAAATACTCCGTGGAAGAATGTAAGGAGCGGGATGTTAACTATTCCGCGCCCTTGCGCGTCACCGTGCGCCTTATAAATAAGGAAACCGGAGAAGTGAAGGAGCAGCCGGTGTTCATGGGCGATTTCCCGCTTATGACCGAACAGGGCACCTTCATCATCAACGGCGCGGAACGCGTCATCGTGAGCCAGCTTGTGCGCTCGCCCGGCGTGTATTTCACCGAAGCGATCGACAAGGTGGGCAAGCATTTGTTCTCTGCGCAGGTTATCCCCAACCGCGGCGCGTGGCTAGAATACGAAACCGATTCCAACGAGATCATGTATGTGAAGATCGACCGCCAGCGCAAGGTGTTTATCACTGCGCTGCTGCGCGCGCTCGGCTATGGCACCAATGCCGAGATCATCGACCTTCTGGGCGAGGAGGAGCGTTTGCTCACCACGCTTGAAAAGGATACCACAAAATCCGTTGAGGACGGCCTCATCGAGATTTATAAGCGCCAGCGCCCCGGCGAGCCGCCCACGGAGGAAAGCGCCCGCAGCCTTTTGAACGCGCTGTTCTTTGACAAGCGCTATGATTTGGCGCGCGTTGGCCGCTATAAATTCAACAAAAAACTTTCGCTCGCCTCCCGCATCTTCGGCCATGTGAGCGCCGAGACGGTCATTGACAAATCCACGGGCGAAGTGTTCGTGGGCGAGGGCGAGGTAATTTCCCGCGAGGCTGCAAAGAACATCGAAAATGCGGGCGTGAAGGCCGTGTACCTTGCGGTGGAAGACAAAAAGATCAAGGTGCTTGGCAACCACTTCGTGGATGCTTCGGCGTATCTGCCGTTCGACCCCGAGGAAGCAGGCCTGAATGAGAAGGTGCATTATCCTACCCTGATGCAGCTGCTTGCGGAGGCGAAGGACATGGACGAGGAAGCCCTGAAGGCATTCCTCAAGGCACATGTATACGACCTGATCCCCCGCCATATTGTACCGGACGACATCGTAGCCTCCATCAGCTACCTGATCGGCATGGCCTATGGCATCGGCCGCACGGATGATATCGACCACCTAGGCAACCGCCGCATCCGCAGCGTGGGCGAGCTGCTGCAAAACCAGATCCGCGTTGGCATGACGCGCCTTGAGCGCGTGGTGCGCGAGCGCATGAGCCTGCAGGACATGGACACAGCCATGCCCTCCAACCTCATTAACATCCGCCCTGTGACGGCCGCGATCAAGGAATTCTTTGGTTCTTCGCAGCTTTCTCAGTTCATGGATCAGACCAACCCGCTTGCAGAGCTCACGCATAAGCGCCGCCTTTCCGCACTCGGCCCCGGCGGCCTCAACCGTGAGCGCGCCACGTTCGATGTGCGCGACGTGCACTATTCGCACTATGGGCGCATGTGCCCCATTGAGACGCCGGAAGGACCGAACATCGGCCTCATCAACTCGCTTTCGACCTATGCGCGCATCAATAAATACGGCTTCATTGAGGCGCCGTACCGCAAGGTGGATGCGAAGAACCGGGAGATCCTTGACGACATCATCTACCTTACGGCCGATGAGGAGGACGAGTACATCGTAGCCCAGGCCAATGAGCTCACGGGCGTGCACGACGGGAAAGTCTGGTTTGAAAAGGACCGCGTTGTGGCCCGTAAGCTCGACCAAATCATCGAAGTGAAAAACGTGGATGTGGATTACATGGACGTTTCGCCCAAACAGCTCGTTTCTGTGGCAACCGCCATGATCCCCTTCCTTGAAAACGACGACGCGAACCGCGCGCTGATGGGTTCCAACATGCAGCGCCAGGCCGTGCCGCTGCTCGTGCCGGAAGCCCCTGTGGTCGGTACGGGCATGGAATACAAGGCTGCGCACGACTCCGGCGTGGTGGTGCTTGCGCGCGAGGATGCAAAGGTTGTCTCCGTCAGCGCGGATAAGATTGTCACCGAATCCGCGGACGGCATCCGCCACCAGTATAAACTCATTAAGTTCAAGCGCTCCAACCAGGGCACCTGCATCAACCAGCGTCCGATCGTTTCGGTCGGCCAGACGGTGCAAAAGGGCGACGTCCTTGCCGACGGCGCATCCACGGAGCATGGCGAGATCGCGCTTGGCCGCAACATCCTCATCGGTTTTATGACCTGGGAAGGATACAACTACGAGGACGCTGTCCTCATCAGCGAAAAGCTTGTGAAGGAGGATGTTTACACCTCCATCCACATCGAAGAGCATGAGACCGAGGCCCGTGACACGAAGCTCGGCGAAGAGGAAATCACGCGCGACATCCCCAACGTGGGCGAGGACGCGCTTGCCGACCTCGACGAGCGCGGCATCATCCGCATCGGCGCGGAGGTGCGTTCGGGCGATATCCTTGTGGGCAAAGTTACGCCGAAGGGCGAAACCGAGCTCACCGCTGAGGAACGCCTGCTGCGCGCGATCTTCGGCGAAAAGGCGCGCGAGGTGCGCGACACCTCCCTGCGCGTGCCGCACGGCGAAGGCGGCGTGATCGTGGATGTGAAAGTGTTCACGCGGGAAAACAAGGACGAACTGCCTCCGGGAGTCAACGAGCTTGTGCGCGTGTACATTGCACAGAAACGCAAGATCTCCGTGGGCGACAAGATGGCTGGCCGCCACGGCAACAAGGGCGTTATTTCCCGCATTCTCCCGGAGGAGGATATGCCGTTCCTGCCCGATGGCACGCCGCTGCAGATCGTTCTGAACCCGCTCGGCGTTCCGTCCCGTATGAACATCGGCCAGGTGCTTGAGCTGCACCTCGGCATGGCCGCAAAATCCTTGGGCTGGCACATCGCCACGCCGGTATTCGACGGCGCTTCGGAGGAGGACATCAAGGAACTGCTCCAGAAGGCCGGGCGCGACGAGGACGGAAAGACGATCCTTTACGACGGCCGCAGCGGCGAACCGTTTGAAAACCGCGTATCCGTCGGCTATATGTACTACCTCAAGCTCCACCATTTGGTGGATGACAAGATTCACGCGCGTTCCACGGGACCGTACTCCCTCGTGACGCAGCAGCCGCTCGGCGGCAAGGCACAGTTCGGCGGCCAGCGCTTCGGCGAAATGGAAGTTTGGGCGCTTGAAGCCTACGGCGCGGCGAATACGCTTCAGGAGATCCTCACCGTTAAGTCCGACGACGTTGTGGGCCGCGTGAAGACGTATGAGGCCATCGTAAAAGGCGAGAACGTGCCGGAACCGGGCGTGCCGGAATCCTTCAAGGTGCTCATTAAGGAGCTCCAGTCCCTCGGCCTTGACATCAAGGTGCTTGCGGAAAACAAGGAGGAAATCAAGATCGGCGAACTGACCGATGACGACGATGTGCCGCCCATCGATGTAAATATCGCGGGCACGGAGGACGCGCCCACGATGCTGCCTGCTTCCGGCGACGAATTCAATGAATTTGACGACTTCGACTTCAACGATGAGGACGAGGATGAGGACAGCGACGACGCGCCGCTTGACGGCTTCACCGTGTTTGACGGCGAAGACGGCGAGCATGAGTAATCAACCGGGACGGAAGGGAGAGAAACAAATTGTTTGAACTCACCAATTTCGATGCAATCCAAATCGGCCTCGCATCGCCCGAAAAGATCCGCGAATGGTCCCACGGCGAGGTAAAGAAGCCTGAAACCATCAACTACCGCACCCTGAAGCCCGAGCGGGATGGCTTGTTCTGCGAGCGCATTTTCGGGCCGACGAAGGACTGGGAATGCCATTGCGGCCGGTATAAGCGTGTGCGCTATAAGGGCGTTGTGTGCGACAAGTGCGGCGTGGAAGTCACGCGCGCAAAGGTGCGCCGTGAGCGCATGGGCCACATTGAGCTTGCGGCCCCGGTTTCCCACATCTGGTATTTCAAAGGAATCCCCTGCCGGATGAAGATGCTGCTTGACATGAGCCCGCGCGCGCTCGAAAAGGTGCTGTATTTTGCAGCGTTCGTCGTGACCGACCCCGGAACAACCGATCTGCAGTACAAGCAGCTTTTGACCGACAAAGAATACCGCGAGGCGCAGGAGAAGTTCGGCGCGAAGGCATTTAAGGCCGGAATGGGCGCGGAAGCCATTAAAGAGCTTCTGATGCAGCTTGACCTCGTTAAGCTTGAAGGCGAGCTGCGTGCGGAGATCGAGAGCTCCTCCGGACAGAAGCGCGCAAATGCGATCAAACGGCTGGAGGTCATTGAGGCGTTCCTTAAGAGCGGCAACAAACCGGAATGGATCATCATGGATGTGATCCCCGTCATCCCGCCGGAACTCCGCCCGATGGTTCAGCTCGACGGCGGCCGCTTTGCCACAAGCGACCTCAACGACCTGTACCGCAGGGTCATCAACCGCAACAACCGCCTGAAGCGGCTGCTTGAACTGCGCGCGCCGGACATCATCGTGCGCAACGAAAAGCGCATGCTGCAGGAAGCCGTGGATGCGCTCATCGACAACGGCAGGCGCGGCCTCCCCGTCACGGGCCCCGGCAACCGCCCGCTCAAGTCGCTTTCCGACATGCTGCGCGGCAAGCAGGGTCGCTTCCGCCAGAACCTTTTGGGCAAGCGCGTGGACTATTCCGGCCGCAGCGTTATCGTCGTCGGCCCGGAACTTAAAATGTACCAGTGCGGCCTGCCGAAGGAAATGGCGCTTGAGCTATTTAAACCCTTCGTGATGAAGAAGCTCGTGGAAGATGGCCTTGCCCATAACATTAAGAGCGCAAAGCGCATGGTGGAACGCGTCCGCACCGAGGTATGGGATGTGCTCGAGGTTGTCATTAAAGATCACCCGGTCATGCTCAACCGCGCGCCTACGCTGCACCGCCTCGGCATTCAGGCGTTTGAACCCGTGCTTGTTGAAGGCCGTGCTATCAAACTGCATCCGCTCGTATGCACCGCATTCAACGCGGACTTTGACGGCGACCAGATGGCTGTTCATGTGCCGCTTTCCGTGGAGGCGCAGGCGGAAGCCCGCTTCCTGATGCTTGCATCCAATAACATCCTGAAGCCGCAGGACGGCCAGCCAGTCGTCTGCCCGACGCAGGATATGATCATCGGCTGTTATTACCTCACCCTCCAGCGCGACGGCGAGAAGGGCGAGGGGCGCGCGTTCTCCAGCGAGGACGAGGCGATTATGGCTTATCAGAACGGCGATATTACGCTGCAATCCAAGGTGCGCATCCGTATGGAGCGCGAATGGAACGGAGAGAAGCGCCGCAAGCTTGTGGATACCTCGCTCGGCCGCGTGATTTTCAACAATGCGATTCCGCAGGATCTTGGATATGTGGACCGCAGCATCGAAGAGAACGCGTTCAAACTCGAGGTTGATAAGCTTGTTGCCAAGGGAGACCTGAAGGGCATTGTGGATCGTTGCTACCGCCGCCATGGCGCGACGACCACAAGCGAAGTGCTCGACCGCATTAAGGCGCTCGGCTTCAAGTATTCCACCCGCGGCGGCATTACCGTCGGTTTCCAGGACATCACCGTGCCTGAGAAAAAGCCGGAGATCCTCGCGGCAGCCGAAAAAGAGGTGGACGGCATCGACAACCTTTATCGTGCCGGTCTCCTTTCCGAGGCGGAACGCAGAAGCAGCGTTATCCGCATCTGGGAAAAGGCAACCAACGAGGTTACCGACGCCCTGATGGCAACGCTTGACCCGTATAACCCCATCACGATGATGTCCGATTCTGGCGCGCGTGGTTCCATCAGCCAGATCCGTCAGCTTGCCGGCATGCGCGGCCTGATGGCAGACCCCTCCGGCCAGATCATCGAGGTGCCGATCCGCGCGAACTTCCGCGAAGGCCTCACGGTGCTTGAGTTCTTCATTTCTTCGCATGGCGCGCGCAAAGGCTTGGCTGATACCGCGCTTCGTACCGCGGACTCCGGTTACCTGACCCGCCGCCTTGTGGATGTTTCGCAGGATGTGATCGTCCGAGAGGAAGACTGCTTTGCTTCGCGCGGCGAAACGCCCAAGGGCATGCTGATCGAAGCGATCATGGACGGTAACAAGGTGGTTGAAAAGTTTGGCGACCGCATTTTGGGCCGCTATACGGTTGACCCCGTGTTCCATCCCGAAACGGGCGAGCTGATCTGCGCTGCGGATACGATGATTACGTATGATATCCGTGACAGGATCCTTGAAGCCGGCATTACCGGCGTGACCTGCCGGATGGTGCTTACCTGCCGCAGCGAACATGGTGTGTGCGCCAAGTGCTATGGCGCGAACCTTGCCACCGGCGGCCATGTGGACATCGGCGAGGCGGTTGGCATCATTGCTGCGCAGGCCATCGGCGAACCCGGCACACAGCTTACGATGCGTACGTTCCACACCGGCGGCGTCGCAAGCGCAGAGGATATCACGCAAGGTTTGCCGCGTGTTGTGGAAATCTTTGAAGCGCGCAAACCGAAAGGCCTGGCCGTCATTACGGAAATCGGCGGTAAGGTTTCTCTGAGCGAGGGCAAAAAGCGCGAGGCGACCATTACCAATGAGGATGGCGAAGCTGAGAAGTACCTGATCCCATTCGGCGCAAAACTGCGCGTAAAGGACGGCGACATGGTTGAAGCCGGCGATGTGCTTACCGATGGCTCCGTGAACCCGAACGATATCCTTAAGATCAAAGGCGTTAAGGGCGTTCAGGCGTATATGCTCACCGAGGTGCAGAATACCTACCGGTCCCAGGGCGTTGAGATTGCTGACAAGCATATTGAGGTCATCATCCGCCAGATGCTGCGCAAGGTGCAGATTGAGGACGCGGGCGACACCTCCATGCTGCCGGGCGAGTTGATCGACATCTTCCGGTTTGAACGCGAAAACGAGGACACGATCCTTGCGGGCGGCCAGCCCGCAGTGGCAAAGCGCAAGCTCCTTGGCATCACCAAAGCCGCGCTTGCAACGGATTCCTTCCTCTCCGCGGCTTCCTTCCAGGAAACTACGCGTGTGCTCACCGAAGCGGCCATCAAGGGCAAGGTCGATCCGCTGGTCGGCCTGAAGGAAAACGTCATCATCGGCAAGTTGATCCCCGCAGGCATCGGCCTCAGGCGTTACCGCAACGTTGAGGTTGAGGAGAAGCAGGAAGAGGCTCCTGCGGTCAATATCTAACCAATAAAGCGTGCGCGGGCGATCGCGGATTGTTTCTGCCGGGCCAAAACGGTAGCAGCACTCTGCGCTCGCCCGTATGACTTGGCCGCAGCGCGCGGCTTGTAAAACAGGAGACGACGATGCCAAGGCTTTATACAAACACGGACTGCCCGCTGCATGGCAGCGAGTATTGTGCGCGGCTACACATGGAAAGCTGCGATACCTGCACGGTGCGCGGCCGGGACGCGGAAGAGATGCAGCTTTTGAAGCAGGATCTTGATGCGATCGCGGCAATGATGCCGGAAGAAGGGATTGACGCGCTGTTCCTGACGAATGAATGCGTGCTCTGCAAGGGCGAGGAAAAGGGAGCGCGCGCCTGGTATGCGCAAACCGACATTGGAAATGCGGAGCCAAGGCGCAAACAGGTGGGCTTTCTCGGCATCAAACGGGAGGCGCGTGCAGGGTCCATCCTGCCTATTCAACTTGCTTGCTGTGACGCTTGCCGCAAACGGTATCTGATGCTACAATATGTAGCGCCTGTTACGGCGGCGGCCTCGATCGTGCTCGGCTTTGTGCTGATGAGCATCCGGGCGATCCGGGAGCCCTTGATGGCAATCACTCCGGCTTTGCCTGCCATTGTGTTCCTTGTGCTTGCGCTTGGCGGCATCCTTGGCGGCTGGCTTTGGCGCGGGGCGTTACACAAGCGCTATAGTAAAACGACGTATCTTTCTATCTTTCGGATCGATACGCTGCGCAGGATGAAGCGGCTCGGCTGGTTCGAGCTTTATGAAACGAAGGACGTTTCACGCTTGGTATTTTCCAAAAAACCGTTTCGCCAAGGGCTGTATACCGGCGCAAGCGGACACGGTACCGCGGACAAACCTGGCGAAGCGGCTGAGTTTGCAGAAGAATAGGGCAAAAATGCCCGATTTTGTTTGACAAGGCGCGTTCCGGATGGTAAAATACTTCCGTTGCGCCAAAGTACGCAGCTTTTGTTGTGTGCGCACAAATAATGTTGTGGAAAATGTCCCTTTCAAGGGGTTGCAAGGGATTTTCTTCATATAAACAAGATTCTATTACCGTATTATAACAGGAGGAAAATCATGCCGACCATTAACCAGTTGGTTCGCAAGGGCCGTGAGCAGGTGCAGTATAAATCCAATGCGCCTATCCTCAAGCAGTGCCCGCAGCGCCGCGGCGTATGCACCGCCGTTCGTACTATGACCCCGAAGAAGCCGAATTCCGCGCTTCGTAAAATTGCCCGTATCCGTCTGACTGACGGCCTCGAAGGTACCGCTTACATCCCCGGCATCGGCCACAACCTGCAGGAGCACTCCGTTGTGCTTATCCGCGGCGGCCGCGTAAAGGATCTCCCCGGCGTGCGCTATCACATCATCCGCGGCGCGCTGGATACCGCCGGCGTTGCCAAGCGCATGCAGGCACGCTCGCTTTACGGCGCAAAGCGCCCGAAGAAATAAGGGAGGGAATCAGTTATGCCGAGACGTGGATTTATCCCCAAGCGCGAAGTGCTTGACGACCCCATGTATGGTGGCAAGGTCGTAACCAAGCTCATCAACCAGGTTATGCTCGATGGCAAGCGCGGCACTGCACAGAAGGCTTGCTACGGTGCGTTTGAGATCATCAAGGAAAAAACCGGCCGCGATCCGATGGAAGTTTTTGAGCAGGCGATGGAGAACATCATGCCCGTGCTTGAAGTTAAGGCTCGCCGCGTTGGCGGCGCCACCTATCAGGTGCCGATCGAGATCCGCCCGGAGCGCCGCCAAACCCTTGGCCTGCGCTGGCTCGTGAGCTATGCCCGCAACCGCGGTGAGCGCACGATGATGGAGCGCCTTGCCGGCGAAATCATGGATGCTGCGAACTCTCAGGGTAACGCTTTCAAGAAGAAGGAAGACACCCACAAGATGGCCGAGGCCAACAAGGCGTTTGCGCATTATCGTTGGTAAGCCCAAAAGGGATTTGCATCAAATCCGGCGTTTGCCGCCGGATTTGATTTTTGCCCGTTCGGGAGCGCGGCAAATGCCGTGCACGTATGCCCGGATAGAAAACAGATACAATAAAAAGGAATTGAACCCACGGGAAAGGAGGAGAAAACGTGGCACGAGACACATCGCTTGAGATGACGAGAAACATCGGCATCATGGCGCATATAGACGCGGGAAAGACGACGACGACCGAGCGCATCCTGTTTTATACCGGTAAGATCCATAAGCTTGGTGAAACGCACGAAGGCGCTGCGACCATGGATTTCATGGTGCAGGAGCAGGAGCGCGGCATCACTATCGCCTCCGCGGCGACAACGGCTTATTGGAAAGGCCACCGGATCAACATCATTGACACGCCTGGTCACGTGGACTTTACCGTGGAGGTAGAACGCTCCCTCCGCGTGTTGGATGGCGCTGTTGCCGTTTTTTGTGCGAAGGGCGGCGTTGAACCGCAGTCCGAAACGGTTTGGCGGCAGGCCACTAAATATGGCGTGCCCCGCCTTGCGTATGTCAACAAGATGGACATTACGGGCGCGGATTTTTACAATGTTGTAAAGATGATGCATGAGCGCCTGAGCGCCAATGCGGTGCCGATCCAGCTTCCGATCGGTTCGGAAGCGGACTTTGTCGGCTTGATTGACCTTGTAACCATGAAGGCAGAGGTCTATTACGACAACGAAGGCAAGGATATCCGCGAGGAAGAAATCCCTGAAAGCATGCGCGATTTGGCCGAGGAGTATCGCCAGAAGATGATTGAGGCCGCTGCCGATGAGGACGAGGCCATCATGGAGAAATATCTGGAAGGCGAAGAAATCAGCGAGGCGGAGCTTAAGCATGCGATCCGCAAGGGAACCATCGCAAACCGAATGGTGCCCGTGTGCTGCGGCACATCTTACCGCAACAAGGGCGTGCAGCCGCTGCTTAACGCCATCGTGGATTTCATGCCCTCACCGCTGGACATTCCTCCGGCGCAGGGTACCTCGCTTGACGGGGCAGAAACCATCACAACCGAATGCTCGGATGATGCGCCCTTTGCCGCGCTTGCGTTCAAAATCGTGGCGGATCCCTATGTGGGCAAACTTGCGTTTTTCCGCGTATACAGCGGCACGCTCAAGGCCGGCACATATGTTTACAACGCATCCAAGAACAAGCGTGAGCGCATTGGCCGCATCCTTTTGATGCACGCCGCAAGCCGCACTGAAATCGAGGAAGCACATGCAGGCGACATCGCCGCGCTCGTGGGCCTCAAGGAGACCGGCACCGGCGATACGCTTTGCGATGAAAAGCATCCGCTTCTTTTGGAAACGATGGAGTTCCCGGACCCCGTCATTCAGGTTGCGATTGAACCCAAGACCAAGGCAGGCCAGGACAAGATGACCATGGCGCTGCTCAAGCTTGCGGATGAAGACCCCACCTTTAAAACGTTTACCGATCAGGAGACGGGCCAGACCATCATCTCCGGCATGGGTGAACTCCACCTTGAAATTATTGTGGATCGCTTGATCCGCGAGTTCCGCGTGGAGTGCAAGGTCGGCAAGCCGCAGGTCGCTTACCGCGAAACGCTCACAAAGACCGTTAAGTCGGAAGGACGTTATGTGCGTCAAACAGGCGGCCACGGCCAGTACGGCCACTGTGTTGTGGAATTCTCGCCCCTTGAACCCGGCAGCGGTTTTGAATTTGAAGACAAGACGGTTGGCGGCGCGATTCCGAAAGAATTTATTCCCGCCATCAAGAGCGGCATTGAGGATGCTTCGCGCAGCGGCGTGCTCGGCGGTTATGAAGTTGTGGATTTCAAGGCTACGCTGCTGGACGGCAGCTACCACGATGTGGACTCCTCCGAAATGGCTTACAAGATCGCAGGCTCTATGGCGCTCAAGGATGCGCTGGAAAAAGCGCATTGCGCACTGCTTGAACCTGTAATGAAGGTTGAAGTGCTCATGCCCGAAGAATATATGGGCGACGTTATCGGCAACCTCACGGCGCGGCGCTGCCGCATCGAAGGCACCGAGATGCGCGGCAACGCGCAGGTCGTGGATGCGATCTGCCCGCTGTCCGAAATGTTTGGCTATTCAACCGACCTGCGCTCCCGCACGCAGGGACGCGGCACGTTTACCATGCAGTTTGACCATTATGAGCAAGTGTCCGATGGCGTGGCAAAGAAGATCCTCGGCCTGCGCGCTTAAACGAAGCAGAGCTGAATAAAACGGAAATCATACTGAATTTAAAGAAGGAGAGCTACAATGGCAAAGGCAAAATTTGAACGCACGAAACCGCACGTAAACATTGGCACGATCGGCCACGTGGACCATGGGAAGACGACGCTGACAGCGGCGATCACGATGGCGCTGTCCCAGCAGGGACAGGCGGCGGCAATGCGCTATGACGAAATCGACAAGGCGCCGGAAGAGAAGGCGCGTGGAATCACGATCAACACGTCGCACGTGGAGTATGAGACGGAGCATCGTCACTATGCGCACGTGGACTGCCCGGGTCACGCGGACTACGTAAAGAACATGATCACCGGTGCAGCGCAGATGGACGGCGCGATCCTGGTGGTATCTGCTGCGGACGGCCCGATGCCGCAGACCCGTGAGCACATCCTGCTTGCGCGTCAGGTTGGCGTGCCGTACATCGTGGTGTTCATGAACAAGGTTGACCAGGTAGACGACGA
>CDZH01024663.1_pt1 | contig 16263 bp, 9 predicted proteins | sample 557721 | NCBI WGS metagenome assembly CDZH01 (sample SAMEA3182062, study PRJEB8094) | gut metagenome | biome: human; feature: gut; material: Stool; isolation source: human stools | place: Canada | collected 2013-01-14
TGGTTGCATTACAGAGGGTGGTGTGAAGGAACGGCTCTCGAAAGAGCATGGCGACCTTATCCGCAAGCTATGCGGTATGGCGAACAATCTGAACCAGCTGGCACGGAAGGCGAATACGGAGGGGTACACCTCCGTGTTTATGCCCTGCCGCACGCTGATGATAGAGATAGACAATCTTGTAAATCGGATACGCTTATGATAGCAAAAATCATGAAAGGCTCGGACTTCAAAGGTGTGGTTTACTACATCCTGAATGATGAGAAGGGCACTCAAATCATAGATGCGGACGGCTTATTTCTGGAAAATAACGACACGATAGTACAAGGATTTATCGGGCAAGCACAGATGAATCCGAGGGTGGCAAAGGCTGTCGAACATATCGCTTTGAGTTTTTCAAAGGAAGATGCGCCACGACTGAACAACGTAGTCATGGCGCAGATTGCCCGTGAGTATATGGAACGGATGGGTATCAAGGACACACAGTACATTATCGGGCGGCATTTCGACAAGGAGCATCCGCACGTGCATATTGCCTTTAACCGTATCGACAATAACGGTAAGACCATTTCTGACCGTAACGACCGCTTCCGCAGCGAGCGCATCAGCAAGGAACTTACCAAGAAGTACGGTTTGCATTTCGCCAACGGCAAAGAAAATGTGAAGACAGAGCGTTTGCGTGAGCCGGACAGAACAAGGCATGAACTGTATAACATCCTCAAGACGGAAGTCGGCAGGTGCAGGGATTGGGACACCCTGATTGAAAGATTGAAACGGCAGGGTGTGGAAGTGCAGTTCAAGTACAAGGGACAGACGGATGATATACAGGGCATCGTGTTCTCCATGAACGGTTACTGTTTCAATGGCTCCAAGGTGGACAGGAGTTTTAGCTATTCCAAAATAGATGCGGCGTTAAGGCGTAACAGCTACGAGGAACGGCAGATGCAACCTCAATCGCAAGCCAATCGGGAAGAAATAAACTCTATTTCAAATATCAGTGGCGACCTTATCAGCGGTTCTTTAGGCTTGTTCACACCGGGCAATGTGCCGGAGGAACAGCAACCATACGACCCATATTTGAAAAACAAGAAAAAGAAGAAACAACGTAAAATCAACTGGTAATTATGGCAGACAACAACAATGTATTCATCCTCTTCGAGGAAATCAAGACCATGCTTGAAGGCATGGCAAACAGATTGGAAGCACTTTCAAAAGTGATAGACGGACAACAGTCGGACGGGGATAGCAAGTGGGACTTGTCCCCAATTAAGGACGCGATGACAGAAGCAGCAAAAGCCAATGCCGAACGGATTAAGGGCTTGTTGGCAAGGCAATGGGAAGCTTATTCAAAGGCATCCAATACAATCATTAGAAGAATTGACTATTTGGAAGAAGAATTGAAAGTACCGAATATGCAACAGCAACCACCCCAGCAGGAGCATATCCATAAGCACAGCTTTGACATTAAATCGAGCAAGGTGTTCTCTTTCGTTGTGGGGCTTGGCGTGGTATGCGCGTTCTCATTGTGGGGCAATATCGAACAATGGAAGTCTAAACGTCAGCATGTGGACGATGCCTTGAAGTTCCGAGCTATCCGCGCATGGGGAGGATGTGATGCCAACGATGTGCTTTGGCTCAACAAGGTGTTCGACATCCATCGAGACGAGAAAGCCATCGAGTGGGTACGGAAACTGGCGGAAGGATATGACACATCCTTGAAAGCCGTTTCCGATAGCCTGCTACTACATGATTTGAGCATCAAAAGATAATAAAAATAAGATTAAATTATCCCTCAACTTCAAGAGCATTTCAAAGGGTAAACTTTGAAATTGCTCTTGAAAGAATAAACTGAATTAATTGTTCCCAATAGTCCAAAAATTAGGCATCTGAACTTTAAATTCAGGGTCAATATTATGACATTGTTCTTTAATAATACCCCTGCGATGAATGGCTGGCTGTAAACAATAGGTATCAAATTCTTCACGGTTTACATCTTCAATTGAAGTCCAATGAGGAAACAAAAGTTTCATTGAAGCTACCGTTATACGCTTCACTGCATTAAAGTCACGATTGTCAGCTTGCTTTTCATAGCCTACCAACTCATCAAAGAGTTGTCCGTAAATCGTCTGTGTACGCAATGTATGCAATGCCTCCGAAAAATATTCCACATTGACAGTCCATCCTTTAAATATCATTTCTTTGTTAATACGGGGTAAATACCAACCTTCTATGAAGCAATGAAAGCGGTCGAGCAAAGCGGATTCTCTAAAACTTTCGGGTAATTTATCAAAATATTTTCTTGACATAGGACGACGATTGTCATCTAAGTCGATATTCCCCATCAGCATCAGCCCACAATCAGCAATAAACTCAAAATTGTCAATTGTTGTTTTACCTTGTTCCAAGTAGGCTTTTAATGCAGCTTGTATTTCAGAGCGTTCTTGGAAAACAATGGTTTGTATTTCATCAAAAGCTGTAAAATCGTGGTTCTTAACAATACCAGTTTGTTGCTTTTGTTTGTCGTAGAACAGTTTGGCTCGTGATACTTTTCCACCACTAACTAACCATCCATATTTAGACAAGTTACCAAATACGTATGATTTTCCTGTTCCTTTAGGGGCTAGTTCTATCACATTGAGTCTGGGTTCTACAAATATCAACAAACGAGTAAGGAATTCTACCTTTTCTTTCATTGTCGAAAACCCATCAGCATTATATTCCATAGCAGATAATAGTACATCAATCCATTCGATGGTTGTGAATTGTTTTCGAGCGTCCCGATAATAACTCATATCAATGGATTTATAAGGTTTAAATGGTTTAAAGTCGAGCATTTCCACATGATTCTTTTTCCCGTCATCATCAGGCATCACGCACATTTTTATAATGCCCCACTTTTCTCCATCCACCAATTCCCCTTGATGCTTATTGTACACATAATCGGGAATGATGCCTTCTTTTAATTTAATGCCCATATCAGGAATGGCGAAACGGCGCACCCCTTTTACTAAGTCAATATAGATTTCAAAACGAGTGAGTAATGTCAATTCTTCTCCACAGCCTAAGCGGTCTTTTACTTCCGAAGTATGTCGTGGAATGACCTTGTCAAGAAAATTGGTCAATCCGCCTTTATCAACCTCACCATTTGAGTTAATGTATTTTTTTAGCAAGAAGTCCTTGACGAACGAAGGAAGAGTACGTCCATCAAACAGACTGCCGGATGTGGCAGAGTCTTTATAAATGGTTTGTGTTCCAAATGCTTGACGTATCTTGTTGCTTAATTCTTCTGTCATATGTCAATATTTATTATAAGTCACCGAAAAGGTCTTCTTCTTCAGCACCCAAGTTAATCTTTATTTTAAACTTTTGTGAATAGCTGCCAATGCGTATTTCCACTTCATCAACCTCTTGTGTTAGCTCCAATCTGTCGCTCTCAAAACGGAAATTTCCTTGGTTGTTTAGATTGTACCCTGTGTTATTATAAATCAACTTTGGCATTTCCAAGTTTGTAACGCCTTTGATACGGAACATCAGAATCGGATTATTTCCGTTCACTGCATCATCAATAAGGCTTATTGAGTATTCAGAAGGTTGCCGCTGCGAAGATAGAATTATGATAGGAACCAGCACTTCTTCTGGAGTACATCCACCATGGCATCCCTGTCCATCGGGTATTTTACCAGCAAGTGAATTATGGCGAAGCGAGCAAATAGTTTGCCCATCATCTAGTATGATGTATTTGTCATCTTGGGTATTAGTTCCTAGTTTACGTATGGCACATCTCCCATAATGGTCTGATTTTATACCTCCTAAGTTATATCCAGTCCGTAATTGTGAGAGATAAGACAGACCGTGGTCCGAAATGATAGCAATCTTTTTGCCAGCATGTTCTGAAATAATCTCTCTCACAGCACTTTCCACAATTTTAATTTCTTCAATAATATATTGAGGGTAAAAAGTGCATTTATGGGCAAAGCCATCTAAATCGCCTTTTTTCGATAATTCACCGTTGGTTAGCTTTAACAAGTCGGTCTTGTTGTTTTCTGTTTTTGAAGGCAATAAAGAACGGGCTATCATTATCTCATTAAGAAAGATGCCCTCGCTTTTGTATTGCTCCACAAGTTGCATAATAAAAGGAATCCAATCAATGCCTAAGCCGTCAATCCAATAAAAAACGTCAATATCCTTTCTTCCATTTAACAATGTACGAATAGTGCTGAATTGATTATACCACGAGTTGAACGTTACGGAGTTTGCGTTTCTCTCATCTATTGATGTGCTTATTAAGTCTGTATATCTATTAGACAATTTCGCTTGTTTGTAAGCATCCATGTAATCTAATACCCATTTCTGATGAATATCAGAAGTGCCGCAACTCTTCTCCATATAGTTATAAAGCTGTGGATATAGTTTAGCCAGTTTATTTATTGGAACACGGCCATTGGCAACCCACCGTATCATCAGTTCTTTTTCTCCGTCAGACAATCCTGTAACATATCGCATGGCGGTCTCATACCCATCTTCCAGTGCTATATTCTCCAACTTTCGGCACAATTTCTCATTCGTATCGTCTGTTAGTCGTATCTTGTTTTTATGGGCATAATTTAGGATTTCCGTGCGCTCATTCAGGCACTCTTCCGGATTGTCCATGTCAAAAACGGATAGGGCGGCTGCCGACACAAACTCTTGGTTGTTGTACAATCTACAATTACGGAGCAACTGGCAAATATACCCTTTGTTACAGAATCGTTTGGAATAGTAAGTAGCCAGCAACCAGCGTTTGAAATGTTCTGTATTTTCGAACCAAGTCTTAACAAATACAGTGTAGTCTGCCAAATCGAATATGTCGAAATATTTATTGAAGAATTTCTCAAAAGAAAAATTCTTGTATTCTATTTCTCCTGCTAATTTCTCCCAATTACCGGCATCTTCCCTTTGATATTTTATCTCGCCAAAATCGAGGTGCAATCCTTTTGTTAGGAATTCATACGCATTGCTACAAGTGGTATAACTCAAAGCATTGTCCGGCTGGGCATTGTCCGCCAATGCGTAAATTGATTTGGACGTACTGATAATTTCCGGTCTTGCATTCTCATCACGCCACACTTTGAGCCAATCTGTAACAGAGCGTACTATGGTAAATTCTCTCTCCAATCCGGCTACTTGGTAAGTGTTTTGGGCAAGCGTCAGGTGGTATCCGTTTTCTTGCTTGGAGCCTACCAAATGCCAAATGACAGACTGGGAATCTGAAAAGAATTTCGACATTTTGCCATATTGACCTATCATCGGGATATAGACGCGCTGTCGATTATTAAAGCCGGAAGTTGCAGACTGTATTCCCTTGATGTCGCTAACCAAAGTTTCAAATTCCTTCGCTGTATGATTGTCGTAGAATCGTGCCAATTCCGAGAATGGCACAATAATGCAATCGGAGTCGCTATTATCTTCAATATATTGTTTGATACAATTAGCCAAGCAACTATGCGTCAAGATTTGGTCAGGATGTTCTTTATCCATCCAATCCACTATTTTCTGCATTTTTGCCACTCCTAACCCTATCAACTCGCTGACAAAATCTTTGGAGTCTGCAAAGTTATCAAATAACACAAAACGTACAGGATAGCGATTCAGTATTGAGGAATTGGCACCATCAGCTGCTTTGTCCTTTTTTACCTCCTCTATAAGACGGTCAATATGCTCGAAATCCTTATTCATACATCTAATTATCTAAAATCATGTCGAGTATGTCTTCATATCCCAAATCACAAAGCTGTTCCAATAAGCGTTGAGCGGTAGCAAGCGAAGGAATGTTGCCAATATGCTCCAATGCTTGCTGGCGTTTTGTCGAAGAACAGGAGTTCAAGCCTTCCGATACTTGCCCAAACTTTGTTTGTGGTTCTTCATGCGCATTATATGATTGCCCCGATGTAAACGGCGTATATTTTGAGGGCTGTGCAGAGGGTAAGGATGTTGGCGCAGGCATTGGAGTAAGCGACAACTTCCAATCCTTTAATTTGTCGTTCACCTCTCTTTCTGTCCAAAGCCCTACTTCTCCTTGCAAGTGTTGCTTGATATATGTCTTCGCATCCGGCAAATGTTCATTATCCAAATTCACGATTTCATTAGATTTGAGGAAATTATGATAACCTTCCTCGAAAGCTCCACTGCGATTGAGGAGCATAGGGAACTCAAATTCATAACGTCCCAACAAATCAAGCGCATCATTCATCAATGACGGATTTTTGTTAATGTTTGGGTCAAGAGATATTGTCACAATCTTATCAATGAGAGATGACATTTCCTCGTTTGTTCCATCTACATACTTCAATGTCCATAGTGGATAACCTTTTTCTGCTGTATATTCATGAGAAATAGCCCAACGAGCATCTTTCAAACTGCTGATATCCGAATAGGTCTTCAATGACTTCAACTTGAATACCTTTATCAACAATTTACTCAGTTGTCCTGCTTCTTTCGTTTCGAACGTAAAAGTGATCTTGTTACTTGGCTTTCCGTTCTCCCATGACTTGAACGTTTCCATCACATCATCCACCAAGTGCTGTGCCAATCGGGGCTTGCCATCTACCGAATAAATTTTGTTTATCCAAGGTCGCATGGCAAATGACAGCATGGCGATACCCGCATACGAAGGGAACAAACCGTAAGGCGCGCGTGTCAATTCGATGAATTTCTCCGCCAAATTAAACTCTTTTGCCTTGTCTGCGTTTTTTATTTTTCGGCCGACGAATTCACTTACCAAATAAAGCGGATGGTTTTCTTTATCTACATTTTCTTTCCAGCGAAGATTATCATCTACTGCATCTTGGAATAAGAACTTTAGAGGTAAAGCCGGACCTGTTGCTTTGCCTATTATTTCATCATAGGTATTGAACATTAATATGTTCTTGGCCGTTTCTTTGGCTTGCTGATTTTTCCAGAATGTCTTAGGCGCACGAGTACGTAGCAAATCAAGCGTTTCCGCTCCACGACTAAACACTTTAGGGGATATGCCTACATTGACTGCTGTTGCCAGCTTCATGGTGGAAAAGGTCTCGCTTTCCCCTTTCACATATACAGAAAAATTGCTACGGCGAACTTCTTTCATCCAATCTGAAATCATGGCTTGTGCATTCTTGTCGTGTGCTGCACGTTGGTCTGCCAAGTTATGGCGACTTGCGCATTGGGCATTAGCCATGTACTCTATGAAACGCTCGTAATTGTCGTCACCGAAAGTAGCATCAAACACCATAAAGACAACATTGGTAAAACGTTCATCGTTTGAGGCATGTGAAACTATAGTTTTCAATTCATTCATCTCTTCATCGTTTCGCCCCAGCATTACAGCAATGAACAATTCATAGCTTTTCGCTTTTTCTATAGCATTCTCTATCTGATGGAGCAAGGCTGCTTCATTCACATAGAGGGAAAAGAAATTGATACTGACAGGACGGCTGACATTAGAAGTAAGCGTATCGAATGCTTTGCGTACTTCCTGCCCATACGTAACCAGTTGTGAGGTATATTTGAATTGAGCTTTCATTTCCAATTTAATCTCCTCAATCTCTTTGGGAGGAAGTGCGGAGAATTGGATAGAGAACAATCCGCCCGGAGCACGTTGGATGATACTACTATCATTCAGCCAGTTCAATATTTCGTCTATGTGAGGCTCTATTTGTGTACCTGTAAAAAGACTTTTCACATTTTCTTCGCTGGGGGTTACGGTTTCGTTTCCGGCGACATTATTTAAAGCATTGAGCAATAAGATACCCTTGAATACTGCATAGGTGTTTACTCCTTGGTTTTTCACTTGTAGCCTATAAGAATTGTAGCGTTCAGTCACAGCCCCGTAACGAATATGGTCTTCGTTGAACACTTCCATAACGTAATCCCAAAGATAATCAGCCGTAATGGTTTTATGCTCGGCGAACGCTACCTCACTCTCCAAGAAGTCACGTATAGCTTGGTTTGCACCGATAAATTCGAAAACACTTCGTGAGGAAGAACCCACCACTCGTGCATAATAGGTGGCAAGATTGGCTGTAGCAGGATGAATGGGATAGAGATTACGCAAGTCTTTTATCGTATCTTCTACATTATTGCTTCCCTTTGCATAACGAGCCAACATTCCGGCATGGCTATTGAAAAAAGAAGTAGTTAATGCTTCATACCCCTCAATATCAGCAATGCGGAACTTGCGTGACATGATTTTAAATGCCGACACCGTTTCCATATTATACTTCATATAATGGTAGCGACCTGTAGTTTTGGTACGTTCTTGCGCATCAAGTTTATTCAGTGCCGAAGGATGGGAGATAAAGAAGAAATAGCTGTTGTTACAAGTTTCCATAGCTTGCTCAGTTATCTTTTGTAGCTCAACCAACAATGACGACCCCATGTCTGATTTCATTAAGTCGGTAAATTCGTCCCAAATAATCAATAATCCGCAGTAGTCAGTATTTTCTGCCAACTTGTCTTGTACCTCAAAAAACCAATCGCAAATATTGGCACTATTCAGACGTATATCCATGCGCCGTTCTGCTAATGCCCTCTTTACCTGCGTGAGTATGGAAGTGTCAGTTGTACGCAACTTGCTTGCCAAAGTCTTCACATCTGGAGCATAGGCTTCCAGTTTGGGACTTTGGCTGATGATGTCTTCCCAAAAGGCAGGTTCGCTTTCCACATGGTCAGCATAATCATCAAAGTCTGTTTTTACAAAGAAATTGGTCAATCCTGCTGCTTTTAATGCCCTTTTTATGGCACTTTGCAAACGGTGTGAAAAGTCTTCTTTGTGTGCGATGGATTCTGTACCATATAGATTAACAGGGAAAAGACGTTTACAGTTCCTTACATCATAGACTGACTGGCGTAACAAATCGTATTGCCGGGATGCATATTCGGTGTCCAAATATTCACGAATGTCGTCCACTTCATCACAAAGTAAATGCTTGATTACTGCGGCTGCATGACTCTTGCCCGTACCATACGTACCGTCAATCCAAAATGACTTGTGTGCATCTTGGTCATTATTACGAACGGCACTTACCACCTTGCGCAATATGTCGTTGAATTGTTCATTGGGAATAAAGGATTCCCATTCTCCTTGTTCTTCCCTACCTATATTATAAGCAGGTTTCGATTCACGTATCGTGATATAGTCTGAATATCTTGTTGCCATTGCATTAGTTGTTTCAGAGAGGTAAAAATCCTACCTACATTATAAATGATTTGAGTATACTTATTTCACTCCATTCATCATGAAGCGTAATATTATCTAACCCCATATTTAATTCTGCAGTCAGAAATCTTGGGATAGAAGTATCAAGAACTCTTAGAACCTTTTCAAAATCAGCCTTATTAAGTCCAAATTCAAAAAAGATTCCTGTTCCATCATTACTATTATACAAATCGTCTATTCTGAATGATTTTATATAATGTGTTTTACCATACTTATAAAGAGAATAAGCAACGGCAATGTCACTTATGTCATCATGGGATTTCCTAATATCGTCAGTCTTGGAGATATCTTCTTTTTGATGAAAACTATTACCAATCGGAGAAGAGAGTAATGTGTTGTATAGTGCATCCAAAGAATATTTGAATGTAGTATATCCTTCACTATATTGCTCTTCATAAATACTTTGCAAAATTTTCTTCGAATAGACAGTCCCTACTTTTATTGTTCTAACAAACCATTTTATTAAAGGTGAATTATAGGTCAAATTAATCCATATAACCTCCCATACAATGTCCGGCATATCTTGATACATTTGGGCAAGTACTTCTCCTAATGGAGTGATTTTGTTCTTAGTATCAATGATTTCGGAATCCTTTAACCAGCTTTTAAAAGAAGGGACCTGCTTCTTCCCAAGAGAATTGTTATTCCAAAAATCTCCAGGATTGATAAAGAACTCGTTCAACCATTCATCACGAAGACCGAATGTACCATAAGCACTGATGCCATTCAGCTTTTCATTATCATTTTGTGTCATACTTAATGAGTCTGCTACAATGCAGCCTTTATTATGAAAATTCAAACATTTATAGCAATGGATACACTTTTGTTCATCTACATTTACGGTTGGATAGACACTTAATGCTCCTGAAGGGCATTCAACTTCACACGCTTCACATTGAATGCAATAAGTCGTTTTATACATTGCCCTTTTCAGTAAGCTACTAAAGGTTATATCTGTCACATTGTAAAAATGAACCGTATAATTTGATTTTGAAGAATCAAGGTAAGAAATATCAAACTTGTAAATATTATCTTTATATTTCAATTCTCCTACGATAGTATTCTTCTCTCTTCTTGTGTTTATCTTTCCAATGGTACTTATCCAAACGAAAAAATCTTGTCTTGCACTTTCAATTGTTGCAATTAAATCATTTTTTAGTTGTTTAAACGCCACGGAAGACATTGATTTTACGTGTTTCCCACTTGCCCTCAGTTTCCATTTATGTCCTTTTATGTATTCGTTTTTGTTTGGGATATTCCTCAAATCAGCCCAGTTTTCCAAGCGAGTTAAAAACGGAGAAAGTTCTTTTGGAAACATCTTATTTACAATCATGTCGTCCCATTCCGAAGAAAATGGGCAAATCAAACATCCTACGCGCGGTTTTCCTGCACGATATGCGATATTTATGGGAAGATTATGCTTGAGTATGTATAAGAAAACTTCTGTTGTATTCCATTCTAAGATAGGGCGTGCGTTAATGACAACATCATGCTTAACGCCTTTTCCTATTCGGGCATATTTTGAGCGGCGTACACTTTCTTCTGAACGTGTACCTTCATAAGCCAATACTTTTGCTTGTTTATTAGTCCCCTCAATTTTCAACATGCGATAGAGAGGGGCGGTCTTCATCACCGAGCAACACCAACGATGCGTGTCACTGGGAGTGCCTATCTGATCCCAATAGTTTAGAACGGATTCATGATTACGAGCTACGGAAAATTTCAAGTCGGGATATAACGATGTATAGTGCTGTCGCACTTGTTCGTAAAGGTTAAGTGAAGTAGGAAGCTCATAGCCGGTATCGCTATAAATCACTTCAAAGTCTGTAGAAGGAATGGCACGAGTGCAAAGGTCAAGTACTACTTGACTATCTTTCCCGCCGGAGAAAGAAGCGAGAAAGCGGTCTATTTTGGTGGAATGGAAAATACGTTTGCCACTCTCTTTGGCTGTGTCGAGAGGTACAATATCGAAGCTATCGCAATCTTCCTTTACAATAGCCATTTTCTTTTTATAACGCTTTTCTGCATTTTCGAGTAACTGGTTATAATCAAGTTGATTGGAAGCTACTTGTGCAGTACTACGATTAGCAGATGTGTATTGCAAATATGTGTCCCGGATAAATTCAATGGCTTCGCTTTCCAATAGAAAAAGGAAGTCTTTGTTACGGTGTAGCATTTTTGCCACATCCACACATTGTAAGGTTGCCTTTTCTTTCCCTTTCTGAAACAGGACGATAGGAGAATCATAAATATTCGCTCCTTTTACCTCAAACATCAATTTCCCACGATAAAAGTATTGCTTGTTGCAAGCCCACATCAAAGGCTCTTCTGTGTAGGGATATTCCCAACCTAATTCGTTCAACTTTAACAAATTAAGCTCTTCCCAGAATACAGGACGTGGCGTTATCCCCAAAGTGTCTGAAGTAACGTGCGAGTGAAGCAAAACTCCACCAGTCTCATAGTCCCAGGAAATCTTGTACATAGATTAATTCTGCTTTCTGAAAATTCCTTGTATGGCAGAGTTCCCGATACCATGATTATACAAAGCATATTTGAACTAAACAAAAAAAGCGTGGGAATCTTGCCTGTTGCCCATCCCACACACCAAGGCCTTCGCATTGCCCAACAGTCAGAACGGACAACGCAGAAAGCCCACGCATGGTATATATTAATCCCATGCGTGAACGAATCGAAATATGCAATAATGTATATTTACGACAATTCACGGCAAGGCATAATATACCTACCGTGAACATCTACTGTTGTCTTGTCCTTTGACTGTTGTTGTAAGTTGCGAAGTTACGGTGTGTCAAAGACAAGCGTCAAGTAAACGCTCTTTATGTAAAGTTGCACCCACCCACTATCCCTCTTCGGGCTTCTGCAAGTGTAATGCGGTTGCAAAGTTAGCTATTTTCTTTTAGATTTCCTCTCAAATGCCGATTTTTATGAGTCTATGAAAAATAAATCTAATATATGAGAGTGTTTATCAGAGATTTTTTGTATATTTGCAGATAAACAAAGCGTTCTTTTGTTTTAATGCAAAACAATGTAAGATACGGAACTTCGCTCGTTTCCAAATCGTTAGCATTCAAGCCGCAATTCTTTGTAAGTCGTTTGTTCTCAGCAAGAAAGAAGATTGAAAATGTCTTGAGCAGTGCAATAATATATTTTTTCATGGCGATTTTTAAGGAAAGGATAAAGTCATCCAATAGCGTATCATTGGGCATTTGTTCGTATAAGGAAGTGCGAATGGCGAATAATTCTCCTGCTGCGCCTACGGCAGAATGGAGTTGTGAGTCTAATTTTTTCAGAAAAGATTCATATTTCCAGTACATTCCTTCACCTCCCACTGCTGCTTCATCCTTGGTGTGCATATTGATGCGCTTTTCTCCCGCCACACATCCCACCTTCGGGTTATTGAAGTAACGTACCATTTCGCGGATCGATTGGGAGTTAATAGAAGTATTGGCATCCGTAAAAATCACAATCGGAGTAGTGACAAATTTTATTCCGCGGTTCATGGCTGCAGTCTTTCCTTTCCGTTCGGCAGAATAGTACACAGTTGCATCGGGATATGCTTTCAGTTTTTTATTGGTGGTATCACAACTTCCGTCCGTCACCCATACTATTTGGAACTTCTCTTTGGGATAATCCAGTTCGCGGCAATTTTGCATTTTCTTCTCTACCACCTGTTCTTCATTGTAGGCTGTGATGAAGAGAGTTACTTCGGGAAGTTCTTCCATCGTATGATAACTCTTTTCTTTTATAAAAATCCGTTTTATTCTGACTAATATCCAAAGTATGATTCCGTATCCTATATAAGTATAGAAAACGATGGACAGAAGAATAAAGAATATGATTTCAAGTGTATTCATTGTTTTATTATTTCATTATATAATTCTAATGTTTTAAGCGCAGTTTTTTTCCAAGAAAACTGCTGTACCCTTCTCAAACCATATTGTGACAGTGAATGACGGTATTCGGGGTCTTCTTCCAGCCGTACCATAGCCTGAGCTATTTCTTCTGGATTGTAAGGATTTACCAAGATAGCATCCTTTCCGGCAATTTCGGGCATAGCAGAGGTTTGTGAGGTGATAACAGGTGTACCACATGCCATAGCTTCCAAGATAGGGATACCGAAACTTTCGCGTAACGAAGTATAAATGAATGCAGTAGCCCCGCTATACAAGGCAGGCAAATCCTTGTTAGGGATATACCCCGGGTAATAAAGCATGGATTTGATATCCGTCAGACCGTATGTACGTAAGTAATTATTGATAACTTCTTCTTTTAAATCAGCAATGAGAAGCGGTAGGGGTTGAGACGAAGTGTTCAGATAGTGCCGATAGGCTTGTAGTATTCTTGCTGTATTCTTTTTGGGGTCGGTATTGCCGAGAAAGAAAAAATAATGTTCCGTTCCGATGTATTTTTGTGTCACGGCTTGATATTCCGTGATGGGCCTGAAATGCGAAGAATAGCCATTATACACAGTGGTTATCTTTTTCGGTTCCCAATGTAGGAATTTGCAGATATGCTCCCTCTCAAAATTAGATACGGTAATGATCTTTCTACATTTATTCAATATTCGGGGAACTACGAACCTTCTGTAACATCGTCCTAATTTCTGATATACAGATTGGTTCTTACCTTGCTTCGGCTCAAGAAAAATAATATCATGCAGGGTTAGTATCAGTGGGGTATGACACCACAAGGGAGCTGTATTTCCGGTGCAATGCAACAAGTCAGGCTGTATCTTTTTCAGGGTTGACGGCAGTCCGATTTGCTCCCACAAAGGGTAAGATGGGTAATCTATCTGTACGATATGCATATTGTCCGACTCCTGCAGGCATCTGTCTTCTCCCGGACTCACCAAGATGAAATATTCATTTTGGCGGTCGATTTTCTGTATTTCTCTTATGGTTTCAAGGGCTACATAGTCCATGCCGTGCTTTTCTTTCCTAAATATTCTTTGAGCTTCTATTGCTATTTTCATGTATTGATTATTTTATCAAGTTTGAATCCTCGTCTTCATATTTTTCTTTGTAATGAAACAAAGAGGTGAAATTGTTAATTCCTTTGACCGTCCTCTTCCAAAAGCTGTTGAAAAGTGAACCATCGGCAGAGATAGTGCCATAGCCTGTGACAGCACGTGCTTTACGGCTTCTGACAAATTTTATTTTTCCGTATTTTTTCAGTCCCAATGCCAGCGAACCATCCTCGCCACGAATGATGTCGGTTCTGAAACCTACTTTGTGTGCTGTGTCTGTTTGAAAAGCAAAGACCATTCCTCGTACATTGAGTTCAGGTCTTCGTAGATGCTGTATGTTGAAATAAACATCACGCAGTTTTTCATAGAAAAAAAGTCCTGTTTGTGAATAATGTTTGTCGGGAAGGAAACTCCAAAGGGCATACGCTGCCATGACTCCTTTTTGTTGCAATGCTTTTGTCATTGTTGTGATATAGAGAGGAGGATACATCGTGTCCGAATCAATGCAAACACAATATTTTCCTTTGGCATGATTCAGTCCGCATTGTCGGGCAAATCCGGGTCCTTTTTGTTCTTCATTATAATAAGTCACACCTAGTTTTTTCAATATACTTTCCGTATTATCTGTAGAATGGTTGTTGATGACTATGATTTCTATGGGAAAGTGACAGTTATTTTCGCATATCGACCATAGGCAAGAGAAAATTCTGTTTTCTTCATTATGAGCAATGACCACCACTGAAACCAAAGGATTGGGATGTTGCAACTCTCTGATTCTTTTTTTGACTCTGTTGGTGAGTGGGGGAGGCAACTCACTGTATGGCTTTTCATATGCGGATAAATAATCGGTATACCATTTCATGACTCTCTATATTCTTAATAATTCTTCAAACAGCTTTATCCATTGAGACATAATCTGCTCTGTTTCAAATCTTTTTATATTGATATGCGCTTTGCGTCCCATTTCTTTTCTTCTGTGTTCATTTTCAATTAAATAGCATATTTTATCCGCCAATTGCTCCACATTCCCGTTTTCTACTAAGATACCATCTTCTCCATCTCGAATAATATAGCGAGGTCCACACGGACAGTTAAAAGAAACTACAGGAATTCCGCAGGACATTGCTTCTGCGATACTCATTCCGAAGCCTTCAAAACGTGAACTTAGTATACAAATAGAACTCTCAGTATATTTTTTCAAAATATCGGTAGTCGCTTCGTTTATTTGAAAACTGTCGGTAATATTTAATTGTAATATTAGTTTGTATAAGGAAGTTTTATCTCCTCCTCCGTATAATTGCAAATGCCAGTCGTTATGTTTCCGGCAGACGATTTTCCAAGCTTGTGCTAATAAGTCAAATCCTTTTTCATGCGAGAACCGACCAACAGCAATGACATTTTTCTGTGTACATTGTGAAAAGGTTTCCGGGTAAAATGGTAAAGGATTAGGAATGACACTGATTTTTTTTACTTCTTTCCAATCTTCTTTATCTTCTTGAGTAAGAACAATGAATTGATCGAGCTTTTGTAATTTATGAATTAATTGTTTACTCCAAAAAGTAGAGAGCATTTTTTTGAAGAAGTTGTTGGTCTCTGTTTTAAAGTTGCGATAATTCTTTTTATTGATATGCAGTTCGCCCACTTTCTTGCTGCCATCCTTTATGGAAGTGATGAAATTTATTTCCCTTCGCATCAAAGAGACGGTAATATCGGGCTTAATGCTGAACAAGACATTTCTCAGTTTACATTTATATATGCGTTGTTTTTGGAGGTATACTATTATTTTTTTGTACAAAGGCAAATCCCATAGCTCTTCAAACTCAATGCCCAGTTGGATGAGCCGTATTTGAGAAGACAACGGATAATAAGGTGATTTATCTTGACCATCTGTCAAAATGATGTAGACTGTATATCCCGCCACATCTGCCAGATAATTAGCCTTTGTTGTTAAGACTCTTTCTATTCCTCCGGGAATATAAAGAGACGGCGTACAATAAACGATAACCGGTTTTCTATCCATACTGCCCCTTCTTGTATGTTGTTT
>CDZH01040515.1_pt1 | contig 15952 bp, 19 predicted proteins | sample 557721 | NCBI WGS metagenome assembly CDZH01 (sample SAMEA3182062, study PRJEB8094) | gut metagenome | biome: human; feature: gut; material: Stool; isolation source: human stools | place: Canada | collected 2013-01-14
TCGTACCAGAAGTCGTAGTTGCCGACGTACATCTTGATCTTGCCGTAGTCGATATCGACGATATGCGTGCAGACGGTGTTGAGGAAATGACGGTCGTGGCTGACGACGATGACAAGGCCGGTGTCCTCGTAATCCAGAATAAAATCCTCGAGCCAGTTGATGGCCTCGATATCAAGGTTGTTCGTCGGCTCGTCGAGCATGACGATATCGGGCTTGCCGAACAGCGCCTGCGCAAGCAGCACCTTGACCTTCAGACGCGGGTCGGTGTTGGCCATGAGATCATAGTGCAGCTCCACCGGGATGCCGAGGCCCTGCAAAAGCTTTGACGCGTCGGACTCGGCCTCCCAGCCGTCCATGTCGGCAAACTCCGCCTCAAGCTCGCTCGCACGCATCCCGTCCTCCTCGGAGAAATCCGGCTTTTCATAAAGCGCGTCCTTCTCCTTCATCACGTCGTACAGGTGCTGGTTGCCCATGATGACGGTGTCGAGAATGGTATACGCGTCATACTGGTTCTGATCCTGCTTCAGAACGGACATCCGCGCGCCGGGCTTGATGAAAATTTCGCCGGACGTCGGCTCCAGTTCGCCAGACAGGAGCTTCAAAAACGTCGATTTGCCCGCGCCGTTGGCGCCGATAATGCCGTAGCAGCTGCCGGGCGTAAACTGCAGATCGACCTGCTTGAACAGCACAGAGCCGCCAAACTGCATGGCAAGGTTGGAAATGGTGATCATAGAAAAACCTCATCAATGTTATTTTTTCTTATCATACCACAAAATCCAGTGTTTGCAAGGGAAACCGTGGGAACCGCCGGTATGGCCGGGCGCTCATTTAAGAGAAGCAGCAGCCAGGAGCGTCCGGCTTGGGTGCGTGCGGTTTTGCTGCCAGTTGCTTCTGAACCAGACCGCTGCGGAGTCACAGCGGCAGGAAGGAGAACGCCCATGTGAGTACCGGCGCGAACAGCACGGCGGGCAGGAGGTCGGCGGTCTTGATCTTCGTGAGGTGCAGCATATTAAGGCCGATGGCAAGGATCATCACCGAGCCGCAGCACGTGATCTCCGCGATGGCCGCGTCGGACAGCAGCGGCGCGATCACGTGCGCCAGAAGGGCAAGCAACCCCTGATACACGAACACGGGCACGGAGGAAAACAGCACGCCCAGCCCCAGCGAGACGGACAGCATACACGACGAAATGCCGTCGAGCAGGGATTTTGTGAACAGCAGCTCATAGTCCTGCTTCAGACCGGCGTTGAAGCTGCCGAGGATCGCCATCGCGCCCACGCAGAACAGGAGCGACGCCGTCACAAAGCCCTCGGCGATGGGGGTCCGCTTCCCGCCGCGCTGGAAGCGGCGCTCGATCCTGCCGCCGAGGCGCTCAATGCGCCCGTCGAGATCCAGAAGCGTCCCCACGGCGGTGCCGAGCACCATTGACACGATCAGCACGAGCGTATTTTCGCCCTTCAGCATCCCGCTGACGCCGATATAGATCACGCAGAGCGCGATCGCGGTCATGATCGCGTTTGTGATTTTTTCCGGGATGCCCTTCTTTGCCAGCAGCCCGACCGAGCCTCCGGCGAGAATGGCAAGCGCGTTGACAAGAACTCCAAGCATAAATATGGCCTCACTTTGAACAGGATATCTTGCCTCTTATCCTATCATATGCGTGTCGAAGAAAAAAGAGATTTTTCGCAAAGTGGAGGAAAAACGCAAAATAAGCGGGAAAATTCAGGCTGGATCAGGGACGATATTCCAAAAAAGGTAGAAATCCTGATCAAAATGTAGTATAATGCCCTTATCTTGATAAACAGCGCCCGCCGCTGCGCGGACGCTTGGGAGTGTATATGAAACTACGCAGAACAAAGCGAATGCCCGCCACGGCAAAGCAGAAGCTGCGCGCAAAGAGGCTGGCGCAGCTGAAGCGGTTTTTGCGCGAGCACACCTGGGGCGTGATGATCACGGTCCTGATTATGATCGCGCTGATCCTGTTCGTCTGCGTGATCGCCGGGGCCGCGCCCAAGGAAGCGCCTGCGCCGGAGACGACGCAGGACGAGACGCCGCGCTATGAGTCGGGCTTTATCTGCGCCATCACGACGCAGGTCCCGTATTATACCGAGGAGCTTTCCGAGGCCGGAACGGTCGCGCGCGGGATGCAGATCACGTATTCGACCGACCGCTCTGTCGAGCGCGACGGTGTCCGGTACTATCTGACCTATTTCTCCACGCTGGACTGCGGCTATGTCTCCGAGGAAAACCTGACACAGGACCCCTCCGCCGTGATCGCAGAGAAGGTCGTCTATGTCCGCACGCCGCAGAACCTCCGTCTGGACAAAAACACGCTCGAGCTCGGCACGCTGGTCGAAAAGGGAACGGAGCTGCAGGTTCTGAGCTACGAGGGTACGACGGACGGCATCGTTGATTTATATCAGGTAGCCTATCAGGGTCAGACGGGCTACATCAGCGGCCAGTATGTCTCGACGGTGCAGGAGGAGGCCAACGACGTCTATGACCGCTTCGGCGTCTACGCCATCCACGCCGGACGCGGTGATAAGTGGGGCGGCGGCGACGCGGAAAGCCTTGATTATTTCCCACGCACGAAGGCAAGCTTTGAAGACAACAAAATGCCGAACCCGTGCTACGCAATTTATCTTACCTGCGACCCGGCAATTTTAAAAGATATCGACAAGTACATCGAATACGCAAAATCGACGAAGATCAACGCCTTCGTCGTCAACATCATGGATGGCACGTCCATCGGCTACGATTCGCCTGTGTACGAGGAATATTCCCCCACGGCGTATCAGTACGCCCAAAACTCCGTCGCAGATTATCAGGCAGTCATTCAGAAAATCAAGGACGCAGGATTCTATGTGATCGGCCGTCTGACAACCTTCAACGACTCCTTCTTCTGCCAGGATCATCCCGAGTACGCCATTGCCGACGGCTCCGGCGAGTCGCTGTATGTCGCAGCCAGCTACTGGCCGAGTGCCTTCTGCCGCTATGTCTGGGAGTATAAGGTCGCGCTGGCTATCGACGCAGTGCAGACCATGGGTTTTAACGAGATCCAGTTCGACTATGTCCGCTTCCCGGACAATACGGACCAATACGAAGCCTCGGGCGATATCGACTTCCGCAACGAGTACGGCGAGACAAAGGCGCAGGCCATCCAGCGCTTTTTGATGTATGCCACGGATATTCTGCACGAATACGGTGTCTACGTCGGCGCGGATGTCTTTGGTGAGACGAGCGGCAACTATGTCACGGCCTACGGCCAGTATTGGCCCGCGATCAGCAATGTTGTTGACGTGATTTCCGGCATGCCGTACCCCGACCATTTTGCCCGCAACGGGGCCTACCGCCCGTGGGAGCATCCATATGAGACGCTGCTCGACTGGGCAGAGTCCGCCGCCAAGCGGCAGGCCGAAACGCCTACGCCCGCAGTCGACCGCACCTGGATTCAGGCCTATAACGCCATCCAGCCGCCCTATAACGAATACGGCGTGCAGGAGATCGGCGACGAGATCCGCGCGCTGCGGGAAGAGGGGCTTACCGGCGGCTTCATGGCATGGAACGCCTCCTGCAGTCTCACCAAGCTCGAAGAGCTGCGCCCGCTGTACGAGGCGCTGGAATAGAGCCAGCCTTTGCTGCGCCTGTTCCAAGGGCCGTTGATACCGCTGCCCCAAAACGAGAAACCGCCCGGCTCCAAATCGGAGCCGGGCGGAAATGCGTTAGGATCAGAAGATCGCAACAACAGCGCCGTTGTAGGTCTTTTCGATGTATTCCTTCACAGCGTCGGACTGGAGCGCCTTGACAAGTGCCTGGATCTTGGCGCTGTTTTCTTCGCCTGCGCGGCAGGCAATGATGTTGGCATAGGTCTGGGCCGCGTCGCCGGAGGCATCTTCGATCGCGAGCGCGTCAGCGGCGTGGAGACCCGCCTGCAGGGCGTAGTTGCCGTTGATGACGGCCACGGTGCCGGGGTTGGAGTTCGCCAGCTGTGCGGGGACGGTATCGGCCTGCAGCGGCTGCACGTCATGGCCCTTCGCGTCGACGATATCCAGCGTGGTCACGCCCTTTTCGGCGGAAGCATCGGCGGGCAGCTCAATGAGGCCTTCCTGCGCCAGCAGGAGCAGAGCACGCGTCTCGTTGGAGTCGTCGGCGGGGATCAGGATGGTTGCGTCAGCGGCAATGTCCGCAACAGAGGAAACACCATTGCCGTAGAGGCCGAACGGCTCATAGTGGATCTTGGCTGCGGAGACGAGATCGGTACCGGTGGAGGCGTTGAAGCTGTTCAGATACGGGGTATGCTGGAAGTAGTTTGCGTCGAGCGAGCCGTCAGCCAGAGACTGGTTCGGCAGCACATAGTCGTCATAGATCACGATCTGGAGGTCATAGCCCTCGGCAGCCAGCGTGTCCTTGACCTGCTCGAGGATCTCGGCGTGCGGGGTGGAGGAAGCGCCGACCTTCAGCGTTTCGAGCTTGCCGTCGGTGGAAGCGGCGGTATCGGCGGAAGCATTGTTGTCGTTGGAAGCGGGTTCGCTCTTGGAAGCGCAGCCGACAAGCGCGGCGACGAGCAGCAGAGCAGAAAGAACGATTGCAAGTACCTTTTTCATGATAAAATCTCCTTTATAAAGTTTGAGAAAATCGGTTTGTTTCTGGCATACGGACGGCTTCGGTCACATTCGGCCGCATCGCCAGTTGATGCGGAGCAGCCGCTCAAAAATCAGTCTCATGGGACGCTCCTTTCAGCGGGCGCGCTTATCGGTCTTCCGAACGACAGTGGTGCCCACGATCTGGATGAGCTGGACGATCACGACGATCAGCAGCACGCAGACCCAGACGACGAGCTTCTGACTTCTCTGGTGGCCGTGGATGATGGCGATCTGCCCAAGGCCCGTGCCGCCCAGCGTCGCGGCCAGCGCCGTATAGCTGAGAATGGTAACAGTCGAAATGACGCATCCGGAGATGAGCGACGGCTTTGCCTCCGGCAGCAGCACGTGCCAGATGATCTGAAAATTCGTGCAGCCCATGGCCTGTGCGGCCTCGATGACGCCCGCGGGAACCTCCTTCAAAGAGGATTCAACCATGCGCGCCACATACGGCGCGGCGGCGATGATCAATGTGACGATGACCGCGCCGTTGCCGGTCGAGGTGCCGAGCAGCAGCTTCGCCGCCGGGATCATGGCAACCATGAGAATGACTGCCGGGATGGAGCGGAAGAAGTTCACGATAAAGCCGAGCACGGTGTTGACGCCCTTGTTGGGGTGCAGCCCGTCCTTGTCCGTCGCCCAGAGAATGACGCCCAGCGGCAGGCCGATGAGATACGCGAAGATCGTGGTGAGCGCGGTCATGTAGACCGTCTGCCAGATGCCCAGCTGGATAATGTTGTTGTCCCAGAGCTTTACGAAATATTCGGTAGCCATTTACCGCTCCTCCTTCCACGTCAGTCCGCTGTTTTTCAGCCAGCTGACGACCTTTTCCGCGTCGTGCTCGTCGTTCGGCAGCTCGAGGATCATATGGCCGTAGGCCGCGCCCTCGACGGATTTCGTATCGGCGAACAGCACGTTCACCGGCACGCGGCAGGCCAGGATCATTTCGGAAATGACAGGCTTCTGCGTATCCTCGCCGTTGAAGATCAGGCGGAGCTTCCGCCCGCCGGTCGTGGGATCGAGCACCGGCCGCTCCTGTGGGAGCACAAGCTCGCGCGCAATATCGGACTTCGGGTTCGTGAACACGTCCGCCACGCGGCCCTCCTCGGCGATGCAGCTTTTATCGATGACGGCCACGCGGTCGCAGATCTGGTCGATGACCTTCATCTCGTGCGTGATGACAATGATCGTCACGCCGAGCGTCTTGTTGATCTCGCGCAGCAGCTCCAGAATGGAGCGCGTCGTGTTGGGGTCGAGTGCGCTGGTCGCCTCGTCGCACAGCAGGTACCGGGGATTGGTCGCCAGCGCACGGGCGATTGCCACGCGCTGCTTCTGTCCGCCGGACAGCTGCGAGGGGAAGCTTGCGGCCTTGTCGGCAAGGCCCACGACCTTCAGCAGCTCCTCCGCGCGCTTCTTTGCCTCCGCCTTCGGCGTGCCGGAAATTTCAAGCGGGAAGCAGACGTTGCGCAGGACCGACCGCTGCTCAAGCAGGTTGAAGCTCTGGAAGATCATGCCGATCTGCCGGCGTACCTGTAAAAGCGCCTTCTCGCTGAGCGCCGTCAGGTTCTGCCCGTCGACCCAGACCTCGCCGGAGGTCGGACGTTCGAGCAGGTTGATGCAGCGCACCAGCGTCGATTTGCCCGCGCCGGACAGGCCGATGATACCGAAGATCTCGCCGTCCGCGATGGTCAGGTTCACATCCTTCAGCGCTTCCACGCTGCCGGAGGCCGAGGAATAGATTTTGCCGAGGTGTTTCAGCTCGATCATGGGAAATCCCCTTCCACAGTGTTTTAATAGGTTTTCTGAGACAAATAAAAAGAGCCGGGAAACTCACATCGTTTCTCAGCTCCGGCATTGGCGGTTTGACTGCCAATATGGAAATTTATGAAACAAAGCGAGCCGATTTTTGAGTACGCGAAAACATGCACATGCAGCGCATGCACATGGGCATCATCATAGCGGTGGTAAACAGCTTTTTCATCGCGTGTCGGCTCCTTCCCTGATTTCTGGGGTCATTATATACAGCGGGCCAGCAAATGTCAATGGCAGATTCGCCCCAAAAACCCGCCTTTCTGCATCGATTTTTTGTCAGTCTGTCAAAAAGCAGCCGCTCTGCAGCAGAGTCAGGGTGCTCATTTTGCGCTCGGAAGCCGTATCGATTTCCTGCACCTCATAGCGCAGCTTGTAATTCGCGCCCACATCGGACTCGAAATCATCCAGATCCTCGCCCATAGATTCACAATAGTCCCTGACATCACGCACCGGCGCGGGCATGACGATCCTGCCGTCGACGCTGCTCGGCATTCTGCCGGTCGGGTGCCTGCTCTCCATGCGCGGCACGCTGTCTGCTGAGACGTTCCTGTCGGTCATTGTGCTGTCCTTCGGCGTTATGCAGCCGCTCATCACCGCCTTTTCCCACACGGACGATATCGCGCAGGCCGGGCTGCAATATGGGAAGGACCAATATGACCGGGAGCGTTACGCGGAGCTGCGGCAGATCGCCGCCGAAATGCTCTCCGCGCGAACCGGTCTTCCAACCGAAAAGATCCATGACCTGTTCTGCAATGAGACAGGCTACCAGACGCCGAAGGTCGACACGCGGGCGGCTGTGTTTGCAGACGGCAGAATTCTTCTCGTTCACGAAAACAACGGGACCTGGGCTCTGCCCGGCGGCTGGTGCGATGTCGACCAGTCCATCGCGTCGAACATGGAAAAGGAAGTGCGGGAGGAAGCCGGATTCGAGGTAACGGCGGAACGGCTCATTGCCGTGCAGGCATGGCAGACTGTCAACGGGGCTGCCGCGAAACAGCCCCGTTTCTTGCTTCGAATGCACTGCTTTACACAAACTTGATCGTCAGCGCGATAAAGATCTGCGCCATATAGTACAGCACGTGCAGAACCGCGTTGCGGTAGGGGCTGTCGTTTTTGCCGAAGGAGAGCACGACCAGCATATTATCGCTCGTCGAGAAGCAGATGCCGCCGACAAAGAACAGGAACAGCGCCCGGTTGGACTCGATAAACGCGCCTGTCGCCGCGCATGCCGTCATGAACAAAACACCGCCGATATAAAGCACGCCGAGCGGCGTAATTTTGCCCGCGCGCACCTCCTTGGCGTATGCGTAGAAGCAGGCCGCGCCCAGCGCCACCACCGCGATGGGGATCGCGTACAGCCACGCCGCCGGGCAGAGCGCCAGGATCGCGAGAATATACACGATATGGCCCAGAAAAAACGACACGGAGCCAGCAGCGAAGAACAGCCGGTGCAGCTTTTCCGACAAAAACCGCAGCGCCAGAAGCAGATCGCCCAGCATCCCGAGCGTCAGTCCCGCCACGACATACCATCCGTACAAACTCGGCCCCATCCGCCGCAGCTCCAGCAGCCCCAGCAGCACGAACACCACCGACGCCATGGTCTTGAGCACGACAGACGACGCATCGCGCCGCTTATAAGAGCGCATGATGAACAGCGTCTCCAATACCGCGCCCGCACTGATCAGCAGAATCTCCAGCATCCGCCTCCCCCCTTTCCGCGTGTTCCTTCTTCCCGCTTATTTTACCATGTCCGCCGCGCCGCTGTCAACGTTACGTGCCTGATCGTATTCGTACAACAGCTTCGCCACGGCCTCGCGCGTGACCGGCTGCTGCCAGCCGAAGTTGCCCGCGCTGTCGCCGGTAAAAATGCCGTTCTCCTTGGCCCACTGCGCCGCCTGCAACGCCCAGTCGGACGGATGGTCGCCCGTTCCCTTCAGAGAAAGCAGCTCCTCCTTCGTCATCTCCATCACCTCCATGACCTGCCGTTTGAACGCGAACCACGCGTTCTCGTCGTCCACCCACATTGCGGGGCACCGCTTGCTGACCACGTCATAATGCCGCAGCACGTTTTCGATCGGAATGCCGTACTTGCGCATCAGCCTTCTTGTCAGCAGCGCCGCGTTCGCCACGACCGCGTCCTCCAGCCAGTAGCGCCCCGCGTCATACCGGCAGCACATCTCGATGGAGATCGAGTTGCCGTTGCGGCAGCGCGGGTGCTTCTGCGTATAAACGCCCGCCGTGCCGACCGACCATGCCGTATCCTCGTCGCTGACCGACTGCAGCCAGCCGTTCCGGTCGACAAAATAGTGGGCCGAGGCCCCGCGCGGGGACTCAAAATATTTGAGTCCCGCCGCGGCGGAGTCGTTGCGCCCGGCCGTGTAGTGCAGCACAAGAAACTCGATGGGTGCGCTGCGGCCCTTCGTGTAATTACTCGGATGCGCCGTCGTCATGCCGTGTCTCCGCGCCGCTCTGCAGCTTCTGCGCCTGCGTCCCGAAATAAAACGCGATGACCGTCGTATAGATCATCATAAAGTCCTGGCTGACCTCGCCCCTGACCGCCTGACAGGCAAACACCGCCGTCAGCGCCAACGTCACGATCGACTTGACCGTCAGCAGATTTTCGATGCGCTTCAAAAACTGTTCCATACCTCCAAAGCTCCTTTCCTGTACCTGTGCCTATGTCACGATCTCCCATTCGGCAACCTCGCGGGCAATGCGCTCGATGAACGAATTGCCGTGCAGCGCCTTATACGCCTTGTATTCATAGAGAAAATTCTCATATTCATACTGCCGGATGGTTTTTTCTTCCCTATGCTTATAATATGCCGCCAGCATATCCGCGCGCAGCATACAGCGCTGCCCTTCCCGGATCGCGCTGAGGCCGAACAACCGCCCGCGCACCGGCTTTGCCAGAAGCAGCAGCAGACTCAGCACGGAACCAAGCCCGCTGCACACGCTTACAAGCGCGAAGAATGCGCCCGTCTGCTCCGCACTCATTGCATCGCTCCTTCCGCCGCCTCCAGCAGCGCCGCCAGCTCCGGCAGCAGCGCCTCGATGGTCTTTTTCGCTGCCGGCCCGAGCGCCGCGTAGCTCTGTGCGAAGCGCCTGAGCACCGGCAGGAGTACCGCCAGCTTCTCTGCCGCGCCGGGGTCCAGCGCGTCCAGCCGCGCTTTAATCCGCGTGAGCAGTTCCCGTTCCAGTCTCGTCATGCCAGCGCCTCCTCCAGCTCCCGCAGCGCCTGCTCCAGCTGCGTATAGCTGCCCATTTTAATACTGAGCGTCCCGTCCCGGTTGTCTGTGATCGGGCCTGCGACGCAGTAGCCGGAGCAGTCCTGCTCCTGCGCCGCGTCATCCGCGCCGGCCTCACGCCGGACGATGCCCCAGCGCAGCCCATCCACAAACAGCTGCACAGCCTGTGCATACGGCATGGCAAGCGTGACGGTTTTCGACGCGCGGCCATCCCAGTCGCGGTCGATCTGCTTTCCGCAGAAGTGCGCGGGGTACTCCGTTCCGTTTACCTTCAGATATTCCATACGCTTCCTCCCTTCAGAAGCAGAACGCAAAGCTTACGCCGAGGCTGTTTGAGGCATTGGACGCGCCCGCCTGGCCGTTTGCTCTGACTCTGCAAAACATACCGCCGCTGGCTGACGACCGTTCCCACCAGAACTCGTCAACGCCTTCTCTCTTCTTGATCTTCGGGTTGCCTGCCTTGTAATAGTCGTACTGGCTTCCTTCCCCGGCTACGGAAGAACTTGCAGTCCCGAAAATCTCCACCTCGCTGAGCAGGAACAGCGTGTCCGATACCATCTCAATCGTCGTGCTGTTGCCCCCCTCAGATGTCTTCTTGTTTACCGCGCGAATGCCGTTCTGCACCTCCGCCGGCATCAGCGCCAGAATCGCAGGCAGATAGGTCAGGCGCATATCGGTGTTCTTCCAGCCGAGACCGCTCAGGTTGGTGCTGTACATCTGCTTTGCTTCGCTGTAACAATCATGCAGCTGGAATGTCAGCGGAGCCGTGCCGGAGCCGTCCGCATACTCGTCATGATTCTTGCCGATGATATCGACCTGATAGGCCGTCCCGCCGATGTTCATGGTCTTGCTGTCGCCCACGGCCCAGCTGTCCGGGGCGATCCCGGTCCTGCACACCGCGATGATCTCTTCCCATGTATTGTCGGCAAAGCTGTCGAGATACAGGGGCATTTTCATGCTCTGCGTGCCGATCACGATGCTCTGCGCGGCATTCACCCCGTTTTTCGCCGACGTAACGCTCCACGCGCCTGCCTCCGGCAGCTCCAGCGTGCACACTCCGTCTGTCCCGGCAGTTCCCGTGACCGTTTTGGCGCCCTTCACTGCCGTGACTGCCGCCCCGGCAGAGGTGGTCACGACCAGCTTCGGCGTAATGCCGGTCTGGATCGCCTGAATCGCCGACACGAAGCCAGACGGATAGACCAGCTGCGCGGACGTGCCGCCCTTGGCTCTGATCGCGTTCGCGACCGCCGTGAGGTCGGTGTCAAATGTCAAAAATTCCGCCATCAGAAGCTGCCTCCATTCGCGTTCGTGATCGTCACTGCTGTCCATGCGCCATTGGACACCCGCAGGAACTTTCCGTTGTCGGAGGCCGTCACATCCGGCAGGAATTTTTCATCGCCGGACAGCGTATATCTGGTTCCCCAGAAGCCCTCTGCGGCATCCGCCGAATTGATCAATACGTAGCGGACCCTCAGTTCCTCCGGCGTATCGCCCTGCGTCATTTCTGTCAGCGCAAATTTCACATACCCGTCAGTGGCGTTCGCGTTCAGTTCCGCCAGCGGAAGCAGCACGGTATCATCACCAGTGCTCCCGGCCAGCGTCAAAATTGCACGGCATGGCCGCCCTGCCTGATGGGCGGCAAGGATCTCAGCGAATGACTTATCATGTGTAGCACCCTCGTCGTACACATCCTGCCCCGACAGCGTGCAGGTCACATAAAACGGCTCCGGGTCTTTGCCTGCTGCGCCCGCCGGGCCTTTGATGCTGACGCTGGCCGGGTTCTGTTTTCCGCCGTCGTTCGTCCAGCTGAGAACACCAGCTGTGGAAACATGGGGCGTAAAGGTCGTGCCGTCCTGTCCCGGCGCACCGTCCGCACCTGCCGGCCCGGCAGACCCATCCTGCCCGGGTGTCCCCGCCGGGCCTCTGATGCTGACGCTGGCCGGGTTCTGCTTCCCGCCGTCGTTCGTCCAGCTGAGAACACCGGCTGCAGAAACAGACGGCGTGAACGTTGTGCCATCCTGCCCCGGCGTACCGTCCGCGCCCGCCGGGCCCTGTGCGCCGTCCTTTCCGGGCGCGCCGTCCGCGCCGGGGTCGCCCTTGTCTCCCTTTTCGCCCCTTGCGCCCTGAAGCGGCCCATTGTTGATCCAGCTCTCTGTTACGCCGTCGAAAATATAAATGTCATACGGCTCCGACGTACCGACGCCGTAAGCGTCGCCCGCCATCGGCGTCTGCACGGACGCTTCCAGCGCGGAGGCCGTCTCATAATACCCCTTCACGAGAAAGCCCGCGCCAGTCTCGCCCTTCGGACCCTGTGCGCCGGTTTCCCCCTTCGGGCCGCGTTCGCCGGGGTCGCCCTTTGGGCCCTGTGCGCCGGTGTCGCCCTTCTCACCCTGCGCGCCTGTTTCACCCTTTGGCCCTTGCGCGCCTGTTTCGCCTTTTGGCCCCTGTGCACCCGTCTCGCCTTTTGGGCCTTGCGCGCCGGTATCGCCCTTCGGGCCCTGCGCGCCGGTGCTGCCCTTCTCGCCCTGCGGCCCCACGACGCTTCCAACATCGACGGTGCTGCCGTCCGTCAGCGTGAAGACGAGCCGTCCCCCGTCCGTGACCTCAACCGCCTTCACGCCTCTGGAGATCAGGCCGCCAATGGTCACTGTGATCGCATTCGGAATCTCTACCCGCATACCTGCACCTCACTCTGCCGCCGCGCGGTTGTCCCGCGCAAGCGTTGTTTTGTCGCCGTGCGTATACAAAATGTCATAGAAATACGCACCCTTCGGAAATTTTGCGCTGACCGTATCGTCAAACGTCAGCGTTGCCTGCCCGCCTGTCACGCGGTCAAACTGAAACGTATGCACCGGCGCGTGCGACGCGTCAAAAAAGCTGACCGTCAGACTGTCGGACGCGCCGACCGTGACCGGATCGCCGTCCTGATCGCGCAGCTCCAGCGCCAGCGTCACGGAAAACGTATCGCCCGCGTACCAGCGCAGCACGCCGCCCGCAATGCGCGGGCTTGGCTTTGCGCCCGGAAGCTTTGTCATCTGTTCTCCTCCTTCCGGCCTTTTCAGTTGATCTCATCGCGGCGCGCCGTGCCGGGCGCCGTTCTGCCGCGCTTTTCGCCTCTGCCTCTGGCAAGGGAAGACGAGCGCTTTGTCTGCTTGTCCTTCGCCGTGCCCGCCTGCGCCGCCTTCTGCCGGGCCTGCGCCGCCTTTTCTGCCGCCGCAGCCTGCTTGTCCGCGTAGGCGAGCTGCTTCCAGTACTGCGCGTTCGCCGCGTCCTCCCGGTCGGAGCGATAGTTCAGCTCATTCCAGTAATTGTCGTTCGCCAGCTTCGCATACTGCAGCGCCAGATTCTCGCTGCGCTGCGCCTCGCTCTGATACGCGCTGCGCGCGTCGGACAGTGCCGCGTAATAATCCGACACCTGGTCGCGGTAGCGGTCATAGTCGCTCTTTTCACGGCTGCTGATGAGCGCATAGCGCTCGGAAAGCGCCGAGCCCTCGCGGTCATACTGACTGCGCGCCTGCGCGTAGAGCTCCGGCACGACCTCGTTGAGCTTCTGCAGATACACGTTGTACGCCTGCTGCCCTGCCTGCTGGCTGTAGCTTGAGCCGTAGCCGCCCGTGAGAGACGCCGCCGCGCCCATCGTGTTTTCCATTGCCAGCCGTCCCGCGCTCTGGTACTGCTCCCGGTACTGCCGGTACATCGGGTCTGCCCCCAGATCGTAGGAAAACGCCTTCCGGTTCGCGATCTGGTCATAAAGCGCGTCCAGCTCCTTGTCCCACCGGGACGTATAGCTGCCGGGCTTCTCCGACAGCACCCGGTCCAGCGCCGCCTTTGCCTCGCTTGCCGCGCCGGACGGCGTATAGCCGGGCGTTCTGACCTGCGCCGCGTCTGTCTGACCGGCAGAAGGCGTCCCGTAGCTGCCGCGATAGTTATAGATCGTCTGATATTTGTTGCTGAGCGAGCTGCGGTAGCTGCCGTCTGCGTTTACGCCGAGAATGCGGTACGTGCCGCCGCCCGTCACGACCTCGTCGCCCGCCTGCAGCCCTGCCGGAGCCTTTCCGTTACCCTGCACTCTGTAAAGCGCCATTGTCCTCCTCCTTTTTCTCCTCTGTTTCCGCGTCCTCCCGCGCCTCGAGCAGCCGCACCTGCTCGCGCACCTGATCGAGCACCATTCCGACGACGCACGGCGGAAGCCCGGAGGCGTTGATCGCCTCCACCAGCCCCATACGCAGCGCGCCGATCGCATTCGAAAGCTTACTCATGCCGTTTCCTCCAATTTCCTCACTCTTTCCCGCAGCATCTGGATCTGCCGGATACACAGGGCGATCAGTTCCTCATAGCGCAGGCCGTAGTCCGCGCCGCCGTCTTCCCTCTGCGTTTTCACAAAGGCCGCGAAGTCCTTTCCCGTCAATCCGCACTCCCGCAGCGCCTGCTCCACATCCTGCGCGACAAGCCCCGTGTGCGTCCTGCCGGACGTGCCGCTTTTCAGCCGGTAGCTTGCCGGACGCAGCTTCTCAAACAGCGCGTCATAGCGTTCCAGCGCATACGAAATGTCCGTCTTCTTCTCCCGATCAGATGTAGTGATCGTGCCCGTCTGCGCGTACACGACCGACCACCGGTAATCGGAAAACCCGAGCGAGCCCGCGCCGTCAACAGACGGCGCCGCACTGCCGCTCACGACCAGATCGCCGCCTACCGCCATTCGGCAGTTCGTCTGCGCGCCGCCCTCCGTGACGGAGAGCGTATTGCCGCCGTAGCAGAGCTTCGCGCCGCTCGCCGTCGCCACGACCTCGCCAAGCCCACTTTGCATATGGATCCCCGCGCCGCCGTAAGCGCCCGTCGTATAGCCGAGCCACCCGCCGACGGTACCGCTGTTCAGCGCATCGTATACCGCCATATCGCCGCCCAGCTTGATATAATCCGCCGACAAAAGCCCCGTTGTAATGTCGTTTGCCGACAGGTGATTGACCGAAAAGTTGTTGAAATCCAGAATGCCGCCGTTGATACGCGAAGCAGACAAATTGCCAGTGACGTTTGCCGCATCGACCGTAAGCCCCGTGATGCTTGCGCCCGTCACATTCAGGCTCGTGGCTCTGATCGCGCCGGAGATCGTCGCGCCGGAGCACGTCAGATATCCGTTCGCGTCCACCTGAAACCGGTCTGATACGGAGAGGCCGCCCGTCCCGAAATACATACCCGCGCTGCTGCCGAACACGTTTTCCACGCGGTAGATGCTCCCGTCCGCAATCGTCCACGGCCCAAAGGCCGAGCCTGCCGCCGCCGTGATCGTCCCGGTCAGCTTCGCGTTGTACGCCTCCAGTGTTCCGGACGGGAAATGCAGCTTCTTCTCCGACAGATACGCAACCTCCATCCCCTCCTGCCAGAAGGAAATGCGTTTCGGCGTCACGGTCAGCAGTTCGTTTTTTGTCCGGTCGACGATCCTTCCGCCGCCGTCTGTTACGGTCGTCTCGATATTGCCCACGCCCACACCGTACACCGGCGTCACGTCGTTGTAATACAGCAGCCCCGTCTTGATATACTGCTGCGCATTCACGGAAAACGCGTTGTTCACGCCCGCCGTGTAATCATACAGCTGTTTGATCCCGACGGAATTGCCCTCGATTGTCAGCTGCGTCTTCTCCAGATACTTTCCGAAATCCGAGATCGCCACATAGCTGCCGGACAGCTTTGTCGACCACGTTTCCGAATTCGCCGCCGCAAAGTCCGCCGTCTTGATGATAAGCGACTTCAAAGCCGCGTAGCCCGAAAGCACCGTCTTCTTCTCCGCCTCGGGAAGACTGTCCGCGTCGATGGCCTGCGCGATCTCCGTCAGCGCCGCCCGTGCCGACCAGTCGGCAAGATTCAGCTGCTCCGCCATCCCGCACAGATACCGCCGCATGCTCTCCAGCTGCTCCTGCGTCGTCTTCCCCGCGATCGACGGGTATGCAAGTGTCAAAGATCCCATTACGCATCACTCCCCGCTTCCAGCACCCGTGCCAGACTGAACAGCTTCATCTCACCCTTTCCCGTCAGCCGGAATTTCAGATGGTCGCACCGTGCGGGCCGGATCGGCAGCAGGAAGGTACGCAGTCCCCGGCCCTCGATGTGCCCGCAGTGCCGCCACACGCCGTCCGAATCATACTGCACCCAGAAATCGACGCTCGACCCCTTCGGCAGCTGCATCCGCAGATTGATTCTGGAGACGTACTTCTTCCCGACCAGCCCATACGTCATGATCCCCGTCTCCGCCATCCA
>CDZH01066476.1_pt1 | contig 15913 bp, 10 predicted proteins | sample 557721 | NCBI WGS metagenome assembly CDZH01 (sample SAMEA3182062, study PRJEB8094) | gut metagenome | biome: human; feature: gut; material: Stool; isolation source: human stools | place: Canada | collected 2013-01-14
GCCTGCTCGCCGGTGTCCGGCTGGGAGACGAGCATATCCTCGACCTTCACGCCGAGGGCGCGGGCATAGGTGATGTCGAGCGCGTGCTCTGCGTCGATGAACGCGACCTCGCCGCCCGCCTTCTGTGCCTGCGCGAGCACATGCAGCGCAAGCGTCGTCTTACCGGAGGATTCCGGTCCGTAGATCTCGATGATACGGCCCTTGGGCAGTCCGCCGATGCCGAGCGCAAGGTCGAGCGCGAGAGAGCCGGTGGGAACGGCCTCCACATTGCTCACGGTATTGTCGCCAAAGCGCATGATCGAACCCTTGCCATAGGTGCGCTCGATCTGCTGCATCGCGGTCTCGATCGCCCGCTTCTTGTCGTCAGCCATCGCCGCGGCTGCCTTCGTCTGAGCTTTTTCTGCCATGTTCGCGTTCCTCCCGATTCTTTATGTAAACTGTTTTTTAAGATCAAATCGTTTCTACTCGCGTGCCGTATACCACGCGGGGGATGTTGTTGAGGTCCTTGACGATCTGAATGTCGCCAAAGCCGTGCGAGCGCATGATGCGCAGCACTTGATCCGCCTGCCCGATGCCGACCTCGAAAAAGAGCATGCCGTTTTCGCACAGGACGTCGCGCCATTTTTCGCAGATCACGCGGTAAAAATCGAGTCCGTCCTCGCCGCCGTCGAGCGCAAGTCGCGGCTCGTGCTCGCGCACGGAGGCATCGAGCGTTTCAATGTCCGCGCTCGGAATATACGGCGGATTGCTGACGAGGAACCGGAACTCGCCCAGCGTGCGCGAAGGCTTTTCGCGCGCGTCGAGCTTGAGGCTCGCCACGCGAGATGTCAAGCGGTTGCGGCGGATGTTCTGCCGGCAGATCTTCAGCGCTTCCTCATCGTATTCGCCGAGCAGCACGCGCGCGTTCGGTAAGTTCGCCGCCGCGGCAAGGCCGATGCAGCCGCTGCCCGCACAGAGATCGAGGATGCGGCAAAACCCGGCGCCGCGCGCCGCGTCGATGAGCTTCGTTGCCAAAACCTCCGTATCCGGGCGCGGGATCAGCACCGCAGGCGAAATATCGAGCGGCAGGCCGTAAAACTCCCACTCGCCGATCAGGTAGGCCACCGGCTCGCCCGCAAGATGCCGCTTGACCAGTTCGTGCGCGGCCGCTTCCACCTCGGGTGAGGCATAGAGAGAACCGTCGCGCACCAGTTCCTCGCGCGTCTTGCCCGCCGCGGCGCAGACGAGCTCGCGCGCCGACTGCGTCGCCTCCTCGTCGCCCGCGCGCCTCAGCTCCGTGCGCAGGTCCAGATAGAGATTATTATATGTCGTTGCCATGCTTACCACGCATCCTTGCCTTTTTCTTCGGGAATGACCAGCTCGAGCGCCCGAATGGCGACCTCGAGCATGCTGTCGTCCGGCTCATTGGTCGTAAAGTTTTGCAGCCACAGGCCCGGACGCGCCAGAAAGCGCGTCACCCTGTTGTCGTGCCCGCCGACGTAGCGGTTGAACTCATACGTCACGCCCACGATGGGAATGAGCAGCAGCAGGTGCAGCCCCATGCGCACCCACATGTTGCGCCAGTTGACAAAGCTGAAAACAAGGCTTGAAACAAGAATGGACACGACCACCACGACAAAAAGAAAGCTCGTGCCGCAGCGCGGGTGATGGCGCGGCTGCTTGCGGCAGTTTTCGACCGTCAGCGGCAGCCCCGCCTCGTAGCAGAAAATGGTCTTGTGCTCCGCGCCGTGATACTGGAACACGCGGTAGATGTCCTTTTGCTTTGAGCAGAGGATCATGTAGGCAAAAAAGATCACGAGCTTGATGACGGATTCGACCAGATTGTGCACCGCCGCGCTCTTGATATACGGGTCGATAAAACCCGCCAAAAACGTCGGCAGCAGGAAAAAGAGCAGGATCGTCAGCCCCAGCGACAGGAAAACCGCCAGCGCCGTGATGACCTTCTGCATCTTCTCATTTCCGAGTTTTCCCTCAAGCCACCGGTCGAACTTGCCCGGCTCGGCAACGTCGTCATCGGGGAAATAGTCCGCTGAAAACATCAGCGCCTTCACACCCTTGACCATCGAATCGACAAACGTGACCGCGCCGCGGATGATGGGCAGCCCCAGAACCGGGTACTTGTCACGCACGAGCGTCAGCTCCTCTACCTTCTCCACAAGCCCCTCCGGCGAGCGGACAACGATGGCCTGCTTCCCCGGCCCGCGCATCAGAACGCCTTCGATCAGCGCCTGTCCGCCGATGCTCGTGCGGAACTTGGACGGGGGATCCTTCTTCTTTGCTTCTTCTGCCATGAATGGTTCTCCTTTTTCTATGCGATATCATACCACAGGCGTTTCTAAAATGCAACGCCCGTTCTATTTTTATGTCATTGGCAGTGCGATCGTCACGACCGCGCCGCCGCCCTCGGCGTTGGCAATGTCGAACGTGCCGCCGTGCAGGCGCACGATCTCGTCGCACACGGCAAGGCCGATGCCGCTGCCGCGCGCTCTGGACGAGCCCTTGTAAAACTTCTGCTTGACGAACGGCAGCTCCTCCTCCTCCGGGATACCCGCACCGTAGTCGCGCACGCGGATAACGAACTTTCCGTCCTCCTGCGCGGCGCTCACGTCGATCTTTTTGCCGCTGCCGCCGTGCTTGGCGGCATTGTCGAGCACGTTGCAAAAGACCTGCTTCATGCGCTCGCTGTCAGCCGCGATCGGCGGCACCTCTTCATCGGGGCCATTGTAGCTCACGTCGATACCCTCCTGCCGGAACAGCTCGCGGTAGGTGTAGATCGCGTCCTCCAGTTCGCTGGCAAGATCAACGCTCTCCACGCGCAGCGTGAAGCGCCCGTCCTGCATCTTGGTAAACTCCAGCAGCTCTTCGACCATCGTGGTGAGCCGGCGGGACTCTTTCAAGATGATCCCGAGGCCGCGCTTGGTCTGGTCGATGTTCGCGCCCGGATCGGCAGAAAGCGTCTCGGCCCAGCCGCTGATGGCTGTGAGCGGGGTGCGCAGCTCGTGGGAAACAGACGAGATAAACTCCTGCTGGATCTTTTCCGCCTGGCTGATCTTGAGCGACATATCGTTGATATTGTCCACGAGTTCTCCCAGCTCGTCGCGGTAGCGGTTTTCGATCAGAATACCGTAGCTTCCGCCGGAAATGCGGCGCGCCGCATCGCTCACCACCGCCACAGGCTGCACAACGTTGTTAATAAAAATGGCATTCGACGCCGCAATAAGCGCCATGCACACGAGCGCCGCCGCCGAGGCGAACAGCGATTCCATCAGCACCCGGTGCTGTGCCTCGCGCAGCGACGTTACATAGCGCAGCACGCCGACCACGCGGGAATTGAAAAACAGCGGATAGGACACCGAAAGAATATTTTCCCCCGTCTGCGGGTCGCGCCCCTGAAACGATGCCATATTGCCGGCGATGGCGCGCTCAATGTCCTCCGTTCCGGGCAGCGTGCCTGCCGTGAGGCCGTAGGACGAGACCTGCACGCGGCCGTTCGTATTGATAAACTGCAGTTCGATCGTGTCCTTTTCCTCAAAGGTCTCCGCGGAATACGAGGCAAGGCGGTAGTATTCGCTGTAGCTCTTCACGCCGTAGCCCGAGAAGGTCTCCGCCGCGATGCGCGCGCGGCTTTCAAGACCCGAGCGCATCGCATTATAGTAGTATTCCTGCACGCCCACGCTGAAAAGTGCCACTGCCAACACAAGCAGCAGCAAGATCGGCAGCACCGCCGAAAGCATCCACCGCTGGCGAAGGCCGCGGATATGCAGCGCCGAGGCAAAGCCTTTTCGATTTTCCGGCATTGCAGCCCCTCCTTCGTGCGATGTGTTCACACCGTCCATTTATAGCCGAAGCCCCACACGGTGGAGATATACTTCGGCTCCTGCGCGTCGTCCTCAATTTTGATGCGCAGCCGGCGCACATTCACGTCCACGATCTTGAGCTCGCCGAAATATCCCTTGCCCCACACCGCGTCGAGGATCTCCTCGCGCGCGAGCGCCTTGCCGCGGTTTTCCATAAAGAGCTTGACGATCGAATATTCCAGCTGCGTCAGCTTCACGCGCTCGCCGTTTTTCTCCAGCGTGCGGTTCGTCATATTCAGCATAAACGGCGGCTGATACAGCTCTCCCGTGCGCACCGCAGGCGTATTATCGCCCGTGCGGCGCAGCAGCGCGTCCACGCGCGCGGTGAGCTCAGCCGGAGAAAAGGGTTTGGTCACATAGTCGTCCGCGCCGGTCATCAGCCCCGTCACCTTGTCCATCTCCTGCGCACGCGCCGTCAGCATGATGATGCCGATCTGAGAGTTCGACATACGGATGCGGCGGCAGACCTCGAACCCGTCGATGTCCGGCAGCATGATATCGAGCAGGCACAGCCGCGTATCGGGATTTTCCTGCAATTTTTGAAGCGCTTCCTCGCCGCACTCGGCCTCCACGACCTCGTAACCCGCGCGCTGCAAATTGATGACGATAAAGCTGCGGATACTGGCCTCATCTTCCAGCACCAGTACTTTTTTCATCTCTTTTCTCCTCCTCTCAGTTGTCTCCCATGGTCCATTCCGCCATGATGAGCGAGAACCGCTCGCGCAGCGACTGCTCGTCGAGCTGCACGCTCCACTTGCTCCCGATCTCGGCGGCATACACTGCGTCCACCTGCTGCGCAAGCACAAAGCGATCACCGATATCGGCAAGTCCCTCGCGCGCCTCGCCCGTCAGGCGGTAGATCGTCAGCAGCTTTTCCCACGAACCGTTTTCGTTCGCGCGGTAGAAGGAAACGATGCTTTCGTCGCCGCCCGCACTGCGCGCGGCGGTCAGCTTGGCTTTGTTCCATTCCTCCGGCAGCACAAGGCTCCAGCCGTCACTCACATTGTGGAAGCAGCTCTGCACGTCGCTCACAGTCCCGTCCACGCTGTACTGCTCCCACAGAACATAGTACTGCGGCTCGCTCTCCTCGTTAAAGCGTCGCAGCGCGCGTGTCATCGGCGCTTCGGTCACGCCGTCGTTGTTCTCATCGCGCGGAAAAAGGCCGAGGAAGATCTGCTCCGCGGGCGCCTGATTCACGTCCGCAGCGGAGGCAATGTTCTGCAACCGTCCGCCCCGCAGCGCCAGTACGTCCGTCACCGTCAGATTGTCGCCCGTCACGCTCGTGACAAAAAGCGCCTTTTCGCCGCCTGTCAGCGTCCCCGCCGTCAGTTGGCTCAGCTCTGCCACCGAAGAAGAAAGCCGCAGCGACGATTTAGCGCGCAAAACACCCTCATCCCAGTTGTAGTAATCGACGCGCGCACCGCTCTCTTCATCGCTGCAAATAATAAGCAGTTCCTGCTTTCCGTCGCCGTCCATGTCAAGATTTGCATAGCGGGAATATCCCGTGATCAGCAGCGGCTCCGGCGTACCCGGGCTAAGCGGATAAATGGACAGGCCCTGCACGTCCGAGCTGCTCTTATAGCCAACCAGGATCTCCTTCCGCCCGTCGCCGTCCAAATCGGCGTAGTTCACGCTGTAGATCTGGTTGGAGGTCCCCTCGATAACGGCATAACGCTCGTAGTGATCGCCGGCCGCCTTAAAAATGTAGATCTTCATAGGCTTTTTGTCGTTCGCGCGGCGGAAAAACGCCACAGTCTCTTCCTCGCCGTCACCGTCTAAGTCGATCATCTGCACGCTTTGCAGATTGCTGCCAGAGGTGGGCGCGGCATACTCCGCGCCGCTTGAAAGCAGCGCGTCGATCTGTGATTCGAGCGACTCATACTCGCCCGAGAGCTTCGGCAGGCGGTAGAGCGACGTCTCGGGCTTGGTAAATACGCAGCCTGAAAGCACCAGCACCAGTGCGCTCAGTACAAGCGCCGCCATCGTTTTTCTCATGCCCATCACGCTCCTTTCGCTTCCGATGCCTATTCTGAATTATCATATCACGCAGCAAACAAAAAAGGTAGTCCCTTTTATGAAAATCTCTTTAAAATAAAGGAGAGCAGCCTTCGCTGCTCTCCTTTATTTTAAAACTTGTAAAGCACCGTTGCCACCTGTGCGCGTGTCATTGCGCCGTTCGGACGGAAGCTGCCGTCGCTGAAGCCCGTGATGATGCCCATCTCGCTCAGCGTGCTCACATACTCCGCCGCCCAGGGCTGAATGGACGCTTTGTCGGTAAACTTGAGTGCCGGCTGGGCGTAGCCCTTTTCGGTCAGGCGGCCGAGCATCGTCACCGCCTCCTGACGGCTCACATTGGCCGCAGGGTTGAAGTAGAGCTTTCCGGAATCATCGGAGCTGCCCTTGATGATGCCGAGGGCATACATCGTTTTCGCGCCGTCCAGTGCCCAGGGTGCGATCTGATTCACGTCGGCAAACGGGAGCTGAACGGAGGAAAGATCCACCGAAGCGCCAAGATAGCGGGAAAGCAGCACGGCAAACTCCTGACGGCTGATGTTCGTATCGGGCAGGAAATAGCCGTTGGAGCCGTTCGAAATACCACTGCGCTTGAGGTACGCCACCGCGTCATTCGCCCAGTGCTCGTGCATGTCGGCAAAGGCGGGCATCGTGCTTGCCGTGCCGACGCTCACGCCTGCGCGGCTCAGGTTTCCGCTCGCATCACCCGCGACCACGCTCACGCGGTGCTGCGCACCGTCGGCAATGGGAAGCGCAATGCTCAGCGTGCCGTTCGCCTGATTGTAGGTGTAGGAGGAATGGCTCTTGCCGTCAAAGCTCACGCGGACGGTCGGAACGGCTGCGCCGTCGGTATCGTCGCTCACGCTGCCCGTTACGCTGTTGCTCGCAGCATCGTAGCGGAGCGTGATCTTCGGTGCGGTCGTGTCGGCCAGACCGCCGTAGGAAAGCACGAGCTGATCAAGGTAGATCGCGCTGATGAGATCGCTCACGGAGGATACCGTCATGCCCGTGATGCTCGACGCCGTGCCGAGGTTCACCGTCAGCAGCTTCCAGCCGGAAAAATTCAGTGCGCCGACATTTACATATCCGGTATCCGTCACCAGAGCGAGCTGTGCGCCGCTGTTGTCACCATAGACCCAGAAATTGAGCTGGTCATAGTTCGAAGGTACGGCATACTGCATGCCGATGTAGGCATCTCCGCCGCTGCCGGTCGCATAGTCGAGGCGTGCCGAAGCAAAGCCGTTATGAACGCGGCTCATGTCGTTATTATAGGAGAGCATCGCGCGTGTGCCGGTCATGGCGGCAAACGACGTCTCAAAACCGTCGAGCGTGCGCAGAGCGCGCGCCGTCACCGTCACAGGGATCGTGACCGAAACACGGCCGAGGCTTACCGTCACGCTGCCGCTGCCGACATTGCCGGAGGCCGTGAACACACCGTTCTCAATCGTACCGACATTGCCCTGCACCGTCCAGACAAAGCCTCTGTGATCGCCCAGCACCGGCAGGTGACGATACATCGCCGCAGCGGAAAGCTCCGCCTTATCCCCCGCGCTCAGCGTGATGGTGCTCACGGCCTTGCCGTTCTGCTGCACGCTGATGCTGTCGGGCTGCGTCACGACCTCGATCTCAAGCTCGGCGCTTGCGCCGCCTGCGCTCGCGCGTACCGTCACCGTGCCGGAATCGGGTGCGGTCAGCACATCATCTTCGATCGTGCCCCGGTCGGCGCGCAGCGTTACATCGCGCGAAGACATCGGAATGTAATTCGTGTCGAGCACCGTCGCGCTGAGCTTCACCTGCGCATTCGGCAGCACGCGGCTGCTCTCACTTTCAAGATACACATGCCCCACGGAGTTCGTCGGACGGTTGTCCGCCACAAGGAAGAGGTGATTCGTCACCGCGCGCTCGCTGCCGCCGGAGGGCTTGCTCACAAGCGATGCCGTCGTGCTGTCGGGATTCGTCGCGACCATCGCAGTCGAGCCGCCGCCGTCCAGACTCAGCGCCGTTTCGCAGCCAAGCTCGACCATGCGCTCGGCAACCTGCGTCAGCGTCGCGCCGACGGAATAGCCGCTCTGGCGGCCGTCGATGGTGTACATCACAAGAGAGCCGTCGCGTCTGAGACCGACCGCCGTGCGCGGCGCGTTGCCGGCACTGAGACCGGAGCAAACCCGCCCGTTCTCCACGAGCTGATAGAGCGCGCCGATCAGATTCGTCACGCCGTCCCATTCGCTGCTGTTTGCGTCGACGGAGACCGTGATGCGGTCGCCGACGCGAAGCGCGCGAAGCGCATTGAGATAGTTTTCGCCGGAGTTGAGGTTGGCAGACAGCACGTACTGTCCCCTGCCGACAGCCGTATCCACGCTGCCTTCCACAATATCCTCGACTTCGAGCGTCATTTCTCCGCCGATGCTCAGCTCACCGCGGCGCACCGAGCAGATCACATCATAGCCCGGCTCGCTCGTGCCGATGGTACCGCGGGCATTGAAGCTGTCGTCGTACATGAAAATGCCGAAAGAGGTCTGGCGGATATAGTTCATCGCCGAAACGCTGAAAGAATCATAATCCGTCTCAGCGCTGATGCGAAGGTCGGGCTTTCCCATCACGGCGCTGCCGTCGTCATAAAAGCCCAAGGCATAATAACTGCCGGAAATATTGCGGAAAACGCCGTCGCTCATCACGCTGCCGAGCGCAATACCGTTGGCCGTATCGTAATAGTCTCCGTTGACGCCCGCGACCACGCGCCAGCCGTCCGCTTCCAGCGTACGCGCCGCCGACGAAACGGTGGTGAGCTGCGTGCTGTAATCGCCGCTCGTCACGATGGGCTTCACGCTGCGGTTCGGCTCATAAACCACATAGTTTTCCTGCCGGAGATCGGAATAAGTATTGCTCCAGAACGTACCGGCGTTGAGCTCGGTGCGCTCATTGACCTCGACGTTTGAGCTGATCAGCTCGTCGCCGAGCGCGTCAGACGCGAACGCCGTCAGCGGAGCGGCCGCCAGCACGACCGCCAGCGACAGCGACAAAAACTTTCGAATGATGGATTTCACAATATGCCTCCTTGCTGAAATGCCTCGAATTGGTAAACATAATATAGTATATCAGATGCCCTGCCATAAGTAAAGACGCAGAGATACGGAAAAGGTTTCCAAATTTTTTGTTTTTTCACAGCGACAGCGCCTCGAGTACGCGCACGATGACGGCATTCGAAACGAGAAAGCCCTGCGGCGTCAGGTGCCAGCAGCCGTTTTCCTTTTGGGCAAGGCCGTGGCGCGCGCACTCTTCAATCACCGCTTCCGCGTCCCGTGTGTCCTCCCTGAGCGTAGAAAGGTCAAGCCCCTGCACCGTACGCAGGGCGAGCATGACACGCTCCTCCTCACGCTCCTTTTCCGCGGGGCAAGCGCTTTCGGAAAGGCTCTCCCCTCCTGCGAGGTACGCGTTCAGATCGCGTGCACAGGCAAAGCGCCGTCCGCCAAAGTCCGAGTGCGCGCCCGGGCCAAAGCCCAGATATTCCTGCATCAGCCAGTATTTCAAATTGTGGCGTGATTCGCGTCCGGGACGCGCGAAATTGGAGATCTCATACTGGCGGTAGCCTGCCGCAGCAAGCGTTTCGACCGTTGCAAGGTATTCCTCCGCCTGTGCGTCGTCATCGGGGATAACAAGGGCGTCCTTTTTCCTGTAAAGCGGCGTGCCCTCCTCGATCTTGAGCCCGTAGCAGGAGAGATGCTCCGGCTCCAGCGCGATCGCGGCGTCCAGGTTCTTCCGCCACCTCGCCATGCTCTGCTCGGGAAGACCGTAGATGAGATCGAGGCTCACATTGTCGAATCCTGCCGCGCGGGCGGCGCGCACCGCCGCAACGGTCTGCTCATGCGTGTGAACGCGGCCGATCAGGCGCAGTTCCTCATTGCTTGCAGACTGCATTCCGAGCGAGATGCGGTTGAAGCCGGCGCTTCTAAGCTGCCGCAGCGCGCGTTCTTCCCGCGCGCTGTCGGGGTTTGCCTCAGTCGTGATCTCGGCTTCTCTTGCCACATGGTAATGCGCAAAAACTGTTTCCAGAATGCGGCAGAGCCGGTCGGCGCCCAGATAGCTCGGTGTGCCGCCGCCGAAGTAAATGGTGTCAACGGTACAGTCCTTCGCCTCGGCCGCCCAATGGATCAGATCGTGCCGCAGCGCCTCGGTGTAGGCGTCCATCTTCTCCTCCGAACGCGGCAGGGAATAGAAATCGCAGTAAATGCACTTCGCTTTGCAAAACGGGATATGGAGATACAGTCCCAGCGGTCGCATCGCGTCAGCTCCTTTGTCAACATGTTCCTGCCTATTGTAACACAAACTATGCTGCGCGCAAGATGCTCCCGCACGGATATTCCGCCCGTTTCCGGCAAAGACTACGGGGAAAGGAGTGATCTCACATGGATATGACCCCGCAGGAATATCAGGCCTACGTCAAACACCTTTCACCCAAATCGCCGATCTTCAAGGATACTGCCTTTGCTTTCTGCATCGGCGGCGCGATCTGCGCGCTCGGACAGCTGATCCAGACAGGCTTTCTTTCGCTCGGCCTTGAAAAAGCAGACGCAGGCACCGCGACCTCGATCTGCCTCATCTTCCTCTCCGCACTTCTGACAGGACTCAATCTCTACAACTCCATTGCGCGCTTTGCCGGCGCGGGCACGCTCGTGCCCATCACGGGCTTTGCAAATTCCGTCGTTTCCCCCGCCATCGACTTCAAAAGTGAAGGACTCATCACCGGCATGGCGTCAAAGATGTTCGTGGTCGCAGGCCCGGTCATTGTCTTTGGCACACTCGCAAGCGTCGTGTATGGCGTTATCCTGATGCTGCTGTGACGGAAAGGGCGCGTGCCGGGCGCTCTTTCCGCCCATTTCCGCGCAAGCGCGGTCAAGGGGCAAATTGACGAATTTCTCTTTTCCTTCCCCGCACCGCACGAAAAAGAATAAAGCGTGTCCATTCATGTTTTATACGCGGATATTCTGTTGACATAACGATGTGGAAAACTCTGTGGAAACTGTGAATAACTTTGTTCCCCCAGTCTTTTTTCCATGGTTGACGTTTTATTATGCCCGACACACTTCGGCATAAACAGCACCCCTATCCTCCCAACTTCCGCATTTTCGCACCGCCGACAAAAATCTCCGCCGTCCACTTGCTATTGTGGTCAAAAAATCGTATAATGTACTAAATTTTGTGTTTGACGATCAGAATGTTAATTTTCGGCGAAATGGAGAATGCGCAATGGCAGAAGCAAAAAAAACGAACTACGGCAATGAGAGCATCTCGTCGCTCAAGGGAGCGGACCGTGTGCGTAAGCGCCCGGGCGTCATCTTTGGCTCGGACGGACTGGACGGCTGCGAGCACGCCGTCTTTGAGATCCTTTCCAACTCCATCGACGAAGCGCGCGAAGGGCACGGCAAGCTCATCACCGTCACCCGTTACTTAGACCACAGCATCGAAGTCGAGGATATGGGACGCGGCTGCCCCGTGGACTATAACGCCAAGGAAAAGCGCTTCAACTGGGAGCTCGTCTACTGCGAGCTCTACGCCGGCGGCAAATACAACAACTTAGACGGCGACAACTACGAATACTCCCTCGGTCTCAACGGTCTCGGCGCCTGCGCCACGCAGTATTCCTCGCGCTACATGGACGTGACCGTCTGGCGCGACGGGAACAAATACTCCCTGCACTTTGAGCGCGGCGAGCCGACGGGCAAAAAGGGTCAGGAGCTGACAGTCGAACCAAGCGACCGCGGCAAGAAGACCGGCACGCGCACGCGCTGGCTGCCCGACCTTGACGTGTTTACCGACATTGACATTCCCATTGACTACTACGTCGATACCCTGCGCCGTCAGGCCGTCGTCAATGCAGGCATCACCTTCCGGCTCAAGAACGAGGTGCTCCCCGGCCGCTTCGAGACGCAGGACTTTCTCTATGAAAACGGCATCATCGACTATGTCGCCGAGATCGCGGGCGAGGAAGGACTGACCACCCCCGTCTTCTGGGAGACCGAGCGCCGCGGCCGCGACCGCGACGACAAGCCCGAATACAAGGTCAAGCTCTCCTGCGCGTGCTGCTTTTCCAATAAGGTGCAGCGTATCGAGCACTACCACAACTCCTCCTGGCTCGAACACGGCGGCAGCCCCGAAAAGGCAACAAAAACCGCCTTTGTCTACGCCATCGACAAGTATCTCAAGGAGAACAACAAATACCAGAAGGGCGAGGCGCGCATCGCCTGGCAGGACGTGGAGGACTGCCTGATCCTTGTTTCGAACAACTTCTCCACGCAGACGAGCTACGAAAACCAGACCAAAAAGGCCATCACGAACAAGTTCGTGCAGGAGGCGATGACGGACTTCTTGAAGTCCCGCCTTGAGACCTATTTCATCGAAAACCGCGTCGACGCGCTCAAGATTGCCGAGCAGGTGCTCATCAACAAGCGAAGCCGCGAAAGCGCGGAAAAGCAGCGCCTGAACATCAAAAAGAAGCTCTCCGGCAGCATCGACATTTCAAACCGCGTGGAAAAATTTGTCGACTGCCGCACGCGCGATGTCTCGCGCCGCGAGATCTACATCGTTGAGGGTGACAGTGCCCTCGGCAGCGTCAAGCTCTCGCGCGACGGAGAATTCCAGGGCATCATGCCCGTGCGCGGCAAGATCTTAAACTGTCTCAAGGCCGACTATCCGCGCATTTTCAAGAGTGAGATCATCACCGACCTTTTGAAGGTCCTCGGCTGCGGCGTCGAGGTGCCGGGCAAGTTTGTCAAGGACCTGAACGCCTTTGATATCAACAATCTTCGCTGGAACAAGGTCATCCTCTGCACCGATGCCGATGTTGACGGCTTCCAAATCCGGACGCTCATCCTGACGATGATCTACCGCCTCTGCCCGACGCTGATTCGCGAGGGCTATGTCTACATCGCCGAGACCCCGCTTTTTGAGATCACCTGCGGCGAAAAGACGTGGTTCGCCTACACGGACAAGGAGAAAAACGACATCGTCAAGACCCTTGAGGGCAAGCGCTACAAGGTCGACCGCTCGAAAGGTCTCGGCCAGAACGACCCCGAAATGATGTGGCTCACGACCATGAACCCCGAGACACGCCGTCTCATCAAGGTCATGCCCGAGGACGCGGAGGCGACGGCACACTCGTTTGATCTGCTGCTCGGCGACAATTTACAGGGCCGCAAGGACCACATTGCCGAAAACGGCTACAAATACCTCGAAATGATCGACGTATCGTAATACGAACAAGCAGGAAAGGAGCCTTACTTTATGGAAGGCATTTTACTTCACGTTCTCTATCGCGGCGAAAAGGCTAATGACTTTGCATCGGAGATGGAGCGAAGCGGCCTGCGCGCCGCCGTCCTCGCGGAAGAGGGCTGCATGCAGTACGACTACTACCGGCCTCTTGCCGAGGAAAACTGCGTGCTGCTCGTGGAGCACTGGCGCGACCGCGCCGCGCTCGACAAGCACTCCGCGGGCGAGCCGATGGCAAAGCTCAAGGCGCTCAAGGCAAGCTACGACCTCGCAACGACCGTTGAGCGCTTTGAATGAGGAGAAGCGCATCCCCTCGGGCAGGCGTTTGGAACGCCGCAACGCGCAGATAAAGCAAAAAGGTAAAAGACGATGAAAAAAATTGCAACCATTATCCTGTCGCTGCTGGTCTGTACGGTGTTATTTACCGGATGCGGAAATTCTTCTAAAAGCAGTCAGGAGCAGTCCTTGAAGGTCTATTCATTCAGCGGAAATAGCGAGTCGATTTCGGTATCAAATGGCGTAATTGTTCTATCGGGGAAAGATGAAATCTGCTATGGCGGCAATTTGAAAGTAATGTCAGATGATTTTGCTGATATTACCGCATATTCCACCACCATTTATGTTGATGGCGAGGAAGACTCCATTTTACTTTCCCATGCAGTTGCCGATCAAACAGGCGGGACAATAGACGTTTCCGGTAATATCGGGAAAATTTCCGGTGATGTTTTGAGAGACGGCGATGCCGATAAGCTGGCTGATAATCTGTGGTTTGAATTAAAAACGGCCAATCTAAGCGGAGAAGAAAATACTTATCAAGTGCAATTAGAAACAACTCTAATCGCAGGGGACAGCAGCAACTAATTGTGATTTGCCGAACCGGTTTCATCCCTTCAAGAACGAAGTTCCCCTGCATCATTCGGACCGCAAAAAATCCGTACACAAGCATGAAGGCCCGACCGATGAGCATCCATCGGTCGGGTCTTCTGTCTGATGCGTCCCTTTTTTCACGCCTTCTGCGCGCCGACGTCGCCGAGGGCGGCGGCCGCCGCTTTCTCCCGCCGGCGCACGCAGAGCGTGCCGTTTTCCGCCGCCAACACCGCCGTGTCGCCGCTTGCGAGCGTGCCGTCCAAAAGGCAGGTCGCGAGCGCGTCCTCCACCTCGCTGCGGATGAGCCGCCGCAGGGGACGCGCGCCGTAGGAAACGTCGTAGCCCCGCTCGGCGAGAGAGACCGCGCAGCCCTCGTCCGCCTCAAGCGTGATGCCGAGCGCCGCGGCGCGGGAAACGGTCTGCGCAAGCAGCCGCCGCGCGATCTCGGCGCAGTCCTCGCGCGATAAGCGGCGGAAGACGATCGTCTCGTCCACGCGGTTCAAAAATTCCGGCCGGAACGTCCGCCGCAGCTCCGCGATCACCGCCGCCTTCACGGCAGCGAACTGCGCGTCGGCGCTTTTCTGCTCCTCCGGCGCAAAGCCGAGCGGCGTGCCCGCCGCCATGATGCTCTTCGCCCCGATGTTCGACGTCATGATGACCGCCGTGTTGCGAAAGTCCACCTTGCGCCCCTGCGCGTCCGTCACGACGCCGTCCTCTAAAATTTGCAGCAGGATGTTCCACACGTCCTCGTGCGCCTTCTCGATCTCATCGAAAAGCACGACGGAGTGCGGCTTGCGCCGCACCTTTTCCGTCAGCTGCCCGCCCTCGTCATAGCCGACGTAGCCCGGCGGCGAGCCGATCAGGCGAGAGACGGCGTGTTTTTCCATATACTCGCTCATGTCGATGCGAATCATCGCGTCCTCGCTACCAAACACCGCCTCGGCGAGCGCTTTACTGAGCTCCGTCTTGCCCACGCCCGTGGGACCGAGGAAGAGGAACGACCCGACAGGCCGTTTCGGGTCCTTGACGCCGACGCGCCCGCGGCGGATGGCGCGCGCCACAGCGCACACTGCCTCGTCCTGCCCCACAACGCGCGCATGAAGCGTTTCTTCAAGCGTCAAAAGCCGCGCGCTTTCGCTCTCGTTGAGCCTTGTCACCGGAATGCCCGTCCAGTTCGACACCACGGCGGCGATGTCCTCCGCCGTCACGCGCACAGCGGTCTTTTCCGCCTCGCGCGCCTGTTTTTTCCGCTCAGCTGCCGCCTGCGTGCGGAAGCTCTCCTCCGCGTCGCGCAGCCGCGCCGCTTTTTCATAGTCCTGCGCGCGGATGGCAGTCTCCTTGTCCCGCGCGGCGGCGCTCGCCTTCTCTTCGAGCGCTTTCAGTTCGGGCGAGGCGCTGCGCGCGGACAGTTTCACGCTTGCCGCCGCCTCGTCAATAAGGTCGATAGCCTTATCCGGCAAAAAGCGGTCGGAAAGATACCGCTTTGAGAGCGTCACCGCCGTGCGCAGGGCCTCGTCCTCGATGGAAAGGCCGTGATACGCCTCGTACTTTGGCCGCAGGCCTTGTAAGATCTGCAGCGCCTGCTTCTCGTCCGGCTCGCCGACCTGCACGCTCTGGAAGCGCCGCTCGAGCGCGGCGTCCTTTTCGATGAATTTTCGATACTCCTCGAGCGTCGTCGCGCCGATGACGCGGATCTCCCCGCGCCCGAGCGCGGGCTTTAGGATGTTCGCCGCGTCCACCGCCCCCTCGGCGCTGCCCGCGCCGACAATGGTGTGCAGCTCGTCGATGAACAAAATGACATTGCCGTCGCGCCGCACCTCGTCGAGCACGGCGCGGATGCGTTCTTCAAACTCGCCGCGGTACTTTGTCCCTGCCACCATGCCCGAAAGGTCGAGCAGCAGGATGCGCTTGTC
>CDZH01026130.1_pt1 | contig 15816 bp, 10 predicted proteins | sample 557721 | NCBI WGS metagenome assembly CDZH01 (sample SAMEA3182062, study PRJEB8094) | gut metagenome | biome: human; feature: gut; material: Stool; isolation source: human stools | place: Canada | collected 2013-01-14
GAATGGATTTATAATGCCTCAAACTGCGGTATACCGCAGTTTGAGAAATGTGCCGACTCTATGCAAAATCGGCTCACCGGTATATTGAATTCTTTTTCATCACCTTAGTGTGACAGGACTCGAAACTGCCGCGGCTTCGCTCGCCGCCTTTTAGATTGCGGCTTTGCGTTCATTTTTGCAAGGCGTTAGCCTTGCTGCAAATTTCTCTCTTCGCCGAATAAAAAATTCGGCGGCAGAAACTTTTAACCTACCGAAACAAAAAATTTTGTTATAAGACGAAGCCGACTAAACGCAGGAATACTGGCGTATTTCAAGTTTTGAGGCAATGTATTATGCAAAATTTTGTTTCGTAGGCGCGACAGGTTCGAGTCCTGTCACACTATACTAACGGTTTTACCGAAGGTTGTAATAACAAAATTAAAGTTCTTAAAAGAAATGCATACGGTTACAAAAATTTCAGAAGATTCAGAAACCGCATCTTACATATTTTTTCTCATAAACAACAAAATAAAGAACAAGCAGCCGCCTAACTGCAACTGCTTGCACTCAATTTCTCATTTTATCTCTTTACCCCAACTATTGACAAAGAGCCTATATTTTTCACTGAATTTTTATAATAATCTTTTAAATCGGTACCTTTAAAAGCGCAGCCGTAGGTCAACATATTCCTTTAAATACTTTCCCTTCCCATTCCATCGGCAGAACAGGAAAAACAAATAAATATTTACTCCTCTAAAACAAGCACGCCGTACGGCTCAACTTTTATATCGCCGTCATATTTATTGCCTGTAAGTATATCGCAAAGCGGTTTATCGTTGCGGTAAATACCGCCGTTTCCGCATATATCAACCAGTATAACGCCCTTTTTGTTTTCACCCTTACGGTCGGCAACCATTATTGAATTGCCCTCGGTACGGTTGCATGGGATTTCCGCTTCCTTACAGGCGTAGGTTATGAGCTTACGCATATCGTCATAATCGGGCAGAGTACCAAGTATTATAACCGTACCCTTGCCGACCTTATATTGCTGTAAAATGCTTAATCCCTCTATATATTTACTGCCAAATTTCACGTTGGCAATATCTGCGTTATTATCGGGTTTGAACAGCTCGTAATACATATTGCCGCCAAACTCAGAACCGTCCTTCCATTCGCTTTTTACACGCTTTTCAGCATCGGGCACAAAGCAGTTCAAATAGGCAGGCGTTAGGCTTTCAAGCATACCGTGCAGTCTATCCGTATATTTGGTGCCGTCTGCGGTGCGTATATCGGTCATAGGACCTGTTACCCATACGCCGCCGTTTTTAATCCATTCGGCTATACGCTCGGGCAATCCGTACTCGTCAAGTATAGGCATAAGTGGCGAGAATATAAGCTTATATTTATCTATATCAGCTCCCGCGTCTATAACGTCGGGGCGCAGGCCGCTGTCTATCATCGGTTTATAGAAATAATTTTTAAGCTCTCTGTCATATGCAAATCCCTCAACAATGGGCTGGTTTGCATAAAGCTTGTCATTTAGTGCGGTAAAGTGCAGTGCCGCTTTTGTATCTACCTTTGTGCCTGTCACAAAGGCAGACGCCTTTTTAAAATCCTCCGCCGCTTTTGTAACTTCCGCTATATTATACTGCGGTCTGCCGCTGCTTTCCAAAACTGAGCCGTGCATAAGCTCGTGTCCTGCCCAGTGGGTGCGCCACAGCCAGTACATATTAGCCTCGCCGCCAAGCGCTATCGGCATCCAGGTATTTACATAGCAAAATCCGTCAGGCTTAATACTTCCGGGCATTGCAGTGGAGCCGTTCCAGCAGGTAGCGGTTTCGGTATTCCAGAACGGCGTATCCTTTAAGCAGCGGAAGTAATCCATCCACAGCCCTGTTTCCCAAAGGTTACCGGGAACATTATAATGATTGAACTGTATAACATCCAGCGGACGGTGCATTTCGCGGTAATTCATACGGTTGAGCGGCATTTGATCCGTACCTATCGGAGCTTTTACATATTTCTTTAAAATTTCCGCCTGACGTGCTACAAACTCAATCTGATTGTCGCCGTCAAAGTTCATATACTCCATTTTATGTTGGGGATTCATCCAGCCCAGGCGCGGAGTAGCAATATCCTCAAAGCTTCTGTAAGCCTGACTGAAAAGATTAAGATTCCAGCGCTTATTAAGCTCCTCAATGCTGCCGTATTTCGCTTTAAGATATTTACGGAATTTATTGTCGCAGTGCTTGCAGTGGCATTCCTGCAAGTAAATCTCGTTATCTATCTGCCAGCCTATAATATTTTCATCGTCGCCGAATTCCCGTGCCAGAGCGGTAACTATTTTATCGCAGTGTTCAAGGTACGTAGGATTGTTAGAGCAGGCGTGGCGTCTGCCGCCGTGCGCGACGCGATGACCGCACAAATCCTCGGTAAACATTTCTTTATCAAGCGAGCTAAGCCATATCGGCGGAACAGCGGTAGGCGTACCCATCATTACCCTTATATCCGCCTCTGCCAGTTTATCCACGATTTTATGCAGCCAGCCGAAGTCGAAAACGCCCTCCAGCGGTTCCATTTTGCTCCACGCAAATTCGCCTATACGCGCAACGCTTATGCCTAACTCTTTCATTTTGGCAATATCGTAATCCATTTCGCTTTCCGGCCAATCCTCCGGATAATAGGCAACGCCTATAAACGGCTTTTTAAGCTCTTTCATCGATGACCCATCCTTAATGATTTATAGTTATAAATATATCATGTACTCAAATGACAGATAATATTTTCTTGATCATATACTTCCAATCAAAACTCTTGAGCAGTACAATTTTACACTCTCTTGAAAACAAAAATATTACTTACATAATCTTTATTACATTCGTATACACCGCTTATATTCCTCAGAAATTCACTTCTGTACTCTTTGACGGTGTTCTCATTCTGATAAACATAGTTTAAGCGCATAAAGATATATGCCCGCGCTCCAGCCTAACATGGTGGGCGTTTCGTATTCTGCTGCGGTGGAAACTCCGCCCGTAACAACATTATACTTTTCCCAAAGTGTTCCTGTTTTTTCAAAGTTACTTTCAACAAGCGAAGCATATTTACTTGCGATACGAAGGGCATCGCTTTTGTAGCCGTAATTCAAAAGACCTTTTATTACAATATACTGAAGACAGCCCCAACCGTTCGGATAATCCCATTGCAGATTCCTGCTATCGTTCCTTTTCTCACATCCGGCGGTTCCGTAAAGCATTTCTATTTTCGGCAAGCAGGCAACGGTTTTTTCTGCCTGTTCATTTGTTGCAAGACCGAATGCCAAAGGGTAAAACGAAGCAGCGGAAAAGAAGTCGGATATTTTCTGCCTTTTAAAATCATAATCATAAAAGGCGCTGTTATCCTCACTCCACATCAGACTATTCATCAAAAGCTTTCTTTTTTCAGCGCGCGCAAGCCAAACGCCACTTTTACCGTTTTTAAGAACCTCTGAGAAATACTCCATATTCTTTTCCATACCGTAAAGCAGGGAATTTAAGTCAAGCGCGTTAAATTCGTGCGCCCTCATATCAAAACGGCTAGTACAGTCCCAGCCGCTTTCGCAAAATGACATAAGACATTTTGAATACTCCTCAATATCAGCCTCTTTAGGCTTATCCAGTCCGCATCGCTTGCACAGATATTCTGCCGCACCCCGACCGAAACCGTCCGTTCCGTCGCAGTAATACCTGTTAAGTCCCGATTCCGTCATACGGTTTTCACACCAAAAGGTATATTCCTTTTCAGCGGCAGAATACATACGGTCAAGCCACTCGGCATCACCCGTAACCTCAAATATATCGCGTACCGCCTGTGAAAAAAACGGCGGCTGTGAACGGTTAAGATAAAATGTTCTGTTTCCATTCGGCATTTTGCCGTATTTCTCTATCAGATACGCCATATTTTCAGTATTACAGATTGCCTGTTCAATTTTTCCGGATAATATAAGACCGATATTGGTAAAATAGGTGTCCCAATAATACATTTCCTGAAATGTGCCTTCAATACACGGAACAGTATACGGCTCAGGCAGACCGATAAGACTCCCCTCGTCCGCAGTGTTCGTTCTTACGGTTTTATTCCAGTTTTCAAGAATAAACGCTTTTACTTTCGTATTCATAAGCTTAATCCTCTGATTTCCGCACATTGATTACTGCTTTGTAAAAACAGATACGGTGCTGATATAATCCTGATTGCATTCGCATACAACGCCCACATTCATAAGAAATTCACCGTTGTATTCTCTGCCGGTGCCTTCTTCCCTATAAACAGCATCCGGCAAAAGTCCCTGCATTTTAACCCGTCTGAGCGCCGCGCTGGGTATACCTTTAATATTAAAAGTATAAAGAATTGCGGTTTTATCCTTAATAAACTGCCACGCGGCAAATTTACCGTCGTTTTCATAAGGGGATACCAAACGGTACATATCACCATACTGAACAACATTGCGGTATTTTTTGTAAAATGCCACCTGTTCTTTGGCAGACGCTAAATCTTCATCGCTTAAAGCGGATAGATCCATTTCATACCCAAACTGACCTGACATTGCAACATCGCCGCGCATTTTAAACGGCGTAGTACGCCCCACCTGATGATTGGGACAGGCTGAAACATGAGCAGAAATTGTAACCGCCGGATACACAATACTTGTTCCGTACTGTATAAATATGCGTTCAACCGCGTCGGTATCGTCACTGCACCAAATCTGCGGCATATAGTAAAGCATACCCGGGTCGAAACGACCGCCTCCGCCCGAGCAGCCCTCAAACAGTACATCGGGGAATCGCTTATTAAGCTCTTCCAGTATGCTGTAAAGGCCTAAAATATATCGGTGCGCCTGTTCCTGCTGACATTCGGGTGTAAGCGCCGCCGAACCCATTTCACTGAAATTTCTGTTATAATCCCATTTAACGTATGATATTGGTGCGCTGTTAAGTACATCGGAAATCGATTTTATTATATAATCACATACATCACTGCGCGACAAATCAAGCACCAGCTGATTGCGCGTTTGACTGCGCGAACGCCCCTCTGCGTGAATACACCAGTCCGGATGAGCTCGGTAAAGCTCGCTGTCGGGCGAAATCATTTCCGGCTCGAACCACAGTCCGAACTTCATACCCATTGCGTTAAGCTTTTCGCCGAGTCCCTTTAAACCGCCTGCAAGCTTTTCTGTATTACAGAACCAATCCCCCAAAGAGGAATTATCACAGTTACGTTTGCCGAACCAGCCGTCGTCAAGCACCAGCATATCAATATCCAGCTGTTTTGCCTTTTCTGCAATGGCAAGCAGTTTTTCCTCGTTAAAATCAAAGTATGTGGCTTCCCAGTTGTTTACCAACACAGGACGTTCGGCATACTGATATTTACCGCGGCAAAGATTATTTCTGTAAAGAGAGTGAAAGCAGCGCGACATTTTACCGAGACCCTCGGCAGAGTAGACCATAACCGCCTCAGGTGTTTGAAAGGTACTTCCCGATTCTAAATTCCAACCGAAATCAAAGCTGTTAATGCCCGCAGTAACCCTTGCATTGCGGTAAATATCAAGCTCTGCACCTGCCTCAAAACTGCCGCTGTATACAAGGCTGAAACCGTAAACTTCGCCGCAGGTCTCATTAGCATTTTTCTGCAAAAGTGCTATAAACGGATTATGCTGATGACCGCTTGCACCCCGCTTTGAATCTATCTTCTGTATACCCTCAATAAGCGGCGCGCGTTCAATATGGCGCTCCCTTGCCCACCAGCCGTAAAGGTGCATAAACTCCATACCGTCTGCCCCTTGAATATCTACACTTACGCTTGCCGCTTTGTTTATAAGCACATTGCTTTTGCCATTATTTATAAGGCGTACACTGCGTGCAATTGCGTCATATTTTTCAAATACGCTGTAATAAAGTTCGGTTACAAGCTTTGTATGGGCATCGCAAAGCGTGATAATAAGTGTTTCGACTTCGGTTTCATTTCCGTAGGTTGCAGGCAATCCGTTTAAATCCGGCTTGCCGCGCATAATTTTATGTGACACATACTCAAATCTGGTAGTACGGCTGCCGTCGGCATATTTTGCCAGAAACGCCGTTTCGCGCATATCGCCTGTGCCGTATGCCGGATATTCCAACGGCAGCGAGCCGGAACAGGCAAACTGCCCCCACGGCATACCGGTATCCACCGGTGTCATAGTAGCGCTTTGGGTGCTTTTCCACTCACCCATAGGAGGCATATTTTTAAGACTTTTACCCCAATACGCGTGAAGTGGAATACGTCCGTCAAGTAATTCTATAATATAGCTGCTGTTTTTAGTATGTAAATAAAACTGATTGTTTTTTTCATTGAATAGTATAGCCATAAATCACTGTATCCTTTTAAAATTTTTAAGCGCCAAAATCTACTGATGCAGTGATTTTAATAGCGCTGTTTGCCGCCCGACCATACGGTCGGGCGGTATTTATAAACTTTGATTTAATATAATACTGCGTATACCTGCTAAATCGTCACCGTTAAGCTGGTTATCGCTGTTAGTATCCGCACTTGCGACAACAGGTTGGTATATATCTATGCATTCATTAACCGTAACTAAATCTAAAATATCTATTACGCCGTTACCGTCAGCATCACCCGATTTAAAATCTTTAACAGAAGTAGATATACTGTCGATTATAAAGGTAGCGGGGATATTTGTGAAATTTGCCCATTCCCAATTCCCGTCTTTATCTTCTTGCTGACGATTATACTGTATATATAATCCTTTTATATCTTTACAACCGGTAGCATTTTCCACTTTTGATATATCAATACTAAACCAATGCTTTCCTACAGGTACCCTTAAAAGATAACCGTTGTTGCCATCCGGAATATCTTTCGAACCACCGTTAAATAATCCATCAAGCGTATTGGCATACTTCATACTGCCGTTACCTATCAGTCGATAACGAACTCCATTTTTGTCTGTTAAATCAAATTCCATATTGACACATGAAGGCTTATATCCGAGTGCATTCTCTTTATCAACCTCTACATCCATATACATATACAGATACTGTTTTCCGGAAACTGGTACAGACTTATCTCCATCAAAAGCGACTATTGTAGACTTACCTCCGGTTCCGCTTAGTTTAAGCGCAGGACTGTTAAGAAATCCGGAATTTTTAACTATTTCAGGCGACAGTTTATCATCCCACCACACATCTTTACTGATTGCCTTGTCAGCATCTTCAATTCCGTCAAATGTCTGATACACACCACGGTCGCCGGATTCCAAACGGAAATCATCGTAATAATAATCAGTCTGCGCCCAATTATAAATACTGATTGCAATGCCCCACCATTCTCCAATATTGGCGTAAGCCGCATTACCGAGGGCTTGTTTTAAATTCAATCTGTATTCATAATATTCCGTATTGGATAAGAAGTATCCGCTGAATGCGCCCCCTTCAGTTACCTTGAATTCTTCAACTTTTTCATTTGAATTCGAAAAATCCTTTGAGCGCTCCAAAACGGCATTTTCGTTTAAAGGATATCTGCCATTAGGCGTGTTAATATTGAATTTCATTTCCGCATTTCCTGACGCGCCTGCTTTCATATTAAATACCAAATACGGTGCCTTCTCGTTTTTAAGGCTTACGGTCTGATCCTTCTTCAAAACAAAATAACTGTTATCTAATTTGCCGCCATCGGCTTGCGGTATTGTAGTTACCTTAATTTTTTGATTGCCGTCAGTTTTGTCAGGCGATACAGAAACAGTTGAATTTTCGTTGACATATTCCGGACTTGCATAATCTGTGTTCAGATTGTCATCTGTGGCGTCTGTGAAATCGCATATAGGTACAACGGTTTTTTCCGGCTTATACACATCCTGCACCGCATTAACAGCGTAGGGAATCGCCAAAGATAAACATATCGTACCGATAGCTACTATTTTAACTGTTTTTCTTATTAAATTAGATTTAAACATTTACTTCTACCCTTTCTTAATTTATATTATACGCGTAGATCCTTAGCGGAAAATTATTTTGCCTTTAAAAGCATTTCTCTTAAAAGCGTAATATCTGAAAGGTTAATTTCACGGTCGCCGTTCATATCGGCTGAGGAAGATACATAAACTCCGTTTTTATTGTCTATGTATTCTTTAAGCTTTACCAAATCCGTAATATCGGTACTGCCGTTTAAGTTTACATCGCCGTATAGAGCTTCGGCACAGTATGAAAATATACATTCAAGCCTGATACTGCCTGTCTTGCCTGAAAAATCAATATTCGGATTACCGCCGTCTGCCGAATTTGACTGCCACTGATTATATGCCAGCCAAAGCGACACTGCCTTATTAAGCTGATTTACCGTTTCACTGTCATTCAGATTAAACGCTTTGCTTAAATCAAGCCTGTACCAATTTCCACCTTTTGGCACTCGTGCCTCCCAACCACTGTTGTAAAATTTCACTGTACTTCCGCCGCCCGAAACCAGTTCGGAAAGACTTTTTGAACATGCAAGTGCTCCTTCGAGTTTTATAAGTCCCTCATCGCCTGACCAGCCGTCAGTCATAAGCTTTATGCCTATATTAGCAACATTGCTTACAGGAATATCAACATCCATATACCAATATAAATCGTGTGCACCGTTATCAATCAGGTTTACAGCTCCGCTATCCGACAACGCTATACTGCCTGATTTACCGCCGCCGGCTGAAATAACCGTCTCACTGCCCTTTTTGAGTACGGTTGCATTTGTTTCACCTTGAAGTGCAAAGTTATCAAACACAAAGTGTGTTTCGGCATCTTTAGAGAAATTTGCTATCTTTAAATCGAACGACCAACATTCTCCAAGTTCTTTAAAATTATTGCCGAACGCTTCTTTAAGATTTATACGGTACTGCATTTTTCCTTTATTCCAGTCAGGGGTTTCATAAACTGACCACTTATTAGGCTCTTTAATATATATCGGCTTAGTCGGGTCTGCAAAGCATTCGGAGTATTCCAGTTTGGCATTTGCTTTTAAAGCACCTGCATTTTTAGTATTGACCTCAAAATAAAGACCTAAATATCCGCCGTGAAGGTCCGGTATATCCATATCGAATACCAAATACGGTGCTTTATCGTCGACAAGGCTGAATGATCGGTCGGCATTGAGTTTAAACTGCGCGGTTTTATAGCCACTGCCCTGCGCTACATCAAGCATAAGTGCTTTGCCGCCGTTATAATTCATCAGACTCTTTGAAACTGCATTGGGTTCCCACAAATTAACCGCACCGTCTACAGATGCGAGATTATCGTAGTTTTCCAACACCTTTCGGTAAACGGGCAGTTCACTGCCGGAAAATACATCCGCCTGCTCGGACTCGGTATCAATAAATCCCACCTTATCAAAATCACGAGGATTATACCTTATTATATAATCAATATAGCTTTCCACAGCGCGCGCAGTCAATATGTATCCCATTGGATTCAAGTGACCGCCTAAATAAAAATTATTATGAAAAGCTTCATCATGCATAGGCATATATTCAAGTAAATCTATAACATAGGTATATCCGCCGAAATACTCCGCCATACCTTCAAGCAGTTTACGGTGAGCATTCTTTATTTCCCATTTGCCGTCATACATATCATGCGGCATGGTCATAAGAAAAATTCGTGCGTCCGGCTGTATTTTTCTTATTTTTTTAATTATAGCACCATAATAGTAAGCAAAATTATTTTCCTGTTTCTGAGGGTCGGCAAGATCAACGTCCGATGGCTGACCCACCTCAAACTTCTGATTAAGCAAATCATTTACACCAAGCGCTATTATATACGCCTGACAACGCTTGCCCTCTTCCCATGCACCGTAACCGCTCTGATCCTCCAAAAAAGATTTAGCGGTTAATCCGCCCTTTGAAAAATTGAAAACCTTTGCACCCGTATCACGCGCCATAACCTGACCCCACGAATAATCGTACATATCATTAAATGTAACGTTATTGTTTTCGTCACTGCCCTCAAACTCGCCTGATGAAAGACTGTCGCCTATAACGCCTATTTTATGGAAGATACTGCTTAAACCTCCACCTGTGACAATTCTGTCTAACGGTTTTTCGCCTATTGACTCATCGGCAAAGGCAATAATTCCCGAATTTGCGGATACAATAAGTAAAACGGCAGTTAAAGCTATGCTTAAAAGTGAAATTATTTTATGTTTTATATTCATAATCCGACTCTTTTCACCACAGCTCAGTGTTTGATATTACTGCCCACAAAGCCTACCTTTGCAAAATCGGCAGAATTATGGCGTATTATATAATCGATATAGCTTTCAACCATACGCGCCGTCTGCACATAACCGGCAGGATTCATATGATTTCCCAGATAGTATTGATTTTTAAACTCTCTGTCGTGAACAGGCGCATAAGTATTAAAATCAAGTACATAGGTATATTTACCGAATAACTCCTTCATATCAAAAAGCAAGCTTTTGTGTTCTAACTTCAAATTCTTGACGTCTTCACTATCATCACCGTCCTGCGGCATTGTCATAAGAAAAATCCGCGCTTCCGGCTGTATTGCTTTAAGCTTTGAAATTATTTTGCCGTACCATCCCGCAAAGGTTTTGGCGTTTTGTTCCGGATTATTAATATTGATATCCGCGGTGGTTCCGACACGCTCTTTTTTTACCAATAAATCGTTAACGCCAAGTGCTATAATATATGCCTGACACTTCTTATCATCGTCAAATGCACCGAAGCCAAGCTTATCTGGATTTGAAGCCATATCCGAAGTCCAGGTGAGAAATCCCTCCGCTGTCAGACCGCCTTTTGAAAAGTTATAAACCTTTCTTCCTGTATCGCGCGCCATAACCTGACCCCACGAATAATCATACATATCCGTCCAGGTAGTATTTCCGTTTTCGTCAGTACCCTCGAATTCGCCGGAAGACAGGCTGTCGCCTATAACTCCTACGGTACGGAAAATACCGCAATATCCTCCATCGCTTACAAGAGTTTCGAGCGGACGCTCGCTTTCATTAACTTTTATATAGTCTTTTATACTTGTTCTTGGTTCTGCTTCTCGCGGTTTGTCATATCTAAGTGCAGCTGCCGCAGCCGTACCGCTTAACAATAGAGCCGCCATACAAAATGTAATAATCTTTATGCTTTTTTTAGTATTAAAACTCATATTATCACTCTCGCTGTAATATGTAAATGTCATTTTGCCCTGCCGCCAAAGCGGCAGAGCTTTATTCGGTTTATTTACCGTAAAATTCGTCAACAGCCGTGCGTATGCTGTCCTCAAGCTTTGCTATTGCCTGTGCAGGGTCATAACCCTTATTAGTTGCTGAGCCTACTATAATCTCGCTTTCAATATCCCAAAGGCGTTTATCGCTGGTGCCTACCGCCATAAATATATCATAATACATATTCTGGTAAATAAGCTCTAACATTTCATAGGATTCGTCATCTCTGAAATAGGTATCGGCAAGCCACTGTGCAAACAAAGGTTCATAATCATAGTAGCTGTGATACGCAATAGCGTCAAGTATTGTTCCTGTTTTATCAAGATCTTTATTAGAAATCGGAACGATCATTGTAGCCATATTATTGTCTACCAGACAGTTATATTCTTTTCCTCCGAGATTCGGAAGCGGTAATATACCCCAGTCGTCTTTCATATTACGTAAGAAATCGCTCATTTCAAGGAATATTGTGCGCGTCATTGTGCAGAAGAACAGCGCCTGACCGTTGGCAAAATATTTTTGCTGTGTGGTATAATCGTCGGAATCAAGCGTGGGGGTAAGATTTTCGCCGTTGATACCTACATCTTTAAGCTTATTTATTACGTTTATTGCCTGCTCATTTACGGGTGAGGTTTTAGTCGGCTTAAAGTTAAACACAACCTTTTTAAGGTCGTTATCGTATTTAAGCACGGGTATGCCCGAGCCGTGGAATAGGTACGAGGTGCCCCAGCCTGTGCCGGCTATGCCGTAGCGGTCCTTATTGCCGAAGCCTGCAACGCCGTCCAAATCCTTTTTGGCGGCTTTTGCGTACTCAATATACTTATCAATAGTCCACTCGCCCTTTTTAACAAGCTCGTAAGGACTTTCAAGACCCAATTCCTTAATAATATTCTTATTAAAGTTAATATTAAGCGTACCCAGCCAGTGCGGATAAATATCGCAGTTAAGCATATACGATTTACCGTTTACGGCGGTCATGTCAACAAGCGCGTGATTCCAGTATTCATTATTTAGATTAAGATTCGGTATTTTGTTTACATCTACTGCAAGACCGGCATTTATGAACGCTCCCACCTCGTACATAGTGGGGGTTAAAACATCAGCCACCTTTTTTCCTGACATTATAGAGGTTTGATAGGTTGAAAAATATTTGCCGTAAGGCGAATATTTATAGGTGATGGTGCAGTTAAGCTCATCTTCAATCTTTTTCAGCATTTCAACACGTGCATTGTCCGCCTTTGAACCGTTTGAGGTACGCGTCCACGGCGACTCGTTAAAGTCCATTATTACAAACTCATACCCGTCAAGGTCGATTCCCTTTTTCAGCGGGTCCTTGCTCTCATCAGGCTTGCGCTCGTCAAACAGTCCCGCCTTTTCGGCATGCACACCGCTGCCCGATGAATTCGAGTCGGTTTTTCCGCCTTTGGAGCCGTCTTTTTTTGTGCCGCACCCGCAAACCGATGCCGCTATTATAAGCGACATCGCAAGCGCGCCGATGCGATAAAATTTTTTCATATTGTTTTCTTCCTTTCTTTCCTGCGCCGATATAAATCCGGCAGCAGTATTAGTATTATATTTATCCAACAATACCGCTGGATTCAATACCCTGAACAAATTTTTTCTGTGCAAACAGGAAAACTATAAGCAGCGGCAGTATTACAAGTATTGCCGCGGTATTAAGCAGAATACCCGAAAACTTGGTTCCCACCGTAACGGGTGTACCGCCGAACGATATACTGCCCGCCTGCGATATTACCTTATTTAAAAGATTGGTATTAAGGAAAAACAGCGGAGTATAGTAATCGTCAGTCCACTGCCACGCAAACGAGAACAGAAAAACCGTTGTCATCATAGGCTTTGCCTGCGGCAGTATTACACGGAAAAATGTAGTCATAACACCTGCGCCGTCAACATCTGCCGCCTCGCCCAACTCCTTAGGTACACCTGCGAAAAACTGGCGCATAAGGAATATATAAAGTCCGTTCTTAAAACCTAAGCCCGTAAGCGACAGTAATATAAGGGGCAAGGGTGAATCTGTAAGTGCGGCAGTTCTGCCCGTAATCAGCTTAAACAGCCCTGCTATGTCAAATTCCAAAAATTCCATATAATATGAAACGCTTAACGCCTGCGGCGGTATAAGCAATGTAAATATAACAAGCGCAAACACAAGGTTTTTACCACGGAAATTAAAATGCGCAAAGCCGTAACCGATATATGTGCAAATGCCCGTTTGAAGCACTGCCGTCATAAGAGATATAAGCGCGGTATTTTTAAGTGCCTGCCAATAACCTGTCTTTTCTATAACATTTTTAATATTTTCAAACGTCGGATTGCGAGAAAGGTAAAAAACTGTATCGTCCGCCAAATCCTCCTGACTCATAAAAACAGTTGTGAGCTTAATTATAAACGGATAAACGATTATAAAGCAAAGACCCACCAAAAGAATATATCTTACAAGCGAAAACAGCTTTTCAAAAGCCTTTTGCTTATATAAAGCGCCGTGCATTTTTTTAAGTCCCTTAATATCTGTCAAAGCTGTCACCGCCTTTCACTGCGACGCTGTTTGAAGGTAAACAGCCCTATAATCATAATCAGTACCGCAACAAGCGCCGCGATAATTGCCGTATACGACCAAGCCATTGCAGTGGCTATTCCGAAGCGTCCCTGCTTTATACCCGTATTGTAAATAAGGGTTATAAGCCCGTTCTGCGGATTTGTAAACGAATCTATCAGGGAATAAAATAAATTAAGCAGTATAAGCGGTTTCACCATCGGAAAAGTTATTTTCCAAAAAGATTCCCAGCCGGTAGCGCCCTCAATTTTGGCAGATTCATAAACAGAGGGGGATATTGATTGAAGTCCTGCAAGAAATATCAGTATCTGTACGCCCGATAAATTCAGAATATTATAAATATTGTTTGACGCGGATACAACATAGCCTGTAATTTCAGTACCTATCTTTATCTGCGAAAGAAACGCCTGTATATCCATCGCGCTTATGATACCGCTGCCCGTGGCACCCGTAGCTGCGCCGGAAATATCCATCATCGTATTTACCATACGGTTGGATTGTTCCGCCTGGGCGATAATACCCGTTGAAAGAATAACCGGTATAAAGAATATCGCCCTGAAAATTGCGCGACCCCGCATTTTCTGATTAAGAAGAACCGCCACAAAAAGGCTTAAAATCAGTATAACAGGCACGTTAAATACCGAAAGACTGACCGAGCTGATAAGTGTTTTATTAAAATCGGCATTTTCAAGAAAAATGTTTTTGTAGTTGCTCCACCCGACAAAGGTTTTTACCATACCGCTCTCATCAGAAGAAAATGACTGAAAGCTGAAAATAATCGACTGCACAAAAACCTTTGAATAAATAAGCAGAAATCCCACCACAAAGGGAGCTATGAAAACCCAGCCCCAAAGACCTTTTTTACGTTGCAAATTCATACGCCGTAAATTCATATCAAAGCGTCCTTTCTTAAATCAGCGTATTGTAAACTTAAATGAAAGTTGAGAACCTCTCGTTCCTTTTGGCATAATGGTTTCACCACAAAACACATCTACTCCCAAAAGAAAGGAAAGGTTCTCTGTTGAAATCATATCACATTAGGTGCCCGAAATGCAACAACAATCATTCATTTTATCGTTACGGCAAAGATTCAAATGGCTATCAAAAGTATCTCTGCCGAAACTGCCATCATCAATTTGCACCCGAACGACCGAGGTCGGAAGGGGCTAATTGTCGGCGGAAACATCCGCCTTGCCCCGTGTGCGGAAAGGCTTCCTTTCTGCATCACGATTATGAGCATTACTCAAACTACCGCTGCACTGACAAAAAGTGCAACCATTCCTTTTTTGTATGGAAGTCCGTTATCGGCAAAACGGATATCCTTATTAAACATACCGACCGTTATTTCCACGGCGTCCAGTTTTCATTTGAGTCGAACTTCTCGCTTTTGGTTACTATATCCGTAACCGTAAGGCATTGAATTTCGTACTCGGGAGATTCAAAAGGTTTCTTCATATCCTTTCTCCTCCTGTCCGTTATCTCCATGGCGACCAATCGGTCATATCTCCGCCGCTTACTTTGGAAGTATCGTCTTTTGTTTCTGTGTTATTTTTATCGGAACTTCCGGACGGCTTCTTTGTATCTGACGCCGAAGAACTTGAGCTTGCCGAAGAGCTCTTACCGCTTTCGCCCTTGGACGATTCGCTTTTCCCGTCACTTTGGTTCTTCTCTCCGGTTGCTTCTTCAAAATCGCCGCCTATATCTATCTCGTCGACTCCCTGTGTTATACTGACAGTCGATTCGTTCTTACCCGTTTCGGCACCGCTTTTGTTTTCTTCGCTGCTGTATTCGGTATTGCTTTTTCCGCTGTCCGTTATTCTGTCATTGCTTTTCTTTCGGCTTGTCGCCGCTATTATTGCCGCCGCGGCTATTATTACCGCAAGCCCTGCCGATACAGCTATTATTATATTGCGTTTTGTCATATGCCTTACTCGCCGAGATCTACTATATCTGCGTCATCAAGTGTTCCGTAATCACTCGTGCAAACAACATCAACGCCGTTAAGCTTTGTTATTTCTATTTCGGGATTA
>CDZH01062617.1_pt1 | contig 15765 bp, 9 predicted proteins | sample 557721 | NCBI WGS metagenome assembly CDZH01 (sample SAMEA3182062, study PRJEB8094) | gut metagenome | biome: human; feature: gut; material: Stool; isolation source: human stools | place: Canada | collected 2013-01-14
ACTTTTGCCTATGTGTTTACCATGGATGGTTATATGATGGCACTGTTTCTCGCAATTCTGGCAGTGCTTTTTACGAAAAAACAGAAAAAAGGCTGGCTGGCCGGGGCGGTATGTCTTGCGTTCAGTATGGGGATCTATCAGGCATATCTGCCCTTTGCCATTCTGCTGTGCGTATATGTGATCCTGCTCTTTTTTATGGAAGAGAAGGGCTGGAAGACGAAAGCGTTCTATGTACTTCGTTACCTGGGCATGGGAGTTGCCGGAGCCGCATTGTATTACGTAATCCTGCAGATTCTGTTGAAATTACAGGGAAAGGTGCTGGATACCTATCAGGGGATCAATTCCATGGAGCAGGGAGGTTCCGGTCTGGGGCTGTTTGCAACGATCCGGGGAATGTATGTTGATTTTCTGGCATTTACGGTGCATGGAAATGTGCTGGTGAACAATATTTTCTCTTTTACGGCCTGTGCGGCACTGGTGCTTCTGGTGGCTTATCTGCTGGTGAGAAGCATGCTGCGAAGAAAATGGTGGAAGAATCCGGCATTTTTCGTTATAATAATTCTGTTGGCGGCGGGACTTCCGCTTTTGACCAATGTGATTCTGGTGATTTCTCCGAAGCTGACCTATCATTTGCTGATGCGGTATCAGTGGGTATTATATCTGATCCTGATGCTGGCATTTGTGGACAGATATGCGTCGGAGGACGGGAAAACAGATATCGGGATCCAGTGGGTGGCATTACTGGCGGCCGGAATCCTGGTATTCAATTATGGAGTATCGGATAATATCGGATATTCCAATCTGGAGAAAAAATACGAGAAGACCTATGCGTACTGTGTACGTCTGCTGGACAGGATCGAGCAGACGGAAGGGTACTATCAGGGAATTCCCATTGCATTGGTGGGTGTCATCGGGTATGATGAATTCCCCACTACGGATATTACCGGAAAAGTCACGGACGGTATGATCGGTCTCAGCGGAGACTATCTGATCTATAAGGGAGCGGATTATCAGGCATTTATGCAGAACTATCTGGGCGCAACCCTGAATTTTCTGGATCCGGATACTGTGGGTGAGATTTATATGACGCAGGAATACATTGACATGGATACTTTTCCGGGAGCGAATTCCACCAGGGTTGTGGATGGAATCCTGTATGTCAAGACCGAGAACTGCGGAAGGGATTAGAGGATGTCATTATTATCGATTGTTTTACCGGCATATAACGAAGAACAGAATATTGCCAATACCGCAAAAGTACTGGGGGAACTGCTGGAACAGCACGGGATCGATTATGAGCTGGTATTTATCAGTGATGGTTCGAAGGACGGAACCTTTGAACGTATTAAGGAAGAATCGGCCAAGAATCCGAGAGTACGGGGAGCGGAGTTTTCCCGGAATTTCGGAAAGGAAGCCGGAATTTTTGCAGGCCTGGAGCTGACTACGGGGGATGCGGTGATCGTTATGGACTGTGATCTGCAGCATCCGCCTGAGGTGATTCCACAGATGTGGGAAAAATGGCAGCAGGGTGCCGAGATCGTGGAAGGTATCAAGGCCGACCGCGGTAAGGAGAGTCTGGGATATAAGCTGTCTGCCGGACTTTTTTACAAGATCATGAGCAAACTGATCAAGATGGACATGAATGCTTCTTCCGATTTCAAACTTCTGGACAGAAAAGTAGTACAGGTCCTGTTGGAACTGCCGGAACGCAATACCTTTTTCCGGGCGTTGACCTTCTGGGCAGGGTTCCGTACGGAGACTGTGGAATATGAAGTACAGGAGCGGAAATACGGACAGAGCAAGTGGTCCTTCTGGAGTCTGATGAAATATGCCATTACCAATGCCACTTCCTTCAGCACACTGCCATTGCAGCTGGTGACGATCATGGGCGGGGTATCCATCCTGTTCAGTGTGATCCTGGCGATTCAGACCCTGGTGCGCTATCTGATGGGAACGGCGGTGGAAGGTTTTACCACGGTGATCCTGCTGATCCTCATTATTGGCGGATTTATTATGTTAAGCCTTGGTGTGATTGGCCATTATATTGCCAGAATCTATGAAGAAGTCAAGGGAAGACCGAAATATATTATCAGTCATGTGACGGAAAATGTGCCTGGGACAGCCGTAGGAAGTTGGAAGCGGGAACATAGAGAAAGCTAAAAGACAGTAGAAAAGAGGATGTGTTATGAGAGAGATTGATATTAAGTTTAACGTACCGCCTTATGTGGATAAAGCAGCAGATTACATTCAGGAATGTGTAAAAAATCAGAAGATCTGCGGAGATGGAGAATATACGAAAAAATGTAATGCCTGGATCGAGGAGAGGACCGGAGCCGGAAAATGTCTGTTGACGACCTCCTGTACCCATGCGACAGAACTGGCAGCACTTTTGTGTAACATTCGGCCCGGGGACGAAGTGATCATGCCTGCTTACACCTTCGTATCCACCGCAGATGCCTTTGTACTGCGCGGTGCGGTTCCTGTGTTCGTGGATATCCGCCCGGATACCATGAACATTGACGAGACACTGATCGAGGATGCCATCACGGAGAAGACGAAAGCCATCGTTCCGGTGCATTATGCCGGTGTGGCCTGCGAGATGGACACCATTATGGACATCGCAAAAAGACATAACTTAAAGGTAGTAGAGGATGCCGCACAGGGTGTGCTGGCATCTTACAAGGGAAAAGCACTGGGAACCATCGGTGACTTCGGTGCCTACAGCTTCCATGAGACCAAGAACTACAGCATGGGTGAGGGCGGAGCACTGCTGATCCGTGATAAGAAGGATGTGGAAGAAGCGGAGATCATGAGGGAGAAGGGAACCAACCGCAGCAAGTTCTTCCGGGGCCAGATCGATAAATATACCTGGGTAAATTACGGATCGTCCTATCTTCCCAGTGATATGAATGCGGCTTATCTCTATGCACAGCTGGAGATCGCTGATGAGATCAATGAGGCAAGACTTGCCTGTTGGAACCGCTATTATGAGCAGCTGCTTCCCTTAAAGAAAGCGGGAAAGATCGACCTGCCCACCGTACCGGAAGGCTGTGTGCATAATGCGCATATGTTCTACATCAAGGCAAGAGATCTGGAACAGAGAACAAGATTTATCAGCTATATGAAGGAGAACGGTGTGCTTACGGTATTCCATTATATCCCGCTGCATACTTCTCCCGCAGGACAGAAGTTCGGCCGGTTCCACGGCGAGGACCGTTATACTACCAGAGAGAGCGAGCGCCTGGTAAGACTTCCCATGTACTATGGGCTGACACTGGATCAGGTGGATTTCATCTGTGGACTGGTGAAAAACTTTTTTGAATTAGAGGAGCAGTAACATGCAAAAAATTGGCAGAGCGTCTGCACAGGTTGCAGGCAGATTTCTGTTCCTGGGTGTCTCCGTGCAGATTCTTCTGGGAATCTGCTGGGGCGTCAGATCCTTTGGAATTTTTCCGGAATTCGGCGATAGCTACACATGGCTGAAAGCGTCAGAGACACTTGTGTGTGATGACTACATGGGGATCGGCTACCCTCTTTTTCTGATGCTTGTAAAAGGGATAGAATCCATAAGTTCTATCCCTTATACTTTTTTTGTATATACGGTACAGATCCTGATTGCATTTTATGCCGGTGTAGTATTTTTACGGGCATGCGGAGTGACAGGGAAAAAGATATTTTTGTGCTGGGGAAGCCTGGCGCTTCTGACCTTTCCCTGTGCCATGCAAAGTCATCTGGCCGTATTGCCGAATTCCCCGGGATATTCCCTTTTACTGCTGGAACTGTCGGCGGTGATCCGGACCCTGCGGCAGGATGCTGTGGCGGAGGATGGTGAGACGACAGCGCCGGCCAGACCGTTACATGGTCTGTTCGAAGCCGGAATCTGGTGGGCGCTCAGTACACTGTGTGTGGTGGAGAATCTGTATCTGGGGCTGGTACCGCTTATTGTTCTGTGGCTGATACATCTGTGGCAGCTGCGGAGCAGAAAGACGGAGAAAAAGAGAGTAGGCCGGGAACTTTTGCTCCTTCTGGCAATGGCGGGAATTTTATTCACGCTGGTGCCCATGTGGCAGACACCGGGCAGCTATGGGAAGGCGGAGAATACGGTGAGCGCCGCCATGATGCGCCGGTTCAGCTGGACGCATATGAGAGAGGAAGAAGAATACGATGAATGGCCGGAACAGCTACGTACCTGGATGACCTGGAAAGAGATGAGGAATGCCGGGTATTATGCGGGAACCATGGAGTCCGGCATACAAAAGACGCTGGAGGATCGTTTCGGCAAGGCGGAAGCACAGAAGATATTCAGAGAGTATGCCGAGTATCACCTGAAGACGTATACTTCAGACAATATCCATCAGATCGCCTGGGATTGCCTCGGATATGCCATGCCTACGGTACTGTTGCAGCTGCTGTTGGACGGCAGGGGATATGACTCCTTCTCTGGCAGAAATGTAGACATTATGATGACGGGAGATCCAAGGCTGACAGAGCTTTTGCTAAAATACAGCAGCTGGTGGTTCCTGTCGGGAATCGCTGTTGTGGTCGTGAGCTGCATGATATGCGGGATCATTGCCATGCGCCGACAGAAAAAAGAAAAAACAGTACCGGACAGAAGTCTGTTCTGGAAGATCTCAGGAGTCTGTGTGATCACTGCGGCAGGCATGATCCTGTGGTATACCATGCGGGATGCCGGATGCCTGGATTACAAGAACGGATTGCTGCCGGGTTCTCTGTGGCTTGTGGGAATGATCCTCTGGACCGATAGGACCATAAGCGCCGGAGATACAGAAGACAACCCGGAGAAATAATAGAATTGTGACAGCAGAAACGCGGGAAGGAGGAACCATGACGAAGATGACAACAAAAGTGAAAACGCAGAAATCAGAAAAAGCCTGGTTCTTTCTGGGAGCGTTGGCAGTATTTTTTATGGGAGTTCCGTATCTTGTATTAGGGAAGGACTCTGTGTTCGTGTATCACGATCAGCTGGACGGTGAGGTGATCGCCTATCTTCTGCAGGCAAGACATCTGTGGGATGGCAGCGGTGTATTGCCGGAATTCATGAACGGTGCAGCAAAAACAGCGCTTACCATGCCGGCCCCCGCCTGTGTGCTGTTATACCGGTGGCTGCCTGCGGAACTGGCACTGGCCTGTATGCAGGTGGCTGGCAGCTTTGCCGGATATCTGGGAATGTTCTGCCTGCTTGGATGGGCCGGAGAAACATCGGAAACACTGCGGAGAAGAAAAGGACTTGTCGGTTTCATAGCCATGCTGACCGGATGTATGTATGCGTATCTGCCGTTTTTGCCGGTGTACGGGCTGTCCCAGTATGGATTGCCGCTGTTAATGTATTGTGTACTGCGACTGGGGGAAAAGGACAGACCGAAGAATTTCCGGATTCTCTGTTATTTTTATGTACTGCTTTTCGGATGTAATTCTTCCCTGGTGTTATCCGGTTTTGCTGTGCTGGGAATCTGGGCGGTATGGGAGATCGTCACACTGGTGGACAAAAGGAAACAGTTCTCCGCCGGACAGGCTGCAGCCTGGGGGATTTTGCTGCTTACGTATATCGTTGAGAACGGTTCGTTATTGCTTCAGCTGTCCGGGGGACAGGGAGAAGAGATTTCTCACAAATCGGAATATCTGCTCAGCCCGGTGGACTTTTTCAGTCAGTTGAAAACAAACCTCCTGCAGGGAGGACAGCACAGTGTGGATTATCATGGACTGATCCTCGTGGTGCTGTTGATGACAACAGTTGTTTTCTTTTTCCTAAATCGGGCAACGAAGAAGGACATAGCGGATAAAAAGAATGTACCTGAGGGCGGAGAAAAACGGTTATGGAAAGCCGTGGGCCTGTCACTGGCCGTTATTGCAGGCTTTGCGGCAGTGGCCGCACTGTGGGACAGCAGTATCGGAATCGCTATCCGTTCCAGTCTGGGTGCTCTGAAGGGCTTTCAGGCCAACAGAGTCCTGTGGCTGAGTCCCTGCCTGTGGTATTTTATTCTGGGGTGCAGCCTGTTATTGCTGACGGAACAGCTCCCGGAAAGAGACACAGGAGCGGAGAAAACAGGGAACGGACGCAGGAACGGTGTGATCCCGGGGATCATTGTAATGGCCGCAATGCTTCTTACCGTGGCAACAGCCGGGAAGATTTTGCTGGAGAGCAATCTGAAGCCCAATCTGCAAAAACTGGTGAACCGGAATTATGCAGCCATGAGCTTCCGGGATTATTATGCCGTGGATGTGCTGGATCAGGTACAGGAGTACCTGCGGGAGAATACCGGGGAAGAACCACAGGATTACCGGGTCGTAAGTCTGGGGATCGATCCCGCTGCGGCATTGTATCATGGATTTTACTGTCTGGACGGCTATTCAAATAACTATTCTCTGGAGTACAAGCACCGTTTCCGGGAGATCATTGCACCGGAGCTGGACAAGAGTGAATATCTGGAAGACAGCTTTGACCATTGGGGGAATCGTTGCTATTTGTTCAGCGCGGAATGCCCCGGCTATTATACGATCGAAAAAGGTGGCTTTTATTTTCAGGACTATACGATCGATGCGGAAAGTCTGAGGCAGCTGGGCGGAAGCTATCTGTTGTCGGCAGCCTATATCGATCACAGTGAGGATACCGGTCTGGAACTGATGAGGCCGGAGGCCTTTGAGACAGAGAACAGCTATTACCGCATTTATCTCTATCGGGTAATGGATAATGAATAATAACGGAGATGGGAAGATTCCTATGATTGGACAGGAAAAACGGGATAAATGGAAAAAAATCCTGCCGGAACTGCTGGCAGTTATATTGTGCCTGGTATTGATGGGCGCGGGAGTCAGCCGGAAGGAAGGCTATCACATGGACGAACTTCTGAGCTTTGAACTGGCAAATGCCAGGTATAATCCCTGGATCGTACCTACCCAGCCGGAAGGGCGTCTGGCCAAATTCGTGAACGAGGAGATCGAGGGGGACAGTGCGGGAGAGGTTCTGGAGAATCTGAAAAATACAGTAACAGATGTGCTTAGGAACCGGGGAAACAGCAAGCTGTTGTCTTATAAAGCAGATGTCTATGAGGAACCGGTCTGGATCACGGACCGGCAGTTTCAGGATTATGTTACGGTGGATCAGAAAGATGCCTTTGATTACCTGTCGGTTTATTTTAATGTAAAAGATGACAATCATCCGCCGGTACATTTTATGCTGCTGCATACCATGAGTTCTGTCTTTCGGGGAACATTGTCACCGTGGCTTGGATGCAGCATCAATCTGGTCTGTCTGGGAATTACATTGTGGCTTTTACTGCGGCTGGGGAGACAGCTGGCAGATGTGTTTTCCCTGGAAGGAAAGGGAAGACAGCTGGGGATCCTGGCGGTGCTTCTCTATGGAATGAGTACCGGAGCACTGGCTACGGTGCTGCTGATCCGTATGTATGGACTGCTTTCCTGTCTGTGTGTCGCCCTGTTTTCCGTCCATGTGGAAAAATGGAAGAATAACGGGTTTGACAAGAAAAACAAGGGCCTTATCGCTATTACGGTGCTGGGTTTCCTGACACAGTATTTTTTCCTGTTTTACTGCCTTCTGCTGGCGGCGGTTACCGCAGTGATCCTGCTGTACCGGCACAGGAACAAAGAATTATGGTGCTATATCCGGTCCATGGTGATCGCTGCAGTGATCGGACTGGTATTGTTCCCTTTTGCAATTTCGGATGTGTTCTCCAGCGGAAGAGGGACGGAAGCTCTCGGCAATCTGGCCTCCGGATTTGCCGGTTACGGACAGAGACTGGCTGCATTTGGCAGAATTCTGGCGGATCGGACAGTGGGAGCGCCTCTTCTGACCTGCGGATGTGCCGCCGGCACAATCCTGCTTCTGGGAAAGCTGTATCTGAGCTTCCGGGCCGGGAAACAGGAACAGAAAGGTGAAAATTCCGGAAGAGATGCGGCCTGGATGCTGATGGTGCCGGTGGCCGGATATTTTCTGCTGGCATCCCGCATGTCACCGTATCTGGTGGACCGCTATATTATGCCTTTGTTTCCGTTTGTGGCATTGCTGCTTGCTTTGCTATTGTGTCTCCTTGGAAAAAAACTGACAGAGATCTCCGGATGGAAAGAACAGATCGTGGGAGGCATGCTGGTGCTGTTGCTCGTGGTGGTACAGGGGCTGCGGCTTGCGGCCTATGATGGGGAATACCTCTATCAGGGATATGCCAGACAGGAAGCATTGGCGGAAGAATATGAGGAGTTCCCATGCATCTGCGTTTATGCGGGAGTGGGCTATTATCAGAACCTGCCGGAATTTATGCATTACACCAAAACTTTGCTGGTAACGGCAGAGGAACTGAAGGAACGTAAGGATACGGAATCCGTGGAGGCACTGGACCGGGTGATCGTATTGATTAAACCGGGTGTGGATAAAGAAGCAACAGTGTCTGTGCTCCGGGATAAGTATGGTTATACGTCGGAGGAACTTCTGCTTTCGGAAGGCGTGCACGGAGATATGATATATATGTTTTCCAGATAAGGAATGAAATGATAAGAAGACAGAAATGAGGTTGAAACATGATCGCAGTTCGTTTGCTGTGGCTTGCCGTTCTGCTGGTAGCGATACCGGCATGGGTGGGAAATTGTTTTTTAAATGTGGATAAACCCTGTAGAAATCCGGTATTTCTGTGGATTAGTGGTCAGATGCTGCTATGGGCGGGATTTCAGGTGATCTGTGTGCCGGTGATCCTGTTGGAAGGCCGTATGTGGATGGTGACCGTAGCTTATTGCGGCTACATCCTGGTGCTGCTGGCAGCGGCAACGGTCCGGTATTTCCGGCAGTCCCGTACTCTGCGGGCAGTCCGGGAAGCAAAGCCGGAGAAAGCAGAGATTATTTTGTGGGTGCTGGCTGGTGTGCTTTTGCTGGTGCAGCTGGTATTGACAGTGCTGATGGTCTACGGTGATGGTGACGATGCCTATTATGTGGCAATCTCCGCAGCGGCAGAGGAATCCGGCAGGATGTATCAGAAGATCCCTTATACGGGAATGCATACGGAACTGGATGTGAGACACGGGCTGGCACCTTTTCCTATCTGGATCGCATGGCTGGCCCAGATGACCGGCATCACTACGGTGATCGTGGCGAAGACTCTGGTGCCGGTCGCTCTGATCTCCATGACTTACGGAGTATTCTATCTTCTGGGAAGCAGGGTATTATTCGCAGGAGAGGGCGCATACCGGAAGAAATGGGCGTTGCCTGCATTTTTACTCTGTACGGAAGTGCTGGTGCTTTTCGGAGATTATTCTTATTATACTGTAGAGAATTTTATGATTGCCAGGAGCAGACAGGGGAAGGCTGCATTGGGAAGTATCCTGATCCCCATGATATTTTTCCTGCTGCTGACACTGCTTCGAAAAATACAGGAAGAACAGAAGATCACTGTCGGTTTCTGGGTGCTGTTGGGATCTGTGATGACGGCCTGCTGTCTGGCCAGTACCATGGGAGCATTGCTGGCATGCATGCTGGTGGGAACGGCCGGGCTCTGTGGTGCGGTCAGTTACAGAAAATGGAAACTCATACTGCCATTGATCGGCTGTTGTATTCCCTGCATTGTGTATGCCGGAATGTATTTGCTGTTGGGATGATAGGACCGGAGGAGAAGAATGGATGCTTTAAAGCTGTTTCAGGAATATATGGGGACCGGACTGATCGTTCTGTGGTTCCTGGTGAGTCTGCTGTATCTGTGGCTCACAGAGAAAAGAAAATATATCCGGGTGATGTTTCTTTATGTGCCGTTAGTATTGCTGCTTGTCTTTTTTAATCCGCTGGTGGCGAAGATCGTCTCTCAGATGGCGGATGGGGAAATCTATTACCGGATCCTGTGGTTGTTGCCTGTGACACCGGTGATTGCTTTCGGTACGGTGCAGCTTTGTGGAAAACTCGCCGGTAGAAAAAGATATGTGGGGATAACGTTGGCTATTGTGCTGTTTACGATATCCGGCAGTCTGATCTACAGGAATCCCAATTTTCAGAAGGCGGAAAATGCGTATCATGTACCCCAGAGCGTTGTGGATATCTGTGATACCATTGAGGTTCCGGGCAGAGAAGTCATGGCGGCATTCCCGGGAGAACTGCTGCAGTATGTGAGACAGTATTCCAATGTGATTTGTATGCCCTACGGCAGGGACATTATGGTGAGCAAGTGGACGGTGCAGAATGATCTTTATGATGTTATGGAGCAGGAGGTCATTGATGCACAGGAGCTGGCAGAACTGGCCAGAGAAGAGGCCTGCGCCTATGTGATCCTGTCGGAAGATAAAAAACTGGTGGGGAAGATGCAGGATCAGGAATTTGAAGAATTCGGAAGAATGCACGGATATGTGATCTACAAAGATTCCACAGTGGATCTGTATTACTTTATGAAGGAATGAGATTTCAGGGAAAAACAAGTGGCTCCCGGAGCAGCAAAGTAACTGGCTGCTTCGGGAGCCTTTTTTGACCGGAATTATTTTTCCTGGGATGCATAATCCTTGGAATAGTAATTCAGGAAGTATTCAAAACGTTTGGCGATGAGCTTACGTCCTTTTACATTCAGGTGCAGATTGTCGACAAGATATTCATCGGCATTGTCTTCGGTAATGCTGCCGTACAGGTTATCCATGAAGGATACGCTGTGGATATTGGCGGAGTAACATTCCTTGATCACATAAGTGGATAAGACATCACGGCCGTTGTAAATATACATATCGGAGCTTACATAGTCGCCGTTCTCATCCACAGCATATGCATAGGTCGGAGACATGACGATAATGCGGATCTGGGGGTAATAGTTCTGCAATACTTCAATGCTGGCCTCCAGATTGCCGGTAAACTGCGTGGGATCCGTGGGATTCTCATCACTGTACATGGCATTGCCGGACAGATAATCGGTAGCATCATACATAATGGCAACGGTGTCGATCGTGTTGAAATCCAGAGTTTTCAGTGTGTTGATTACTTCCTCTGCTTCGGCCGGTGTCTTGTCGCCCAGAGCATTGGCTGCATCGGTGTAGTAGCCATCCAGAGGAACCCCAACGGCCAGGTTCACCAGCCAGTAGAGACAGTAAGCATCCATGGGGGCAACGGTGGGGTCGTAGTTTAACTGCTGTGCAGCAAGGTAACTTCCGCTGATGGAACAGTTATAAACGGTGGTATCGGTCTCTTTGGCGATCAGATTGGCCAGATTGTCGGAAGAGTCCCTGTCATCTGCGAAGGGAGCATTTCCGAAGACAACGATATTGGAAGCATCATTAATGATCATCTGACCGTTTTCGTCGGTCAGGGGAAGGATGGAATCCCAACTGTCGTCGTAGGAACCCTGTCCGTCCTTGAAGATGTCGGACTGGCTGATCCTCTGTCCCCAGTGTGTGACGCGGTATCCTACCACGCCGACAACAATAAGAAGCACGAGAGCAAACAGTACGTGAAAATTCAGAAAGCGCCGGATACCGGCAGGGGCCACAGACTCTTCGCCCTCAGGGATTTCTTCATCGGCATCTACGTAAAGGTCTTCTATGTCGTCATCGGAATCGGTATGGAAATTGTGCACAGAACCGGAACGAGTATTCCCGGAATGGAAATTACCAGAATCTGTGTCTTGCATTGTGTCGTTTTCCAGATCTACAATCTCAATATCCGGCATGTCATTCACAGAAGATGCGTGGATATTATGGTTGTTATTGTTTCGTTTCATGTATTCTCTCCGTTTCAGGTAATTCAATAATGTAGTGGTAAAAAGAGTTATATTGATTTTACTATTATACGAAAAGAAAGTCCATAATATTAGAAAGATTTAAGAAATTCTGAAGAAATGGGTGAATGCCTTGATGTGGGGAAAATACAATGCTATAATGTTACGGAATTGTTACACCGAGAATTATGAGCAGAAGGGATAGATCAGATGAAAAAATTATTTAACCATACAAAACGTCCGGACCGTAACTGGGAAGAAGACGTACAGGATGGTTACGATTGGGACGAGGAAGAATATACCGGAGAAGACGACGGCGAGGAATACTATGCCGACGAAGAAGAGTATCCGGAAGAGACTGACGGCGAAGAGTACTATGCCGATGAGGAAGAATACACCGGAGGAGACGACGGTGAAGAGTACTATGCCGATGAGGAAGAGTACACCGGAGAAGACGACGGCGAAGAGTACTATGCTGATGAGGAAGAGTACACCGGAGAAGAAGACGGCGAAGAGTACTATGCTGATGAGGAAGAGTACACCGGAGAAGAAGACGGTGAGGAGTACTACGCTGATGAGGAAGAGTACACCGGAGAAGAAGACGATGAGGAGTACTATGCCGATGAGGAAGAGCACACCGGAGAAGAAGACGGTGAGGAGTACTATGCCGATGATGTGGAGTACATCGAAGAGAGTGACGATGAAGAGTATTATGCCGACGAGGATTACGAGGAAGAGCCGGCTCCCACGGGCAGGAGAAAGACCGGGGGCAAAAAGCAGGGCGGAATCGCTGTAATCTGGACAAAATTCCTGAACCTGAGTACCATGGACCGGATCATGGCAGCTACCGGAGTGGCGGTACTGATTCTGGCTATCGTGACCGGAAGTGTCTATGCCAGTGCCCGGGCAGTGGATGGACAGGTATCGGAGTTCGTCAGCGTGGGAACACAGCTGGACGGCATCCAGATGATCGGTGAGCAGGGACTTCTGGCAGTGGCAGACGCACAGATGGCAAAGATCGCGGCAGCCAATGCGGTAGAAGAAGATCCGGAAGAACAGAAGGAATATGAAGAGGCAGAGTACACCAACGGCGGTACGGTAGAACTGGAGTTGGTCTCTGTACAGAAGGATCTGAAGATCAAATTTAACAATAAAAAGACCGGCAAGCTGATCTCCAACGTACCCTTCAGCGTAACCATCACAGATCCCAACGGCAAGACCGAGACCTGGACTGATGACGATATGGACGGTATTATCTATAAAAAGGGTATTACGCCGGGGAATTACTCCGTAGCGGTAAACGCACTGACGGATGATAAATACAAGGACTATGTTCTGCCGACAGCAGCACAGAAAGTAGAAGTAAAGAAAGATATCGCCTATAAAAAGGTCGATGTCTCCAATGAGATCAAGAAAGAATCTGAGATCAATGCTGCAAAAGAGGATACACAGATCAAGGATACTACTGTAGAGTCCACACTGCAGGATACTGTGCAGTGGGTGGCAAGTACCGCAACTGCCAATACTTATAAAGAAGTATCCAAGGATACCATTACCGATCCGGAGACCGTAACGGTGGCTTACAGCGGTAAGTTCCTGCGGATGGCAGAAGTGTCTCCTACAGCAGAACCAACAGCGGAACCAACAGCGGAACCGACAGCAGAACCTACAACAGAGCCCACAGCAGAACCTACAAAAGAACCGACAGTATCCCCGACTGCAGAGCCCACAGCGACTCCGACAGTAACCCCGACGGCAACAGCAACCCCGACGGCAACAGCAACCCCGGCGGCAACAGCAACCCCGACAGCGGCCCCTACGGCAACTCCTACAGCGACTCCTACGGCAACCCCTACAGCGACTCCGGCGGCGACAATTACTCTGGATAAAACGGCAGTGACGACTTATCAGAAGGCAACGGATACAGTTACCGCAAAAGTCAGCGGAAGTGGAACCGTAAGTGCGGCTTCCAGCGATACCGGTATAGCAACTGTAGCTGTAAGCGGCAAGACCATTACTATCACCGGTGTGAAAGCGGGAAGTGCTACGGTAACGGTAACGTATACAGAAGGCAGCAACAAGGTGGAAGCCAAGTGCACAGTAACAGTAAAGGCTTCCAATGCGAGAGAAGATAAAACTACCAAGCTGAAAGACAAGAGCGGTGTACAGCTGTATGTACAGGATGGTGACAGCTATCGTGAAGCAGTCAATGCGGATTACTTTACTGCCTCTAAGTTCTTTATCAAAGGTGATGTGAAATACACCGGATGGCAGACACTGGACGGAAAGCTTTATTTCTTTACAGCGGATGGCAACAAGGTTACCGGAGAACAGGTCATTCAGGGCGCAAAATACAATTTTGCCAGTGACGGATCTCTGGTAGTTGGTTCCGGCACCATGGGAATCGATGTGTCCAAGTGGAATGGAAAAATTGACTGGAACGCCGTGAAGAATTCCGGTGTCAGCTACGTGATCATCCGTGTGGGTTATCGCGGTTCCTCTCAGGGAGCACTGATCGATGACCCTACCTTCAAGACCAACATCAAGGGAGCTACGGCAGCAGGACTGAAAGTGGGTGTATACTTCTTTACCCAGGCAGTGGATGAGGTCGAGGCAGTACAGGAAGCCTCCATGGTACTGGATCGTATCAGCGGTTACAAGATTTCCTATCCGGTATTCCTGGATGTGGAAGGAAGCGGCGGAAGAGGTGATAAGATCGATTCCGCTACCAGAACGGCAGTATGTAAGGCATTCTGCAATACCATTCAGAATGCAGGATACACCGCAGGTGTGTATGCCAACAAGACCTGGCTCAGCCAGAAGATGGATGCAAGTGCACTGAGTGGCTACAAGATCTGGCTGGCCCAGTATGCAGCAGCACCCACCTACACCGGACGCTATGATCTGTGGCAATACAAATCCACAGGAAAAGTCAGCGGCATCAGCGGCAATGTGGATCTGAACCTCAGCTACCTGGGATATTAACATCAGCAATGACCAGCCGGTGAGACTGCTTGCAGGCGGAACCGGCTGGCCATTAGCTGATGAAACACACATGAGCATGTAGGACGATAGTCCGGAATGCGAATGGGTGTTACGGATCCGAGAGCACGAAGTGCGGAGGAGCCGTGTTAATACCCGGCGCTAAGAATGCCGATAGTCCGGAATGCGAATGGGTGTCACGGGTCCGAGAGCACGAAGTGCGGAGGAGCCGTGTTAATACCCGGCGCTAAGAATGGCGATAGCCCGGAATGCGAATGTGTGTCACGGATCCGAGAGCACGAAGTGCGGAGGAGCCGTGTTAATACCCGGCGCTAAGAATGACGATAGTCCGGAATGCGAATGTGTGTCACGGATCCGATAGCACGAAGTGCGGAGGAACCGTGTTGATATCCTGCTTGTTTTATGGTAAAATATCCCTATCTATAACAAAAAATGTGCGCTGTGCGCAGAACGGAGAAAAAATGAGAACTTATCTGGTAACAGGAGGGGCCGGTTTTATCGGTTCCAACTATATTCATTACATGTTTAAAAAATACGATAATGAAATCCGTATCATCAACGTGGATGCACTGACCTATGCAGGCAATCTTGAGAATCTCAAGGACGTGGAGAAGCGTGAGAACTACACCTTTGTCAAGGCTAATATCTGTGACAAGGATGCCATCAGCAAAATTTTCGCAGAGAATGATATCGACCGTGTGGTACATTTTGCGGCAGAAAGCCATGTAGACAGAAGTATCCGCAACCCGGAGATCTTCGTACAGACCAATGTCCTGGGTACTGCAGTGATGCTGAACTGCGCCAAGGCAGCCTGGGAGCTTCCCGATGGCAGCTTCAAAGAAGGCAAGAAGTTCCTGCATGTATCTACAGATGAGGTCTACGGATCTCTTCCCGATGATGACAATGCATTCTTCTATGAGACCACTCCGTATGATCCCCACAGCCCTTACTCCGCAAGTAAGGCAAGCTCGGACATGCTGGTGAAGGCATATATGGATACCTATCATTTCCCTGCCAACATTACCAACTGCTCCAACAATTACGGTCCTTTCCAGTTCCC
>CDZH01044365.1_pt1 | contig 15431 bp, 12 predicted proteins | sample 557721 | NCBI WGS metagenome assembly CDZH01 (sample SAMEA3182062, study PRJEB8094) | gut metagenome | biome: human; feature: gut; material: Stool; isolation source: human stools | place: Canada | collected 2013-01-14
CGGATTATCTGAAGGCCTGTGACCTTTATCTGACAAAGCCGGGAGGACTTTCCTCCACGGAGGCTGCAGCTGTGGGAGTTCCGCTGATTCATATATCCCCGATCCCAGGCTGTGAAAGCAAGAACCTGAAATGTTTTAAGAACCGGGGCATGGCCATTCCGGCGGTAAAGACGAAGGAGGAGCTGTTCCGGGCATTGGATGCACTCGACAGCGAACAGGCAAGGGAAACCATGATCCGTAACCAGCATAAATGGATTCCGGAGGACGCAGCAGGAGCAATCTGCCGGTTTGTTGAAGCAAAGACCGGAAAGAAGCTATAAAAACAGCAGAAAAAGCCGTAGAGGATGTGACGGAAATTTGACTTTAACAGGGGAAGAGACTATAATATTCTGATGTTATGAATGGAGTCTGGATGTATCCGTTCTGAACGGTTACCGTCTATTTTAAAGAAAAGAGGTTGGAAGCATGACAAAAATAGATATCGTATCAGGCTTTTTAGGAGCCGGTAAAACAACATTAATCAAAAAGCTTTTAAATGAAGCATTAAAGGACAGCAAGGTCGTACTGATCGAGAACGAATTCGGCGAGATCGGTATTGATGGTGGCTTTCTTAAGGATGCCGGAATTGAAATCAAAGAAATGAATTCCGGATGTATCTGCTGCTCCCTTGTTGGAGATTTCGGTACTTCCTTAAAGGAGGTCATGAAGACCTATCAGCCGGAAAGAATTCTTATTGAGCCTTCAGGCGTTGGCAAGCTTTCCGATGTTATGAAAGCAGTACAGGATGTCATTGACGAGCATGAGGTCGTATTAAACAGTGCGGTAGCAGTTGTAGATGCTTCTAAGTGCAAGATGTATATTAAGAATTTTGGAGAGTTCTTTATCAATCAGATTGAGCATGCCGGAACCATTATCTTAAGCAGAACCGGTAATATTTCTGAGGACAAGCTGAAAAAGGCCGTGGAGCTCATTCGTGAGCATAATACCAAGGCGACCATCATTACCACTCCCTGGGATGAACTGGATGGCAAGGACATTCTTGCAACCATCGAGGGTGCAGCCGATCTGGAAGCAGAGCTGATGGCAGAGCTGAAAGAGCAAAGAGAGCATGAGCATGAACATGAGCATCATCACCACGATCACGATGGTGAATGCTGCCATCACGATCATGACCACCACCATGAAGATGAGGAAGAACATGAACACGAGCATCATCACCACGATCACGATGGTGAATGCTGCCATCACGATCATGACCACCACCATGAAGATGAGGAAGAACATGAACACGAGCATCATCACCACGATCACGATGGTGAGTGCTGCCATCACGATCATGACCATCATCATGAGCATGGTGAGGACTGCACCTGTGGATGTCATGACCATGACCACGATCATCACCATCATCATGCAGACGAGATATTTGGAAGCTGGGGTATGGAAACTCCGGATCAGTACAGTAAGGAAGATCTTGAGAAGATCCTTGAAGCCCTTGGGGATGATGACAGGTATGGAATGGTTCTTCGTGCCAAGGGTATGGTTCCCTGTACCGAAGGCGGATTCATTTACTTCGACTATGTTCCGGGAGAAAGCAATATCCGTCCGGGCAAGCCGGATGTAACCGGTAAGTTCTGTGTCATCGGATCCAAATTAAAGGAAGAGGCATTAAAAGAGCTGTTCTCAAAATAAGAAGATAAGAACAGGAAAATCGCAAATAGAAAAGGATAAGCAATATGAAACCGGTATTTATTGTTAATGGTTTTTTAGAAAGTGGTAAAACCGAATTTATCTGTTATACACTGGCACAACCGTATTTCCAGACCAAAGGAAAGACCCTGCTGATTGTCTGTGAAGAGGGTGAAGAAGAGTATGATGATGAGCTTTTAAGCCAGAGCAGAACGATTATGGAGGTCATCGATGAAGAAGCTGCATTCACTCCGGAAAATCTGATGGAGCTTGATAAGAAATACAAGCCGGAGCGGGTCATTATTGAATATAACGGTATGTGGAACTTTAAGAATATGAAGCTGCCGTGGCACTGGTCAGTAGAACAGCAGATTACAACGATTGATGCATCGACCTTCCCGATGTATTACACGAATATGAGGTCTCTTCTTGCAGAAATGCTCCGGAAGTCCGAAATGATCATCTTTAACCGGTGTGACGGACTCACCGATCAGCTTGCCTCCTACCGGCGGAATGTAAAGGCGGTAAATCCGCAGGCCGAGATCATTTTCGAGGATTCGCAGGGAGAGGTGAACCAGATTTTTGAAGAGGATCTTCCTTATAAGCTGGATGCACCAATTATCGAACTGGATAATGAAGGCTTCGGAATCTGGTATCTGGACTGTATGGATAATCTGGATCGTTATATCGGCAAGACTATTCAGTTTGTCGGCATGGTTCTGATTCCGGAGGAATTTCCGGAGGGATATTTTATTCCGGGACGCATGGCAATGACCTGCTGTGCAGAGGATATGGCATTTCTGGGCTTTGCATGTGAATATGATAAGACGAATACCCTGACGAATAAGCAATGGGTAAAGGTAACTGCAAAGGTTACGAAGGAATACTTTGCCGATTACGGCGGCGAAGGTCCGGTTTTAAAAGCAGTCCGTGTAGAACAGACAAAGAAACCAAAGGAAGAAGTCATCAGCTTTAACTAAGGACAAAGGAGATTGTAAGGATGTATCATTACACCTTTATACAGTGGTTGTTTTTCTTTTACTTTTACTGCTTCTTTGGATGGATATTCGAAAGCACCTACGTATCCATCTGCAAACGGAAATTTGTAAACCGTGGATTTATGCGGGGACCCTTCCTGCCGATTTACGGTTCGGGAGCAATTATGATGCTTGTGGTATCCATGCCGTTTCAGGATAATCTTATTCTGACCTATCTTGCAGGATGCGTGGGGGCAACGGTTCTCGAACTGGTAACCGGTCTTACCATGGAAGCGTTATTTAAGGTAAGATACTGGGATTACTCCAATCAGAAATTCAATTATAAAGGTGTAATCTGCCTGTCCTCTACACTGGCATGGGGATTCCTTACGTTATTTATGACACAGTTTCTGCATAAAATAGTGGAAGCACTTGTGTTCAGGATACCTGCTATGGTGATTAATATCGTTACTGTGGTGCTGTCCGTGGGAATTCTGATTGATTTTACGTTATCCTTCAAGGCAGCGCTCGACCTGCGGAGTGTCCTCGTCGGACTCGAGAAGGTGCGGGAGGAAATGGAACGTATCCAGAAGCGGCTTGACGTGATTGCGGCGGTTACGAATGATGAACGTGAGACAAGAAGACAGGAACGCAGCGAGCGTATGAATGATCTGATGGACAATATCGAAGAGAGGTTCAATGTAGTTAAGGAACGTCTGAAGGTGAATCCGTATGCTTATCCGGAAGAGGTTAAGGAAAAGATCGCAGACCTGCGAAGCCGTTACTTTGTAGAGAAGGATCATCATCTGGAATTCCGTAAGGTGAGGGACGTATTCCAGAGAGGTCTGATTAAGGGCAATCCGAGCATGACCTCCGGTAAGTATGCAGAAGCGCTCGAAGCCCTGAAGAAAGCGATCGACAACAAGAAGGAAAAGAAAGACAGCAATAACCGTAATAAGGAAGATTCTCATCCGGAAGCTTAAGGATGAAGGAAAAGAGGAATATGGTATTTATGAAAAGGAAGGCACTGGTTCTTTTATGTATGGGCATAATATTAACCGGAATGACGGGATGCAGTGCCGGCATAAGGATTGCAGAATCAACACAGGATAATATTATGGTAATCATGGAAAATCCTGCAGACGGATCATCGGAAGAATCCGGAATCAGTGAAGAAGAGCCGAATACGGATATATCTGGAACAACAGACCTTAACGAAGAAGCGGAAGCAGATCAGAATCTGCAATGGAAGGATGCTTACAAAGCTCTGATGAAAGAACTGGTAAACGGAAATTTCGGAGAAGATCTTCCCTTTTTTGGCTATCTGCCCGGAGATCCGGAGTATGACCAGTTAATGGAATATGGTTATGGCGTGAATGGTTATTATCTTTATGATGTTGATAAGGACGGGGTTCCGGAGCTTGTCGTAAAGTTTGGTACCGGTGAAGCCGATTTTGACGGCCGGCTCTATCTGTATGATGGTGAAAATGCAGTCTATGCCGGAGAACTTCCGCTGGGACATTCGGCAATGGCAACATGTCCTGCACAGAATGGAATTATTCTGAATTACGGACATATGGGTGTTGCTTATATGCAGAAGATTTCTCTCGTGGATGGAGAACTTACCTTTGAAGATCTTCTTGAGGAAAGTCTGAGTGATGATCCGGATGATTCTTATACACTTCCGGGCGAAGTCATTCCGGGAGCAGATTTCCTTTCACTCATGAAGCCCGGGGACACACTGCCGATAGATACCTATGAGATCTGGAGTGCGAACATGAATGCAGATATCGATGCAACAGCCACAGCAGATGAGATGCTTAAGCAGCGGTATCTTGATACCATTTTACATAATGGGACCGTCGTTGGAATTACGGCAGACGGTTATGGCGGTGATACCGGCACATGTACAATGGAAGAATATCTGGGACCGAACATGGTGAATCCGTATTCCGATTCGGGCATGGTGGTTGAAGCCTATACCTGTATTGACATGAATGAGGACGGAACAGAAGAATGTGTCCTGAGACTCCGGGAAGCAGATCAGGAGGAAACAGATGATATTTCCGGCAAATGGGTGGTGTTAAGTGAGCAGGACGGTACGATGTATGCTTACTGCATTAATTACCAGATGACTTACACACTGCTGGAAAACGGTGCATTCCGCCCGAATGACGAGTATAGTACGAACAATTTCCGTATGCTGTTTGATAAGGACCAGTGTTTCCTTTATTACACCGGTCTGGATGAAAAGCATGCGGAGGCAGAATGGATCAGCATTGCAGAAGAGGAGCTTAACCAGTGATGAAGCGACTGCAGCGGCGATTATGCAAGACACACAGTTATTACAGGACAATAGGTTTAGGTATCCTGATGATTGTCTTGTTTTCCGGCTGTGCGGGAACAAAGGGGACATTGTCCGATGGTACTTTACAGGGAAGCCTTTCGGTAGAAAGTACAGACGTAATGAGCCGGAAGACAGCTTCTGCTTCGGCAGAGTCCGGTCAGAAAGAGTCTGATCCGGCAGATGCCGGTCTGGAAAATGCAGAGGGAAAGTCAGCACAAGGACAGGCAGAAAATGCATTATCGGAATCCGAAGAGGAAGCAGCCGGAGCAGGAACGGAATACAGGATTGTGATGGTCGGGGATGTGCTTTTGCACACGCCGGTAGAGGAAAGCTGCAGAAAGCCGGATGGAAGCTATGACTACGATTCTTTGTTTACACATACAAAGGATGAAATTTCGGCAGCAGATCTGGCACTTGTGAATCAGGAGGTAATTATCGGGGGATCTGAACTTGGAATTTCCGGATATCCCTGCTTCAATGCAGACTTCAGCCTCTGTGATACCCTGGTGCGTACAGGCTTCAATGTTATCTGTCATGCCACAAACCATGCCATGGATAAAGGGCGGGCAGGGCTTGTAAGCTGTGCACAGCATTGGAAAGAGCAATACCCACAGGTTACCATTCTGGGAATTCATGATACTCCGGATACCGCAACATCCTGTGGTGCCGATCCGGTGATCATTGATCTGCCGGAATTACGCATTGCTGTTTTGAACTATACCTATGGAACAAATGGAATTGCACTTCCGAAAGATATGCCATATGCGGTAGATCTGCTTAACGAGGAACAGGTGGCAGCGGATCTTTGCAGGGCAGAGGAACTGGCAGATTTTACGATTGTCTGTCCACACTGGGGAACAGAATACCGGCTTATCCCGGATGCTTCACAGGAAAAATGGGTTCAGGTTTTTCTGGAAAATGGCGCAGATCTGGTTCTTGGCACGCATCCACATGTGATCGAACCTGTCGAATGGGTTACAGATCCTGAGAATGGTCATGAAATGCTGGTCTATTATTCCCTGGGTAATTTCGTGAACTGGACATCAGGAACCGGTGAAGGAGTTGCCAACCGTATGGTAGGTGGTTTGGCAGAGATTACTATTGCAAAGAACGATGCCGGTGAAGCAGAGATTACCGATTACGGAGTCCGTCCCTTAGTCAGCCATGTCACAGCCGGCTTAGGCGGTGTGACAACCTATTTTCTGGAGGATTATTCGAAGGAGCTGGAAGCCGCGAATGAAATTACCTTACAGGATCCCGACTTTTCCCTGGAATATTGCATAAACCTGTGCGATTCCATCTGGGGAGAGCTGTGGAGAAAGAACATGCCATTGGAATAGCCGGATTCAATGGCTAGTATAGCGTTTTTAAATTAACTAAACCATATTACTTTCCTATTTTCCCCATAGCACATGCCAAAAATCCTCAGCGTAGCCCGCTACGCCTGCGTCTTTGCCATGCACACTCGAAAAATATTCCGTGTGGCAGAAAGGATATAATGAAAGTGATTGGAAAATCGGAAAAGAAAGAAGATAAGGAGGGAACTCTTTGAAAGGATTGCTGGAAATTTGCTGTGGTAGTTTTGAAGATGTGAAATGTGCCTGGGAAAATGGTGCAAATCGCGTGGAACTTAATAGTGCATTGTATTTGGGCGGGTTGACACCATCACTCGCTCATTTGATTTGTGCAAAAGAGCAATGTGATATTTCAGTTGTGACTATGGTTCGACCGAGAGGAGGTGGGTTTTGTTATTCAGAAGAAGAATATCGGACGATGCTTTTGGATGCGCGCATACTGTTAGAACATGGAGCAGATGGAATTGCGTTTGGCTTTTTGCATGCAGATCATACACTGGATGTTACACGGACGAAAGAAATGATTGCACTTGTTCATGAAAAAGGAAAGGAAGCAGTATTTCACCGGGCATTTGATTGTGTTGCACAGCAGGAGAATGCGGTGGAAACTTTGATTTCTCTTGGAGCAGACCGGATTCTTACCAGTGGTGGTGCACCAGATGTGTGGACGGGGAGAAAACAATTGCAATGGCTGCAAAGCCAATATGGAAAAGAAATCACATTTTTGGCAGGAAGCGGTGTAAATGCTGAAAATGTAAAGGATTTGATGGAATATACGAAAGTGGAGCAGGTGCATACATCTTGTCGGAAATGGAACGTGGATGGAACAACCTCATATCAGAATGTAGATTTTTCTTATGATGCAGAAAAAAAGGATGCGTATGAGATGGTAGATCCTCAAAAAGTAGAAAAAATGGTAAAAGTATTGACCTTGTAGTTTGTATATGGTTTAAAGTTCAAGGTGTAAAAATCAAAAACACAGGGAGTGGAAAATGATGAACATCAAACAAGTAGAAAAGCTTACAGGGATTTCAAGCCAAAATATTAGATTTTATGAAAAGAGTGGATTGATTCATCCAAAACGTAACGAAGAAAATGGATATCGAGAATATAATGAGGAAGACATCCGCTTGTTAAAACTGGTAAAAATGTTTCGCATGTTGGATATGCCTATTGAGCAGATTAAGTTGATGTTATGTGAAACAGATGAGTTGGACAATCTTCTCGGAAAACAGGAAAAAGTGTTAGAGAAAAAATTGGCAAATACAAAGTGTGCGATTGATCTCTGTGAAAATTTAAGAAAAACGCATAAAACAATTGCAGATATTGATGTTGATTCATATCGAATGCTATTACTCATCTTTCTGGTAGGAACAGCATCATTAAAAACACTGTTTTTTACCATGGAAGGTGCTATTATTCTGATAGCTATGTTGGTGTTATGTGTTGCGATGTCTATTCGCAATTATTTCTTTTATTGGAATCGCAGTGATGCGTAAGAAAAATATGTTATCCCTATTTATAGTATGCAGTATGTACCAGAATGTCACATTACTCTTAGCAATTAAAAATCAAGGCTTTCGAGGATGAAGTGATAGAAGGCTCGAAAAAGACAACTCCCTTTTCAGAATTTGCTATTTCCAAGGGTTTAGGGTAACTTTAACAATGCGGAAGATGGGGTGAGGAGGGAAGAAAAAAGGTTCAGGGAACCTTTTTTCCTCCGAACCGACCGACGAGGCATGATAATGCCGAGGAGACCTTGGACCATGGGTTCAAGGGACTCCTCGGCATAAATCAAAAGACTCAGGTTTTAACCTGAGTCTTTTGATTTCCTGCGGAAGATGGGACTTGAACCCACACGAGCGCAATGCTCACAAGATCCTTAGTCTTGCTCGTCTGCCAGTTCCGACACTTCCGCTTGACTTACGCCACGAATGATATAATACCATCTAATGAGGTTTAGGTCAAGTGATTTTGCAAAAAAAAATTTTTTTATTAAAATCCTTTTATCGGGGCAGAAATGATATTGACAAACTCCACGAGTTAGAATAGACTAACCGCAAAGGGAGGATAAAATGATGTTTTTGGAAATCAGGGGAATTAAAAAGGACTTTGGCGAGGGAGACAGCCTTGTAGAAGTGTTGAAGGGGATTGATTTATCCGTGGAAAAGGGAGAGTTCTGTGTACTGTTAGGACCTTCCGGTTCCGGTAAATCAACCCTTTTAAACATTATAGGAGGAATTGACCGGGCGAATGAAGGCAGCATTACGATCAATGGTGAAAAGACAGAGGATATGAATGAAAAGCGTCTGACCATATACCGGAGAAAGCACCTGGGCTACATCTTCCAGATGTATAATCTGATTCCGAATCTTACCGTACAGGAAAACATTGAGGTGGGCGCTTATTTAAGTGAGCATCCACTGGATGTGGAGGAGCTGATCGGGACACTGGGACTTGAAAAGCATAAGAATAAGCTCCCGAATCAGTTATCAGGAGGACAGCAGCAACGCTGTGCCATTGGAAGGGCTATTGTGAAGAATTCGGATATTCTGCTTTGCGATGAACCGACCGGAGCGCTGGATTATAATACATCGAAGGAAATCCTGAAGCTTATCGAGACGGTGAACCAGAAGTACGGAAATACCGTTATTATGGTTACACATAATGATGCGATCAAAAATATGGCAGACCGTGTGGTGAAGCTCCGGGACGGACAGATCCGTAAGAACTACCTGAACGAAGATAAAATGAAAGCCGAAGATCTCGACTGGTAAGGAGGCAGATAATGAAGAACCCATTAAATAAGCGCCTTCCGAGGGAGATTAGGGGCGACTTTGGAAAGTATCTGGTCATCTTTTTACTACTGGTGCTCTGTATTGGATTTATTTCCGGATTTCTGGTGGCCGACAACAGTATGATCAGGGCCTATAATGAAGGATTTGAAAAATATAACATAGAAAACGGACATTTTCTGACAGAGCATAAGATGAACAAGGCGCAGAAAAGGGCGGTGGAGTCCCATGGAATCACTCTGTATGACCAGTTTTATGTCGAGCAGGAGGCAGATTTTGGTGCCAAAGTGAGAATTTATGCAGAACGGGATAGGGTGAATACCGTTTGTCTTATGAAAGGGGCTTTTCCTGAGAAAGAAAATGAAATTTCGCTGGATCGTATGTTTGCAGATAATCATGAGCTTACGGTCGGAGATGCAATTCTCCTTGCGGGCAAAGCGTATACCATCACCGGGCTGGTGGCATTGCCGGATTACAGCTGCCTGTTTGAAAATAACAGTGATTCCATGTTTGATGCGATGCTCTTTGGCGTGGCAATTGTTTCAGGCGATACATTTGCACAATTTACAGAGGATGAACTGAAATATGATTATGCCTGGAAATATGATGTTGAACCACAGAGTGAGGCAGAAGAAAAGACCGTTTCTGAGGATCTGATGAGTGACGTTAATGAAGAGGTGGCTCTTAAGGATTATGTGCCGCGGTTTGAGAATCAGGCAATTAATTTTACCGGGGAGGATATGGGCAGTGACCGTGCCATGATGATTGTTCTTCTTTATATGGTTATTGTAATTATGGCATTTGTTTTTGCCATTACGACCTCAAATACGATTGAAAAAGAAGCGAATGTGATCGGAACACTCCGGGCAAGTGGTTATACGCGGGGAGAATTGATCCGTCATTATATGGCAATGCCCTGTATTGTGACGCTGATCAGTGCTGTGCTTGGAAATATTCTGGGCTATACCGTAATGAAAAATATCTGTGCCAGGATGTACTATGGGAGCTACAGCCTGCCGACCTATGAAACGGTCTGGAATGCAGAGGCTTTTCTGGAGACCACAGTGGTTCCTGTGGTACTTATGATACTTATTAATTTCTGGATTCTGTACCGGAAGCTGAAGCTGAGCCCGCTGCAGTTCCTGCGCAGGGATCTTTCCCGGAAGAAAAAGAGGAGAGCAGTGCGGCTTAATCCGTCACTGCGGTTCTTTACCAGATTCCGTATCCGTGTGCTTTTGCAGAACGCGGCCAATTATCTCATTATGTTTATAGGAATCCAGTTTGCTTATGTGTTATTGATGTTCGGGCTTGTCATGCAGCCGATTCTGGAGCATTATCAGGAACTCATCACTGACAATATGATTGCGGACTATCAGTATATCCTGAACATGCCTGTGTCAGAGATGAATGATAAATACAAGCTGAAAATGCTGTTTTCAATGCTGCAGTTTGAACAGAATGTAGAGACGGAAAATGAAGATGCAGAGAAATTCAGTGCTTACACCCTGCGGACAACCGATGAAAGCTATATGCTTGAGGATATCCTGCTTTACGGAATTGAACCGGACAGCCGTTACGTGCATCTGTCCTTAAAGGAGGATGAGGTTTATATTTCCTCTGCCTATGCGGAAAAATTTAGTCTGCAGAAGGGAGATACGATTACATTAAAGGAAAAGTATGAGGACCAAACCTATACCTTTACGGTAACAGGAACTTACCCCTATGAAGCAGGTCTTACGGTATTTATGACCCGTGATCATCTGAACGAAGTGTTTGATCTGGGTGATGACATGTTTGGCGGATATTTCAGCAACACGGAGATTAACGATATTGATGAGAAATATATCGGATCGGTCCTTGATCTTTATTCTTTGACGAAGGTCACCCGGCAGCTGGTTCTTTCTATGGGAGAAATGATGAAGCTGGTCTGCGGCTTTGCCATTCTGATCTTTGTCATTCTGGTTTATCTGCTCAGCAAAATTATTATTGAAAAGAATGCACAGTCCATTTCCATGACGAAAATCCTTGGATATTCCAGGGGAGAAATTGCACGGCTCTATATTCTGCCGACTTCGATTATGGTGGTGCTTTGTGTTCTTATAAGTATTCCGGTTACATCGTATGAAATTGGAATCATCTGGAAAGTCATGATGTCAGGCATGATGACCGGCTGGCTGCCGTACTGGGTGCCCAAACAGGCTTATATCCAGATGTTTGGCAGCGGTCTTGTCTGTTATCTTGTGGTGGCGGCACTGGAGCTGCACAGAATCAGCAGGGTGCCAATGGATATGGCACTTAAGAATGTAGAGTAAGGCGGGTGGAAAATATGAAACAGTTAAAGAATAAATTGCTTTATTGGGCAGTGATTGTTGTGATTGTCGCAATTATTGTGCTGACAGGCTGTCAGGCAAAGGGAACGGATGCTGATGCTTCGGACGCTGGTACAACCGATGAAGCAACAGTCGATGATGTAATGGATATAAATGAGGAACCGGTCGTTTATGAATATCACGAAAGCGGAATGGAAAATGATAAGGAAGAGTCCGTTTATGTGCTTGCAGCTCCGGATGGGACGCCAAATGAGATTACCGTAAATGTTGTCCTGAAAAATAACGGGTTGGATCAGAAACTCACCGACAAAACGTTTCTCACGAATCTGAAGAATAAAGAAGGTGACGAGGAGGTAACAGACCTTGGAGACGGCCGTTATGAATGGGAAAATCATGGAGAAGATATTCACTATGAAGGCACAGCAGAAGCGTCTGCAACACTTCCGGTTTCAGTAAAAATCACGTATTATCTGGACGGCACGGAGGTGGAGCCTGCATCTCTTGCCGGAGCGGATGGCAGGATTACCATGCATTTTGATTATACGAATCAGACCGGAAGCGGTGATGACTTTACCCCGTTTTTTGTGATCAGCGGAATGCTGCTTGACGGAGACTGTGCACGGAATGTCAGTGTGACAAACGGAGAAGTGAAGTACCTTGATGGAGATTATCTGATTTATGGCATGCTGCTTCCGGGGGTACAGAGTGCACTTTCTCTTGATACGATGGAGCTGTTAGAGGATGAGGATGTAGATCTGCCGGAGGAGATGGAGGTATCGTTTGATGCAGCAGATTTTAAGCTTGATTTTACGGCAACGTTGTATTCCAATGGAATCCTGGAGGAGGACAATTTTGATGATATTACCGATAAGCTGGATGAACTTGCAGATAAATTTGCAGATGCATCCGGTGATACTGCAGATCTGAAAGAAAAGATCGGGAAGCTCAAAAACGGTGGCGCGAAGCTGCGCGATGGAGCAGACTCCTTAAGCACCGGACTCTCCCAGTTAAATGATGCGTTAGCCCGGATGGCTGCAGCAGATCCGGAAGGGTATGCTGCACTTTCAGCACAGGTGTCCCGGTTAACTGAAGGAAGTAAGTCCCTGTCTGCGGGAATCAGCACCTACACATCCGGTGTGGATCAGGCATGTGAAAGCATCGATGAAAGCACCTCTTCCGATGGAGAGGATACGGATTATGAAACAAAAGCGGAAGAACTCCGTACCTTATCAGCTAAGCTTAAGGCCATGAAAACGGCAGATCAGCAATACAACAATTTCAGCGGTCTGGAGGACGGAAAAACAGGTGGCGTTTCCTTTATTATTGAAACCGGGGAAATCAGCGTGGATACGGAAAGCAATTAGACAGGATTAGCGGTACATCGGAAGCAGGTAGAACCGATCGAAAAACAGAATAATAATGAATGGAAAGAACCATAGGAAATTATTGGAAACTTCTCTATATTTTGGGGAAAAGCTGCCGATATACTTAATAACAGTTCAATGTGTCAAAACGGATTTTGACGATCACAAATTCACTCAGGGAGGAGAGAAGCGTATGAACACAGTACAGTCAGACAGCTATGCAGCAAGTGCGTATGCACAGAACACCACCAAAACACAAAAAGAAGAAACCGGTGCCACCAGGCAGTCATCCCAGACGAAGAACTATGGAAAGACGATTGGGGAGCCGAAGCTTTCCGATGAAGCTGCGAAATATTATGACCAGCTCAAGAGCAAATTCGGCAATATGGACTTCATTCTTGTCAGCAAGGACATGAAGGAACAGGCAAAAGCGATGGCATCAAGCTTTGCAAACCCCAATAAGATGGTAGTTTTAATCGATGAAGAGAAGCTTGAAAGAATGGCAACCGATGAAGCCTTCCGTAATAAATACGAAGGTATTATTGCCAATGCGAAGAGTGGCTTAAGCCAGCTGAAGCAGAGTATCGGAAGCAGCCAGCAGGTGAAGGGTTATGGAATGCTGTTGAATGATGGCGGTAATGCATCATTCTTTGCAGTAATTGACAAGTCCCTTGCTGCACAGAGGGAGCGCATTGAGAAGAAGTCTGCCGAGAAGAAGGAAGCAGCAAAGGCCGATGCCAGGAAGCAGGAGAAGAAGAAAGCGGAGAAAAAACGGAAGGAAGCTGCCAGTGAGAAAGCGGATAAAACCCGGGAGGAAACCGGCAGGACATACCGTGATACCTTAAAGGAATACGGAATTGAAGAAGATGATGATACCATTATTATCACAGCGTCTTCCGCAGAGGAGCTGAAACGTCTGGTAAATGACTATTTCTACAACCAGCGCAGCAATCAGGTGATGACACCACAGGAAAAAATGGTAGGCCAGAACATGGACTTCCGTTTATAAGCAGGAGAAGCAGTAACATGGAAGAGACACGTATTACTACGAAAGAAATACAGAAAACGCAGGAGCTCATTGATTTTATCAAAAAAAGTCCAAGCTGTTATCATGTGATTCACAACATCGCAGCAGAGCTTGAAGAGGCCGGCTACGAGCAGCTGAATGAGGCAAAGGAATGGACACTTCATAAGGGTGGCAGATATTTTGTTACCCGCAACCAGTCTTCCCTGATTGCCTTTACGCTTCCGGAAGAGACTCTGGGAGGCTTTTTAATCTGTGCATCCCATAGCGATTCCCCGACCTTTAAGCTGAAGAGCAATTACGAAATGACGGTTGATGACCGTTATCTGAAGCTGAATGTGGAAAAGTACGGTGGAATGATCTGCTCCACATGGCTGGATCGTCCGCTTTCCGTTGCGGGACGTGTGGTCGTGAACCGGGGGGACGGTATTGAGAGTGTGCTGGTGAATCTGGATCGGGATCTGTGTCTGATTCCGAATCTTGCCATTCATATGAACCGTCAGATCAACGAAGGCTATGCCTACAATGCACAGAAGGATATGCTGCCCCTGCTTGGCGAAGGGACAGCAAAAGGGAAGCTTAAGGAGCTGCTGGCAGAAGCGGCAGGTGTAGAAGAGGAGGCTCTTTTAGGCTATGATCTTTTCCTTTATTTAAGGGAAGACGGACGCATCTGGGGAGCAGAACAGGAGTTTTATTCAAGCCCTAAGATCGATGACCTGCAATGTGCATTTGCCTCGAAGGAAGCCTTTTTACAGGCGGAGAATACCGGAATGAGTAAGGTACTTGCCATTTTTGATAATGAAGAGGTCGGAAGCGGTACGAAGCAGGGAGCAAAGTCTACATTTCTGTCAGATGTCCTTGCAAGAATTCAGGAGGGCCTTTCCCTTACTAAAGGAGAGAGTATCCGCCAGATAGCTTCGAGCATGATGCTCTCAGCAGACAATGGACATGCCCTGCATCCGAACCATACCGATAAGGCAGATCCAACCAATGCGCCGCGTCTTAACGGTGGTGTGCTGATCAAATATAATGCCAACCAGAAGTATACGACAGACGGCATTGCAGAGGCATTATTTAAGAAGCTCTTACAGAAGGAGGAGATTTCTTATCAGGAATATACAAACCGGAGCGACATTGCAGGAGGTTCCACGCTGGGAAATCTGTCCAACGAAAAGATTTCATTAAATACCGTGGATATGGGAGCCGCCCAGCTTGCCATGCATTCCGCTTATGAAACCGGAGGAACGAAAGATACGGTTTCTCTTATGGAGGGAATACGCGCCTTTTACGAAAGCAGAATTCAAATGGAAGAAGATGGCAGATATCGTTGTTACTAAAAAGATGTAACGGTCAGCCCTGCCCATTCATAAGCTGCCGGATTGTATGGATTGGCTGATAAATATATGTGTTTTCCGGCATGGCTGAACTGTTACAAAAAGATTGCAATAACATATGGTTTTTGATAGAATAGGACTGGTCAGAAAGTTGATCAGTTCTTATTTGGTAACTATTCAGTATAGGTCGAAGCATTTACTGCCAAGACCGTAAGA